>SDBU01001164.1_pt1 | contig 38407 bp, 88 predicted proteins | sample 2277071 | NCBI WGS metagenome assembly SDBU01 (sample SAMN10397929, study PRJNA504765) | marine sediment metagenome | isolation source: marine sediment core GS08_GC12, 126 cmbsf | place: Arctic Ocean: Gakkel Ridge, Loki's castle | collected 2008 | reverse complement strand
ACTCAATTCCGTTCGCCCTCGGGAAGTTTTCCATGCAGAAGGGAATCTCGCCCATCTCCGACTTGTCGATAAAGACAAGATCTTCCTCGGCGATACCGCTATCGAGCATGATTCGGGCGGAGGACGATTTCTCCCCTAGAAAAGAGGACAGTAATACTACTTTCTTTCCGGGGACGAACCTTCCCTTCTTCGCCAGATACACCTGCAAAAAGGCTCTACATTGGTCCCGCTTCTCGGGGGTGTCGTACTTACTCAGGTCAATCTCGTCAGTCTGCATCCTTACCTCTTCGGCCAAAGCACCCCAAACTTGAGGGCTTAGAGCACAAAGTTAGTGCAAACTCCGTGCCGTTGCTTGTTACTTGCTTGGGTTACAAATTGCGCACTTGCCTATATGACGCTCCATCGACGCGATTAGCTTCTCTCCGCAGTCGCAGAATTCCTTCATGCCCGTGAGCGGGTGGAGTTCGTGGGGCTGAGCTTCGCGGGGGTCCGCTTTTGTCAGCCAGCCTTCGGCGTTGAAGCTCTCTAAGAACGAGGCTACCTTTTGTCGGCGGGTGCAACCACCACCGTGACTACCCCGATAATTAGCAGCATTCATACTGGCTAAGCCCACTAGTTGCTTACTGGACATTTTGGCCGTCCAGAAAATAACCTGTACCTTCTCGCCCGCGACTTTAGGTAGGTTAATCCAAACCGCTTCCTCGGGAACCTTCGCTTCCTCAGCAATCAGCTTGACAAATTTCCTGTCGAATTTGGGTACCGGCATGCGATCCCCTAAGTCTTGCAAACCAAACAAGGTTTGTCCAGATCGAACTCTAGATCGCAAGTGCAAAGTCTTCCGCCCGTCGCCAGATTGGCCTTTGTAAACAGCTTCCCGTCTTGCGCGTAAAGCACGGGCAGTGCCGGGTCGCCCATATTAGCCTCGGCAACCGGCTCGTCTTCCCCACCGGAGACCCGGGCATCTAGACTATGAGCCCTCTTCTCACTCTGTCGCTGGCGATACTTCGGGCCTCGCGACTTGCGCCTAATTTTCTCACGCGCTTCTTGCTCATGTGGGTGAATGGGGGTCATGTAGATCTTGGCTCCGAAGGCAGCCGCCAGAGCCTTGATCTCGGGCTTCATGTCTAGAACCCTCTGAATCTCTTCCACAGTCCAGCCATCGGTCCAGATAGCCAGGACAGGCTTCGACCGGGACTTAGGAAGGAAGAACACGTACTTGACATCAACCTGCATCTTATCGGCAGCTTGTGTGCGCAAGTCAGCGTTTTTGGCGTGTCTTCTCGAAACAGGCATAGGATCCTCTAAGAGTCTACCATCCCTATCGGCAACTCGCAGCCAAACTTTAGTCGTCGTCTACTCTGAATTCCTTGCCTGTAACCGGAGCCGGGGGCTCCTCAGTGAACGCGCCGTCAGTGACGGCCATCAACATGCCGTCCGGGAAGCGGAGCAGATAGATAGTCCCGTCAGACAGGACGACGGTAACGGGGGTGCCGCCACTTAGAAGGCCACACGACGTTACTTGGAGGATCGAGCCTTGGATGCGTTCCTCACCCGTCAAGGTGCCTGCTTTTAGCTTCTGGTTCAGACTCCACCACAGGGTGATGAGATCCATCGACTCCGTGCTGAGGTTGTCTGCATCGCACGCCGCACCATTATCGACTGTGAAGCCTGTGATGACCCCGGCGGTAGTGGGTGTGGCGCAGCCCATCAACAGGGCGATAGCGACAGTAGCTACAATTCTACTCATTTCGTTCTCCTCAGTCATCTAGGTCAATATCCTCGTCTACGCTCTCAAAGAGGCCATAGAGGTGTTCTCGGGCCTGTTCAGCCACGACTTGCGCCACAGCCTCAATTACGGCCTCCACAACGTCATCTGTGGTAAGAAGGGATTCCTGTTCGTCTTCGTCAATGTGGGAGACGACCCAGTGGCCGACCTGACTTCGACCTGTTACGCCAGCCACCTTGAGGATCTTCGTATCCTCTCTTAGCTCCAAGCAGAACGTCCTGTTCAGGATGATGCTCTGGTCATCGGAATCCATCTCCACACTGACCTGTCCCTCCAGACCAAATGCTTTAACAGCCATCTCCATTGCAGTCACAGCGGAACCAAAATCACTCATAGTGGTAATCCTTTACCTATTTTGGGAACCTGTGGGGCCATACCGGACCCCCATTCGCTCTTCATACGAAGGCTGAGGGGAGAGAGCCCGTACTTTGGCCTTCCTTGCCTCCTCTTCTTTGAACTCCTCAGTCTCTTTCTTCAACGATTTCCGTGCGAAGTAGTACAAGGTGCCTACTCCTAGGAGCAAGGGCAGACTTTGGAGGAATGAATATAGCTGGTCGTCGTCCATCAGAACCAATACTCGTTCAAAGCAGTAAGCAACTCTTCGGTAATTTCGCCCGCATCTATGCTTGTGATAACGGAATCTATATCACAGAAGGGACACATGATACTGGCGTTTCCGATACCGTCTTCGGCGTCACGGTCACGGTTCACAAACTCTGCAATTGCCGTGCCGGACGGTTCCCATATTTCACAGCAGTAGAAACATCCAGCCTGCGCGGAACCGCCGTAGGCGAACCGGTTATTGGTAGCGAAGGCGTGCATGCGCTCCAGATCCCCGTCTAGGATGGGGCTGAATGCTTTGGGCCTGCCGTCTCCAGCAGTGGGCTTGTCGTTTTCATTGCACATAGTAATTCCTGCCTTGGTCTTTAGTGAAGTTGGTATTTGCGGCAGTTCGTTTTGTTTGCGGGGGGTTATATCAGAGGGTCATCAGAACACCGAAGGCTATGACAACGTGCATGGAAGTCTTCAGGCCAATAGGGAACGCGACCTAGGAATCTGGGACAGTCCCCCGTCTGTGTCGAGTGTTTTGAAGTAGTAACCGATAAACAGTGGATCTGTCAAACTAGAGGTAAAGTAAACACAAAATATGCCCAAACAAACCGTATTCGCAACAAGAGCCACCCGCACCAAGAAACAACGCTCCTCGGGATTCGTTAAACCCAAGAATAAAGGTAGAACTTACCGTAATTTAGACCATGAAAAGACTCATCGCCGCTTACTGGCTGCTGGTGACTGGTGCGAAGAGGTCATGTTGACTCTCACCTCACGTCCCGATAACCCGCACATGCAACCCTCGTACTTCCACTCTGATGTATGGATCAAGACGTTGCGCATGTACTACGAAAAAACCCAAACAATTGTCTCATACTTCATTGTTGCCAATTGCGGGAGATCGGGAAAGGAGCAAGCGAGCGCTCACATCTGTTTCGAAGAGCCTCTACCTGACATGGATCTACTCGTGCGGCTATTCGAGGCTAATCGCTTCGGCATCGCCATGCTAACGAAGGCCGGGGGCGAGGTGACCAAGTACATCGCCAAGAATCTGTGCGAGCCTGATGCTGAGGAGAGGTCTTCTAAGTGGAGGGATCACGAGAAGCGCTAAACGGTTGAGCAGCCATCCAGTGCCTCGGCCATCAATTGGTGAAACCTTCCGTTTTTGTCCTCGATCAAGATCTTGCCACCTTTGTCCACTTCGTCCGAAAGGAACTTCTGGACACCCAACGCTCGGCGGATCGTTTCGGTCATGGTCCTGCCGGTGCGCTGGGAAAGGTCTCTTACGCCCTCAAGGGACTCGGTAGGTAGGTTCACAATCAACTTGCTCGTTCCCTTCATGTCGTATCTCCTCTGGGTGTACCCGTATCGTTAAGCTCACCACGCAACATGTCGCGCAAGTGCGTGGCCTGCCACCTGCTTTCCTTGGGGTTCGCGGACGACTCTGCTGCCAAGGAAGCGACCACTGACGGATTATCCTGCAAGCACTCACGTCCTGCCTTGGCTGCTGCCACGATTCTCGCGGTCGGGTTGGTCTTGCAGAGAGTCCTGACGAACGTGCGGCAGAACTTCCGTTCCTCGGGATGGTCACCACTGGTTCGGGCGGTGTCTACGGCTTTGCGGAACTCGCCCGTGTGGTCAAAATGGCTCATGTGCTTGTACACGCGATCAAAGCAGTCCACGGCGTAGTCTCTACGCTGCTGGGGATTCAGTTTATCTAAGTAGTTCATCTGTTTCTCCTGTGTCGGCGTTCCAAGTACAATAGAGCAAACATCCCAGCCAAGAGCAGCAGTGCTGTGTCCGGCTCCGGCACCTCTGTCGGCCAGACAACAGTGAGATCGTCGCTCTCGGGGCCGATGAGTAGTTGCCCTTCGTTTTCAGGGTCGCTCACGTACCCCGCCACGCTGTACGTGTGCGGCACGTCGTAGTCCACCCTGCACACTTCCATCTCATTGTTCCATGCCGTGATGCCGGGCCGGTCGTCTTCATAGAAATAGTGAAGCTCCACGTCTTGCTCAAGCGTAATGTCCCACGCGGGGGTCCACGCTATAAACGCGCAAAGGGTGTAGATAGCAATCATTCTAGCTCACCTTTAGTTTTTCTTCTTCAGGAATGTCTTCTAGGTAAGGATCATGCTCGGGCGGAATCTGGAAATCGAACCCCTCGATCTCCTGCCTCATTTGGAAGAGCACTTGGTAGATGCCGTCGAAGTACATGCTCAGGTCAGGAGGAGTGAAGCCTCCTCGAACCGCTATGTCCTCGTTTTGCTTGATCTTTTTTGTCAATACATTCATCAATGCAGTCGGCTGGACGAATACGGTGCCCAGACGACCCATCTTCGAAGGGGTATTGATGAGCTGATAGTCGATGTAACCGATCTTGTGATTGTTCAGCGTCAGAGTGATTCTCATTTGCGGCATATTCTTCCCTATCGGCAATGTGCAACGAAACTTTAGTAGCCTCTGATGGTGGCTAGGACAATAGCTAGATGCTCCGGGTCGCCCTTCAGAAGCTCGAAGAAGCTCTTGCGGCTCTCTAGAGCTTCCAGACCCAGCGAGAGCAGCTCCGTGACGTTCTGTGACCCTCCACTCTCATAGACAGCTCCGGCGTATTCCCTGAAGAACGCATTTTTGCCTTTCGGTATCTTGAAGCGTTCGTGTGGCTCGTACCGGGCGAGTTTCTTGGGTTTGATTCCTTCCGTTCTCTCGTTGTAGAGGTCTAGAAATCGGTTCTTCACCCTGGGATTTCTGAATTCGATATGGTGGCCAAACTCGTGAACAGCGACTTGGGCGGAACCATTCACATCCAAGCGGATGGCGTTGTTCAGGTCATCAGCGTGGGCTCTGAACATCGCTTCGGCTTCCCAGCTTATAGACTGGAGCATTCCTGTTCCCTCAATGAGATCTCTGTGTAGGTAGCCGAGAACACCCTCAATCGCGGGTTTTATGGTATCGGCATTGGTGAACTCTCCCATAGGATTCCGGGTGCGTTCTTGATCCCTGGCGTGCATCAGCTCATCGAAGGCTATCTGAGCCTTGCGAGTGACATTGCCCGCTTTGTTCACGGCAGGCTTATCCTTGTCTCGGCTACGCCAACCCCTCCTATTGTCCAACCCCACCGAAATAGCGTCTCTGTACTCCTGTGGAGCCAAGCTCTGCTGGTTGGCCATAGCCAAGTTCAGCCTCAAATCCTGGCGAGTCTTCTCGGTCTTCTCTTTCAGATCGCGTAGTGCAAAGTTCCTGGCTTGTCTGGCCGCATCGAACGGTGCGCTGGTGGCGTTCTCTTCGGCGATGAGTCCTTGGTATGCGTCTTGGTAGGTGTCCATGTCGATGAGTCCGCTATCTCGTTGATGTCGAAGAGAATTTATCTTCTGACCTACGACTCGCGCGTCATCCTGATACTTCTTTCGAGACTTGTTGAGAGCACGCTCCAGCTTCGCCATTGCCTTGTGGTCTGAGATGAAGTCGGGGATGTCGAAGCCTAACTCGGTCTTGGCAGCCTTGATCGCCTTCTGCGCCGCTTTCCGGTAGTCGTGGACAAAGGACGTTGGGGTCCACTCTTCGGATTCTCCGAACTCGTTCCACATGAAATCGTTAGCCATCTCCGAACCGTGCTTGGCAGACCTATCGGCGATGATCCTGGCAGCCTCGTAGTTCGGTTCCAGTTCGGTCCCGGGACCACTGCCCTCTCCCATAAAGAGCTTCGCCAGTCCTGCGCCGTGTAGCGACCCACCGGGGTTATCCCGCCAGCTAGCGAACAGGGCCTCCGCCTCGTGCAGGTCTTGTTCCTGCTTCGGGGTTAGGTTCGAAGGATCAGAAAGACCTTTGAGCTGGAAGCCTGGGATCTCCGTCACGCTCTTCATCGTCACAGGGTCTCTTCGGAACCTGTCCCACGCCTGTATATCTTGGGGATTCTCGACGACGTATTTCTCGGACTCGTACCGATCCAGCAGACTCTCTATCTTTCCCAGCGCGGGGGCGTAAGAAGGGAAGTCCTGAACCAAGCCGTTAGAAACTCCCTGAGTTTGTATGTGGCCCGCACGAAGCTCTTCACCTATCGCCACATCCAGTTTGACTAACTCCTCCCTCACTTTATCAGCGAGCAGGTCTACGTCCTCTTGGCTCTTTGGCTTAAATTCTCTCCAGCTCTTCAGCCGGTCGCTTGCATCGGCCCACTCTCCAGCCCGTTCTCCCGGGTACTCCTTGGTGGAGCCTGGGTACCCTCGGTTTCCTATGAGAGCTACCATGCACATGCCGGTCATTCTGTCGATGCTTTGACGTAGCTTATTTCGGGTCTTCTTAAGGGAGCCTGGGGTAAGCTCTCGCGGCTGAAGAGTCTCTCTGTTGTGCTGGATCTGAGCTTCATTCTGAGCCCACTTCTCTGCGGTATCTTCGCGCTGCATCTCGCGGTACCGTTCCTCGGCCCCTTGCATCTCAGGGTCGGGGATGGCTTCCTTCTCCTCTTCCATCTTGCGGCGGTCCAGCTCGTCTTGCTGTAGTCTCTCGCGTTCTGCCTCATCGGGCTCGGGGGCTTCATCCTCTTCGGGCGGCAGCTCCTCCTTCTCGGTAGGCTCCCACTCCGTTTCCTTGTCTCGCTCTTCTCTGGATTTCGGCTTGTTGGTGTTCCACGGAACGTCACGGTTTCGACGCTCTTCAGCGGAATTCTCGTCTGTCCAGTAGGGATTTTCGCCGGGGGCGGGACGATGAGCATCGCCGTCGTGGCATTCCTTTTCCTTCGATATCCACCCGTCGCCACAGGGTTTATCGTCTTCGCTGTGGGGAATTTTATCCCCGGCGCGAGCCAGATCGTTCCAGTCGAAGTGGATAGGAGGCATATCAGAGAAATAACGAGGTCCCTAGGGGGTGGGCATCGGGACTACGAGATACTCTTTTTTGCCGTGTGGGCAGATAAACATCTTCCCCTCGTGGTAGGAAACGCAGCTTTCTCCCCCAAGGACCAAGGGATCGGATTCCGTGAGAGCCCACTGGTAGCCTAATGTTCCAGCGGCCATGACGGTAGCGAGGATGGAGACCCAGGCCACTACCAATTTGCGGTTCTGGATCTTGAGTCTTTGCGCTGCCTTGAGTGCCAAGCCCATTACTCGATCCTTCTTATGAAGGCTTCTGGTGTGCCTTCTTGGTCGTTGAACACTCCCAAGCAGTCGGCGCACAGTGTCATGGACCCTGTTCGTCCATGTTCATCGGCTTCTTTCTCGGTCAGTATCACTGAGGGCTTGCTGGTGCAGCGTATCATCTTGTGACCACCGCCGAGTGTGAACGGTCCTTCGCCATTTGGCATCTCTGATTGACAACGCTCCGTATCGGGAGGGGTCAACTCAAGATCCTTGAGCACGTCTGTTTTACTTCGCGGCATCGTAGTCATCCGGCGGGCCTGTTAGAACCACCACTCCATTAGCCGTCATTAGGAGCGTGTGCTCCCACTGGGCTGACAGACTACCGTCTTTCGTTAGGGCAGTCCATCCGTTCTCTGTTATCTTCGATTCCCACCCACCTACGTTCAGCATCGGTTCGATAGTGAAGGCCATGCCCGGCTTGAGGGTAGGCCATTCAGTCCAGCGCATGTTAGCCTCGAACTTCACAACCATGTGAGGAATCGGTGGGTCCATGTGGAAGGTCTTACCCGTGCCGTGCCCGGTGTACGTCCTGACTACTGAGAAGTCGTGTTTGTTGGCGTGAGGCTCGATGGCCTCTCCCACCACGTTGATGGGGCAATTGGGATACAGGGAGTCGATACCAATCATCAAGCACTGCTGTGTCACCTCGATCAGCTTGGCTGCTTCATCGCTCACCTTGCCTACGGTGTACATGCGGCTTGAGTCGCCGTGGTGCCCGTATAGCTTGGGAGTCACATCCACGTTGATGATGTCACCATCCACCAGCTTCCGGTCTTCGGGGATACCGTGACAAATGACTTCGTTGATGCTGGTGCAGCAGTGCGCGGGGAAGTTCCCGTAGTTGAAGGGAGCGCTCACGGCTCCAGCCTCGGAGGTGAGCTTGTCCACATGCTGGTCTATCTCCAGAGTGGAAACGCCTGGGATGATGAACGCCTCAAGCTCCTCAAGGATGCTCCACGCCAACAGCCCCGCTGCTCGCATGTCCTCGGCGAAGCGCTTAGCTTTCTTTCGTTCCGCTCTAGTCTTGGCCATATTGTTCCTTTATCCTAAGTGGGCCGCCGGGCTCACTTGAAAAGGGGGGTTTCAGGGAAGTAAAGGCCGCCGGGCTCAATCGAGAATTGGGGTCCACGTTGATGAAGGAGCCCGGCGGCAGTAGCCGAGTGGGTTACAGTGGATTGGCGGCCACCGGGCTCAGACATGACTTGGGTTTCACGGTGAGGAAGGGTAACAAACGGGATAGGGCCGCCGGGCTCAAATTCGAGGTGGGTTACAGAGACATGGTGGAGCCCGGCGGCGGCATTCGGAAATCGGGTTGCAACTGGTAGGTGGCCGCCGGGCTCAGCTTCGACGTGGATTTCAGATAGGGAACGGAGCCCGGCGGCAATGAGGGATAGGGTTTCAACCGAATCAGGGCCGCCGGGCTCAGCGAAACGTGTGGTGGCATGAGCAAGGCGGAGTCCGGCGGCATCGCGGTCCTGGGTAACAAGCCTCTCGGGGCCGCCGGGCTCCAACATCTTAGCTCGCAGCCTGCGGAACCGTCTTCGGCATGCACTTGTCCCACTCAACCCAGAGATTCCTCAGTAGTCTCTTAGCAAGCAGTCGTCGCTGGTGCATGAACAAGTGCTTCTTGGTCCAGTCCGGGTGATCCAGAATGGCCTTCGCCTTCACATGCTCGGCATACTCGTAATACTCGTTGTCCTTCTTCTTTCCGTTCTGATAGATGGTGCCCTGGACGACGAACATCAGAGCACGACGGGAAGGGCAAAATCCGTGGATGATACCCGGTGGACCAGTCCTTCGACGTTGCCGAACCAGATCCCCGTCTTCCGTCTCGCGCACGAGACCAAGACCGAACCTCTTCCAGAGGCACGAGGGGTTGCGATACTTCCCGATTTCATTACCAGCTTCCGCCATGATCTTGGCGAGACCCAGAGTAGAGAACCCCGGCAGTTCCTCAGCCCACTTCGCGATGGGCAGGGTATCAACCAGTGCCTTCATAGCCTTCTCGTACCTCAAGATTGCAGGGTTGAAACTTTTCCTCGCGGGCACGAGACACATGGCGATAGATTCCACCTTGCAGGCGTAAATATCCACAAGGTCGCTCGATTCATGATCGAGAGTGTGTGGCTTAACAACGCCAGTGATGCGATCCCACTTCTTGACAACCTTTGTGGCGAGCGCGGAATCCTCCTTGCAGAGGGCATTCTTGTTAACGAAGCACTTCTCGCCCTTGCAGTGGTGATTCTGAACCGCACGCTTGACAGCCGCGAAGAACTGGAGATGGATGGCAGCCTGTGCCGCTGTGATTTTCTTGTAGTCACGGTACAGGTCGATGATCTGGTTTACAGTATTTTGAGTCGTCATTCTAAGTCTCCGAGAAGCCGGGCACTTACGACTTGGGTTTCAGTGTTGTTAAGGCCCGGCCTCTCTAAACGGAACGGTTTACAGTTCGTAGTGCTTCAGCTTCAGCTTCTCCACGTAAGAATCTTGGAGGCCGTCACCGACGGGTCGAGGATCTCCTTCAGAGAATCCTTCTGCTCTCAACTTATCTTCAAGAGCTATGAGCATTCTCTCGTCCTTACCTGCGGTGCTGGACTTCTTGCCTCTCATGACCCTTTCCTTGACCATCTGATCGAAGGTAGCGTCACGCAACTTCATCTTACTGGTAGTAAGATAGAACTTGTCCAGATACAGCCGCTCACGAGTGGTCTGATTGGCATCAGCGGCATCCTGAGTGCGATGAGAGCCTTGGCCAGTCGGCGGTGCCTTGATAGCGGTAGCAGGAGCAGGAATGGGTTCTCTCGCTTCCGCTCGCTCTCTTTGCACGATCTTGTTGATCTGCTGATTGGCGAAGTTTTTCCAAACTTCTTCCTCTATCGCTGTAGCTACTCCGGGGTCGAGACTGTCAAGCTCTTTATCGACGAGCTTGACGAAATACTCTCCTGCTGTTCTCCAATCGCCACCGGATTTCTTCCACGCGGCTTTCGCCCATAGGACGAGTTGTTTCTCAACTTCTAGGTTTCTCATTTTACGTTCCTTTATATCCCCGTGGCAATATTACCCGGTGAATTCTAGCAGTAGGGGCAGATGTTACCCCGAGAAAATTTCTTGCAGCCGTCACAGTACGTCTGATCGCCTGTGAAGAACAGAGCTACTCGATCCAACCACCTTCACCTTCTCTTAAACAGGCTCATGCCTTCTCCTCGAAGTCGTTCAAAAAGTCTTCTGCGGAAATGTATTCGCGTCGATGAGGGTATTCATCATCGTCCAGTCGATATACGATCCCAGACTTGCCGATGCAGTCAGTTCCAAGGATTCCACAAGAGCACTCGTAAGGGTACACCTCGTAATAGAGGACCTTGACGACGGCCCCGTCTACCTTGCGTCGGTAGTAGTTTCCGTTTGTTACGTCCATGCCAGCACCATGATGATGTAAGTCATGTAGTGAACCATCTGGTCTATGCCAAGCCAGAACCAAAATTTATCGGAGAGATCGCAGCGGTATCCCTTACGTTCGTTCCACCACATCTTGAACCAGTCCATGTGATAGTGAACCAGCCCCTCGAACACTAGCAATCCCGCTAAGATACCTAGGTGAATGTTGGCCTTCCCGACTACAGCAAGTTCAACTGTTGGAAAGATGAACAGAAGAATGAGAGCGGAGGCGGCAACGTGAACGAAGGCGTGAGCAATGCCTCCGGGGTGCCCGTAGGTGCCCTTGTTCAAGTACATCGCCGGAGTCTGGATCTTGGGATGAAAGTCGCAGTAGAAGTGCTTGATGACGAATAACGTCAGCAGGATCAAGGCGTTCATGGAGACACATCGGCTAGCATGGACCCGAGTTCCACTCCGACCTGCACGACTTCACACGCTGCTATGACTAGCAGGCAGATCGTAATGGTCTTCCAGGGGAAGACCTCGACCATGAATTTTTCGAGTCCTTTCATCGTGTTCCCTCTCTGTAGAGTTTGGCTTCTACTTCGTCGTGCATCGCCCGATGCTTTTCTTGATCCTTTTCGGGGAGCGAAGCTAGGTTTCTTTCGATGAATTCGGCCCTCTTCGCGTGGCAGTCCGTATGTTCGTACTGGCCATACAGAGGCATCGGTCCCGGACCCATAGGTTTCTTTGATTGCCAAACTCGGATAGGTTTCTGACAGTACGCACAAATCATTTTCTCTTCGTGAGCCACGCGCTTCACTCCTCTACGTATGCTTCCTTTTTGCACTTCGGGCAGATCGTGTCGTCCGCGCCATCTAGAACGTATTCCTGAATTCTCTTGAGCCACTTCCGGTTGTTCAGGCCGTCGAAGTATTCTGCGTCTTCGTCCCGAACCTTGACGCTTCGATTGGGGAAGAAGTGGAAGATCACTCCTTCCAAGAGCCTATCGCCGATAGCGTATCCGTCAACCTCGACGTAGGGAAGGTCTTCTCCGCAGTCTTCGCACCCCAGGATCATGTTTCTCCTTTAGTCTTCTGCCGCCCTACGCTGGTGTCCACCTCTGCGTTCGGGCTCGTTTGCAAGCACCAGACCCGAGCGGGTAAACGCGAGATCGTGGGCTTTTTGGTCGAAGGGCACAGATTCGAGATCCACCAGACCTGCCCTAAGGTCTTTCTGTAGGTTTTGCAGGTTTCCCTGACTTTCGAGGCTACGTTTCGCCGCCATGATGGATGCGGTGTCACCGCGGGCTCGGAGCAATTGGTGGCACTCCCTAACGCACAGGGTTGCCTCGTCAATGAGATCCAGCAGGTCTTCCAGATTCTTGGCCTGTTTGATTTCGCTCATTCTCCTGCCTCCTCGCTGGAACTAGGCGCTCCACCTGCTGCGCCTTTCCCGTATTCCTGATTCAGATCAGCCAATCGGCGCTCGTAGCATTCGTCAGTACCGGGCACTTCGCGGGGCACGCCGAAAGCGAGGGGCGAGAGCGTTCGGTGCAAGGCTTCATCGGGATCTGGCGAGTAGGCGATGAACAAGATTGTCTCTAGGGAAACCAACTCAGCCACGAGTTGCTCTTCTGGATCTCGGTATCTGGAGTCGCTCATTCGCTCTCTCCTTCCGTTTCACTGGAACTAGGCGCTCCACCTGGCGTACCGTGGCGCATGGCTTCCTTGACTCTCGAATCCTCCAACAGGGCACCTTTCAGCGCGCCCCACGGTAGACTTTTCATCATTAGAGCAACGAGCTTGTGCCACTCGACACGCTCGACCACGACGGCGGCGCGGATCGTGATTACCTCGCTACGCAGTTGGCAGAGGAGCGCGTACTCATTGTCCGGCAACAACTCACTTGAGGCAAGTCGTGCCATCATCTTGTCTACTGCGTCGAGATCAACCGGTGTCCTCTCGCTCATGGATTTGTCTCCTCTTCCGTAGCATCGGTCATACCGTCTGAAACTTTAGCTTCTTCCGCCAGCTTCTTCTTGGTCGCGAGAACTGCCGCTCTCCTGCCGGTCGTTTCAGGGGGCCTTGCAGCCGGAAAAGCGTGGACCTCACAGATCTTACGGTCGGGCATTGCACGTCGCTGACACTGGTGGACCTCACAGAGTTTACGATAGATGAGCCCTCTGCCGCTGCAACGCCCGCATTTCTGGCTTTGCCCGTGCTGGGCGTCTTGAACTACGCCGAAGCCTTGGCAGGAAGGGCATTCGCTGTGTAACTCACCAAGGGGCAATTCTCCGGGTTCCAGCCGGTACACGCCAGTCGCTTTGTCCACGACTACAAACTGAACGCCAGAGCCGCCGCAGGACCCGCACTTTTGTCCCTGGTTATGATCGGGATCAGCAACTCTTCCGACCCCGCGACAAGGGTGGCATTGTTGTCTTTTCTCAGGCATCGTAGGCCCCGAACCTATCAGCCTCTTCGTACAGTTTAAGGAGGGCATCCGGGCCATCGAATTCGTTAGAAGGGACCTCGACGTGCAGGTAAGAGTCCAAGTTCAACTCCAATTCATACTCGTCACCAATGAATCGGATAAACTCTTCAGCAGCTTTCTCGCTTACGAATCGGAATAGCATTCTTCCCTCATCGGTCAAGCGGCTTGAAACCTTAGGTTTTCTGCGAAGATGCACTTAGTTTTGCTCTCCACATAGACAAAACTCTGGTTTACGGCCTGTCTGGTCAAACCCAGAAGCTGTCCTATTTCGGCCTGATTAAGCCCACCCCTAATCATCAGTTCCGCCACTTCGTATTGTCGGGAAGTCAGGGATTTCTTGAGCCTGCGTAGAGCTGCATCGGCCGAAGCCGAATTAAAAGACTCGGCAGCAGACTTGCCTTCGTCGGTAAATTCGTTGATGAGAGAATCCTCATCTTCGAAGGTCCGGTGCATGGAAAAGGTTACAACCTTCACGCCTCGTGCGCGGGCGTTCCAGTGCTGCCTGTTCGAGTTCCGCGCGCCACGGTACATGGCTCCCTTTATCATGGGAACTCCATACGCAGAGAACTTGAACCCCTGCTCGGGATCAAATCTGTCGAGGGCTTTCATTAAACCGATGGTGCCTTCGCTGATTAGATCATCCATGCCGAACACATGATTGACCAACCTTGCCCTCATTCTCTGGGCCACCCAGATGACCAACCCCATGTTGTCAAGAATATCCTGCTCTGTGTATTCCATACTTACCACTTCCTCTTGTACTGGAAGACGAGCCACCCAATCGTGATTCCCACTAGGATCGTCCAGTCGTAAACCGTGAGAGTGCCCCAGCAGTTCAAGAAGTTCTCGTACATTACGGCCCATAGTCTCATCGGATTATCCTCGTCTTGACCTTCCCGCACGCCAGACATCTTTTTTCTTGTAACATGCAGTCTCGCTCACGCCCATTATCCACACTGCCCAGCTATGTTTGACCCAGCACGGTAATCTCATGTCACAGCCTCACTGGTGGTCGTTTCTTGATTGAGTACGTTGTGAGAATAGCGTGAAGGATCATAGTACCGCCAAAGGCGGTAGCATACTCGCCCGTACCGTAACCTACGAGGGACGCTCCCCCGTATAGCATCACTGACCACACCAGCCATTCGACTTTGATTTCACTCTAAGCTCTCGGAAAAATTTCATCATTATCAATACTCCACCTCTACTCGCGTTTCGACCGGAACCTCGATCGTGGTGTTGTCGGGAAGGCGAAGAGTCACCTTCAGGATATCCGAACGGCGGAGTTGAGGGTACTCGATCCCACCGAGCCCCGGCAGCCTGAACCTTTCGTTGATGTCGTCCGAGACCAGTTCTCCAATATGGGTGTATGCTACGGGCATGGTACCTCCAGAGTAGCTGTTCTTGTTTCGTTCATTTCCGCAATCTCGTGATTGAGAACAGTGCTCAAAAGCAGACCGCCTATGACAGCGGCAGCTATCACCAGAATTGCAAGCTCCACTATCTCAGCAGCCGTTTCGTCGAGATACTTGCGTAGAAATTTTATCATCAGTAGTTCCTCCAGCCCTGTCCCGGACCGTTGCCCCGCATAACTCGTCTGCGCTCTTGCTCTCTCGGGTCTACGGGCTTGACTCGGATAGACTTTCCCTCTCCGAGAGACCGCATCTCTCTTTTGTTTCGCCTACCTTTTCGCCATCTCTTGTAGAGAGCGAGAGCGCGTTTCACCATTTCATAAACTCCGGGAAGTCGCCGATGTAAGATAGGGCTATCGACCCTACTATCACGAACGCCGCCAGTATCCATTAAGAAAGCCTTTTTGCCAATCTGGCCGCGCCTTTCGAATCAGGGCAACCGTTCTCAGCAGCGTCAAAAGCGAAGCCGACCACGTAGGAGATCATTTTACAGCAACCCTCTGCCGCCCAAATAGCCTAGCAAGGTCGATAACGTGATTCAGGGCGCGGTATGCGTAGCGAATAATCTTTTCGTCGGCCCTGATTTGCGTAGTGGAGCGACAACCATTGGCTTGTATAATGTCAATGGTGATAAGACCCCGATTCTCTATCTTGGCCTTCTCGCGCATCTCTTTGTCGTATGTAACCTTCATGCGTCGTCTCCTTGTGGAGTGTCGAAGTGATTAACTACTCCGTGATTAACTACCCTGAGTGCCCATTCATAAAATTCTTTTTGAGGATAGGCTCTTTTAGTCAATTCGATTCATGCCAATCTCATTTCAATCATGTACTGGTAGTTGTTGTACACTGCCCACCCGCTAACTGAGATGGCGAGCAGCAAGCAAATTATCTTGAACCTCGGAGTAGCCTTCTTTGTGTTTCCTACATACCACAACGCAAGCACAGTCACGATTCCGTCCACCGCTAGACCGGGAACCAGTCCCACTAAGCCAAACAGCCACGCCGACACAGGGTTCGCCTCTACCACGTCCCAGCCAGGGACAGGCAGACGGAGACACGCCCAGGTAGTGTAGGCGTCTCCTACTGTGAGGACCATTAAGACAGCTATTAGGGTCCAGACTGTTCGCATACCTCTTCCACCTTCCGGTCTGTGTACTTTTCTCGAATGTCATTCACCTCATCGGTGATGTTCGCTATCGTCTCTCCCTCTTCGTCATTCAGGTCTCCGTCTGTGGTCATACGTTGGAGAACCGAGGACAAACGGTCCCACAATTTTAGCGTGGCCAGAGTCATGACGTGGGGGCCTTCATCATAAACTCATCTTCGCATTCACAGTAGTCGATGGAACACCGAGGGTACTCATCCCTCAAGTGAAGAGAGAATCCTCCGTCTTCGCATTGTCCTATGCAGAGGCTTCCAAAGATCTTAACTTCGAAGAGGCAGTTTTCGTCATAACCTGCCTTCCGCATCGCCGAGATCTGCCCCTCTAAAGCCGCTGTAGAAATCTCGGTAGGTGTTGCATTTCTGGGCTCTTCGGCTTTGACTGAGATAGCGAGTAGCGCAAAAATCGCTGTCGTCACCACCACCACAGCGGTTATGGCCGCTACGAAGAGTCTGAAAGCTCTACTCTTTAGCATTATTCTTCCTCCGGGTTGCGAGCACCGCCTTTCTGCGGTCGCTGAGTTGTATCGGGGGCTTCGCAGGTAGTTCCTCTGGCATCTCTTCCCACGGTTCAACGTGTCGAAACTCGTGTCCGAAGCGCCAGTGCTCCCCATCGAAGTGAGCGCCCAGCATCTTATTAAGCTCTTGCGCGCTCCCAATGCCAAGATCGTGAAGCATATTCGCTAGGTCCATGACCTCACCGTAAGATTCATCCGAAAGCGCCGTCGAGCACTTCTCGGCAAGGTCAGAGACTAAGAAAGGTAGCCACTCTTCGTCCTTAGGCTCATCCTTGACAGGGAAGCCGGGGTCAGAGCGACAAACCAGACAAGGCTTGTCTAGATCGACCTCTTGATCGCAGAGACAGAGCCCGCCGCTCATGGCGCAATCCACCAAGCCAAGGCAACGATGATAGACCCGAGCGTTGAACCAGCGGCGATCGCAGCCCAGAGAATGACCTTCTCGCGGGCCTGCAACACCTCCACGACCTTAGCTGCCTTTGCCATCGCTTCTTCCATAATGGCGCTGTGCTGAGAAGGCTCCCAGTCGAGCATCATTTGCGCGATGACTTCTAAGGGAACGCCGTGAGTGTTCCGGTCAACGGCGACCATAAGAGCGGGGTGGGCCATTTCTACGAAGACCACAGAGTAAGCGGCATCCTGAGCCGCTTCGACGTAGGGTGCGAATTGCGAGACCTTGACGTTCGTGTTGTCAACGATGACGCACGGAACTCTCTTTTCCAGAGAACCGAGAAAGTTCTGGTAATTCTGCTCGTGCCGTTCACTGGCCAGTTCAAGGTCAAACTGGTATTCCCCGTCCACCATGCACAGGTCATCGGTGGAGTGGATGGCGGTGCCAACGAACGCGCCCGGATAGGAACGTGCGATTCCCCGTGCTCCGGTACTCTTACCGCTGCCCGGGATGCCTCTCATGATGAATACAGTTCTGTCCACAGTTGTCATGCTTTCCTCTTCGGCAAACGGACCTGAAACTTTACTTCCTCAAATGGTTCTCAATGAGGTAGCTTTTTAGCATGCCAGGGGTCACACTGAACCACTTCTTCCACTGACCCCTCTCCACTTCGTCCCAAGAAAGCCCAGAGACCTCTGATAAGGTCGGATGCACACGGGACCCGTCGGGGAGAACGATGTTGATGCACGTTTTCCCTACTTTGTATTTGAAGACCTGTCCACCTACAGTCAGTTCTCGCATGCTCTACGGTCGCAGTGTAGGTATGGCTGTAATTTTGCGCATATTTACTCCAGTTCCAGCCTATCAATCGAGTAGTAACACTCGCCGTCTTGGATCCACACGGTGGATTCGTCCATATCCTTGTGAACAATCCACTCGTCGGATCCTTCCTCCTGAATGGTGTCGATACTTGCCTTTGCCGCTTTCCAGAAATCTGTGTAGGCACCGATATAGCTGGTGTCATTGCAATCGCCGAAAAACTGTCGAACTACGAAAACCTCAATCTTTATTCTTGACTCTTTCATGCTTTTCTCCCTTTGTTAGCACTCACACCAGTCTTTTCTAGCGCCACAGCAGCAGTAATTGGCCTTGTCTCGTCTCCGGTGGTATCGGAGCAACTCTTTGCCCCAGGAGCCCTGCCAGTCGCAGCGCTTCCCGTAGCGACGGTGCAGCGTTCCCATAGTCTTTAGGTTATCCGTGCAGAGATCTGGCCAAATATCGTGCCAGACCACGGAGTATCGGATCCCCTTGGGGGGCTTGTAAGTGAAGGCGTCTGCCTCTATGATCTCCAGACGATCCCCGAACCGCTCGGTCAGGGTAGGGCCGACCAGAGCAATCACGTCGGGAGAGTTCTCAATCACGGTCACCTTGTCCACGGTGTACCGTTTACCGGCAACTGGCCCGCAAGTACAGCCGCCACGATGCGGGTATCCACTGCATTCTTCACAGTGCAATTCGGCATTCAGTATGGCTGCGGCCACCATGCCCAGACCCAGGCCGTTGATGAGAACGTGCCCCCTGCGCCTCTCGGCCTCGGCGACTGCTCCCATGTGGTCCCGGATCTCGTCCGGGGTGTCGCTCATGATGGTGCTTCCGCCGTACTTGAGCATCGTGTAGCTGCCCTCGCGGACGCCTCGGTTGGAGCCGGTGACCACTGACCGGATGCGCTCAAAAGCTGCATCCTGCTCGCCCACCACGAAATGTTCTATGCTCCAGGCTCCGCTGGTGCCCTCAGGCAGGTCCACCTTATACCGGTCGATGTAGCTGATTTCGCTCATGTCCTGTATATCGGCGATTGCCCGCCAAACTTGAGCACCCGTTATCTTTTAGATATGAGAGAAAAATGCGCAGTTTGTAGGCACCCAGTCCACCGAAACGAAGAATGCAAGCGTATCCGCTGGTTCTTCTTCCGCCTTCACAGAGGGCTGGTAGGGCGCTGTAGGTGCATGTGGAACCCCCTTTAGGAGAGTGAAATGCTTATCATGACACTGCTTCTGGGACTCGACGATGATGAGATCCCGGAACGAACTGAGGGGAATCGCGAATAGAATCACCGATTCCCCTACCGAACTAGACCTAGCCGACGCTCAGCAGGCGATCTTTGATTTGCTTGACGAGCGTTCTCACTTGTCTCATCGCATTGTTCGCCTGAGAACAGCCAACCAGGAGACTCCACCGAAGGAAATAGAGAGGCCACGAAGATCGTTGAGAGAAATTTTGTTTGGTTCGAAGTAGATGTAGGTTCCGAACCACGGGAGTTAATCATGGTGCAATCAGTCAATTTGGTAAATAGAAGATTTAGGGATTTTTCTCGGAGTCAGTTTTCGTTTGAGGATACTCTCTTCAACACCACCTCACAGAGTTACGCAGAAACAGGTGTGTCTATCACCCCAGAAGCGGGAATTAACGTCATTCTTTTTCGAGCTAACGCTTCTCCGGGTTCGGAAGGAACTGGGCAGCCTTCTCTAAAAGCGACATATGCTGGATCGGATATTGGTGAATCTATTAACAACGAGAACGAGATCGGGGGTCATTGGAACGGTGTTGACTTGGCAGGTTGGAAGGTTGTTGACTGTGATGGCGTCAGCGAAGCCAAACTTCTCGCTCACATTGGCAGCAGCAGCCGCAGTGCGGATGTAGGTGCCCAACAAATTATTTCGTTGCCTTTGGGGGGCTGGAATTTAGTAGAGGATACTCATTACTCTCTCGTCCAGAGCGAAGACACTACCGAAGTAACCAGCGGATCCGCCGTCGTAATAGAGACACTGAATTTCACTGTCCCGACGACCGGAAGATACTTGGTTTTGTGGTACGCAGAAGCAGCAATGTCCGAAAACGCTGCCTTAGGATCATACGCTCTCTACGCCTACGTCAACGATGGGGACTCTTTTCCTAATCGTAGTTCCCACATGTCTAGGGATTCTCCAGGCCAATTTACTGATAATGACTTCCATACTTGGATGTGGTCCGAGATTCGTACCATCTCCGCAGGGGCGAATTCCTATACTATTAAGGCTCTGCGATGGAACGGCAACACAACCGTTTTTATTAGGAAACCACGAATAATTGTGATTAGCCTTGACAACGTATTTGAGGGAACTCCTCAATCGGGGACTTCAGGTACCGATACCCCTACCACTAGCAATTCATTTGTTGAAAACACTGTGGGGGCTAGGACACATAACTCTGCTACCTCGGAACAGGTTTTGGTTATAGCCAATCAAACTGTTGATTATAAAACCGCAGCACACCCCACTAGCAGCAACGAGAACGTGGCCACTTACAAAATTAGGGATAACACTGACGGTGTTGACTATGGTACAGATAGTGGGGAACGTGGAAAGGATTGGGTTACTAACGTGATACCCACTACAGTTTTCGCTTTGAAAGAGGGTGCTGTGGGAGATACAGACTGGAAACTGTATGTTCGAGAAGCTAATGGCTTTGGTGGGTGGATCACTGTCACGACCACATCCATAGTTGTTACGGGCCTTACTCCTAAGTTGTAAATTCGTAGCCGAACTCCGCCATCATATCGTGATGCGGCGGCTGTCGCACAGATCGTAATACTCATCCATGACTGCGTGAAAGAGTTTCCATTCGCTCTCGTCCGCAGCACACCGTAGGTTGAGCATGACGAAGGTGAGTCCCTTTACGGCTGCTCGCCTACTATCCAGGGTTTCCTGAGCCATCCATCTATCGCGCTGCATCAAGTGTCGAAAGGTGGCTATCTCCGATCGGAGATAGTCGGTGGTGAAGTCCAGTCCTGCAACCCGTATCTTGCCCATGTTCAGGAAATAAGTATCGGACTGCGTGCATCATATCAGACCCATTCCCCACAGTGTCGCCAAGCCGCCACACGCCGCCACCACTACTGACGCCGCCGCTAATACCCAGGCAAAGCGAAGTTCACTGATCTTTTCTTCAGGCTGGAAACCAGTGCCGCCGCATCTTTCACAAGGGTCGTTCATTTGGCTTCGTATCGAGGGCGTCAAGCTCGGAAAATGCCCCCGGCCTCGTCGTTCTGCATACCTGGGTAGACGCTTGCGCGTTCACGTCGTGACTGTGGCCCTTGAACGCTTTGATTAACACCGCCACCCGCCGTTCAAGCTCTTCAACTTTCTTCTCTATCTCGCTCTTTGCCATCGGTCTTCTCCTTCTGAGACGGCCGCTTGAGCCGTGTTTGTTCGTACTCCTGCCCCTTCAGGATCAGATCCCTCTCCCTGCTCCGCGATCATGGCTGTGAGGCAGTTGATGCAGTATTCGACGCCAGTGCCTACCCGGTTTCCGCACCCGTTCCCGCATACGGGACCGGCGGCTGTTGCTCTTTCTGCGCCCTTCACTACGTCGCTCATCGCCTCAGCGTCTTCTCTGCTGTAGCCGTGCGCCTCGAAATCCTCTGGATCCCTGGCCCCTTCTCGCCTCAGAATGTCGATTTCGCTCATGATTCCCATGCCGCTGTTATCGGAGGATCCGCCTGAAACTTTAGGATTCCCACACTTTGGCCACGTTGACGTGCTGGAACACCTTGCCAGGGTAACCGGTCGGAAGGGGCGTACCCGCCCGTAGGCGTCGAGCGATGTTCTCAGGACCCCAGTAGTACGCAGCTACAGCGGCGTGAGTGTCCCCAAATCGCTCTAGGAGACGACTTAGGTAGTAGGTGCCGAACCGGACACTGGTCTCAACGTCATGGAGCATTGTAGGCCCTTCCCACTTGACCCCCAGTTCTCGGGCGATCTGGATGCCGGTGCCCGGCATGACCTGGGTGAGGCCCCGAGCGCCCTTGTAGCTCACAGCGTTCGGGTTGCCAGCGCTCTCTACGCGGATCAGAGCCACCATGAGCCACGGATCCACGCCGAACTCGGCACTGGAGTTTTCAATGGCTCTCGTGATGCGCTCAGCAAGCTCTAGGTTGTCAGGGATGAGCAGGTCGTCGGCAACTTTCTGTACAATCGCGTCCCACAGCTCAGCTTCTCGCTCTTGCATGGAGTACACGATCTGGTGGTCTGACTTCTGGGCGAATAGGGTGGGCCAGACGTAGGGTGTCGGCTCAACTGTGCCGCCGCCCAGGATGAGCGTGCATAGGGCAATCAGGAAAAACAGTTTTGCTCTCAAGTTCACCTCGTGTATAAAAATAACGGCAAACGGGCGCGAAACTTTAGGAATACGTCCCCGAGGGGACTACTTCGTTACGTGGAATAGGAAGAAGTTGCGTGAGAATGAGGAGCAGTAATGCTTTATCACTCGATCGTTCTTCTCGGCTACGCAGTCGTCACGATAGCTGGGGCATTTCCCCCATGCCTCTCTGTTCAAGCTCTCGGCCTGCGCTTGGCTCAACCGCCCCTCAACACAAATCGAATCGAAGTATCTCCCGCCCCACAGAACTAGGTTGAGCCAGACGAACAGCACGAGGCCAAGCTGACCAAAGAACATCCATTTGAGTCTACGTCGCATGAGCGCTCCGCGAAACTGCTGGGTGGTATAGCGTTTTCAACGGGTCCCTTGAGTACCTTTTTGAGGTACAAACAGCAATGCTGTCTACACCGGCCACGGTTTCCCGCGAAACGGACACCAGCCCGCTAGCTCAAGTTTTCGCTTTTCGCGAAGACCCTCCCTACACTACACCTAACGCGCCCCGAGTACACGCCTCTGCGAGGAGCAGGCTAATTTTTCGTGCTAGCCCAACACATACATTAGTCTTCAAAAGGCTGTATAGCGTCAATAAACGAATAAACCTGAGCGACGGCACCTACGGCTGCACTCAAGCCTGCGTAAATCATCAGCCCTTCGGGAGCCTTGAAGATCAGACAGCTTCCGACGATGACGGCGTTAGCGGTCGCTAGGAATGCTATGATTCTAATTCTTCGTGCGAACATCTTGTCTCCTAACATCTTGTCTCCTAACCTTTGGCTTTCGTCGCGTTGACAGCGGCCCTTCGTCCGAGCGCTGCCTTGTGAAGGGCTGCTCCGATGTTCATTCCACGGGCCGTCTTCGCCTTTCGGTACTGTCTTCGCAGACCGGCGTTCTTCTTGACTGTGGGCCAGTGGAAGCCTGCCCCAAAGACCAGACGCCGCAGTTTCTTCGCTTTGCTTCCTCTCATAGGTGAGTCCCCGTTTGGCTTCTGACCTTGAGATACTGGTCAGCCCTCTTTCTGAGGGTGGCTCTTGCGCGGTCCATCCAAGTACCATGTTCGTTCTTCTCGTTACCCCGCCCCAGCTTGGTGGAGTCCAGCAGATCGACAACGTACTCCGCGCATTCGATCTTCTCAAGGTCAGTCAGTTCTCTCATCTGTAACTCCGTTTATGCGCTGTCAAGCGTCTCTTTGATTTCGTAATACTTTTTGTTCACTCTGTCCGTGTCTTCCCTACTTAGGAAGGCACAGGAAGAAAAGATGGGGTATCCGTTGATGGAGCGAGGGAAGGTCTGGTCACGTCCATTCTCGTCTCGGTATCGAGCGTAGCACATACCGGGCGGGCTCTTCTCCAGAGCGCCCAAGGTCTCGGGGTGCATGCCCATCAAGAGAGGCATGAAGATCATGCCCAGAAGGTTCGCTTTGTCTCCCTCGCGAATATGGTACTCGGTAAAGATCTCGTTGCGGTAGATGCCGAGAGCGAACTCTTTCACCTCTTTGTCCGCGAGGCGAGACTTTGACCAGTCATAAGGCTCCGCATTCGCGCGAAGCTGTGTGTCTCGGAAATCACTCCTACTCTGAGGCATCCTCAACCTTCTGTGCCACCTTTTCGGCGGTCTTCTCAGCAACCTTCTCAGCTAGTTTAACAGCGACCTTCTCGGAAACGCGCTCAACAGTCTCAGCGGCTTCCTCTACAATTTCGTCGGCTATCGCGTCAGCCTCGGCATCCTTCGCAGCTTCCGATTCGTCAGGGGAACCTCCAGCCTCAAGGATCTTCTTATCGAAGACTGCTTCCATCGGATCGGGGGCTTGTTCTTGCTCCCACAACCACTCGATTTCTGTCTTGCCGCCGTGGCCGTGAACGTTCGTCACGTTCTTGACGCCAGCGTAGACGTTGGTGCTTCCGTCTTTGCCAAGCCACCGGACAATACACGTCCCATCGCTGCACTCGAATACGTCTGCCTTGTGGTCGCCGTCGCCAGAAATACCATGCACGTCTTCGTGTCTGTTGATGATGCCGACTCTGATCGTCATAGAAAATCCTCTTCCACCCCTTTAGTGTTGCCTGGGGTGAAATGGGCAAGTACGGTCCTAAGTCTACGAGATTGCTGGTAACTCTGCTAGAATCCGCTGGGCTAGATCGACACCCCAGAAGATTGACGCGATCCCTATAAGGAGTGGAGCGGGTTCCACGACCAGTACCGCAAAGCCCAGCAGAACGGAAGCAGAAAACGCCAAGTACAGGCCGAGAATGCTTGCGTAAATGACGAAGCCAATGAAACCGACGATGCACAGAAGAAATGCCAGACCGAAAAGTGTTTTCATGATTTATCCCTTCTTCTTTGACTTTCGGACCAGCCGAAAGCCGTAGTTGTCTGCGATCCGTTTCAGAAGGTCTACCTGATACTCTTCTGTGTGGTGGTTCCCGCCGTTGTAGACGCGCCCCAAAACCGTGGAGCAATTGCCCCCGTGGGCCACAATCGTGACTTGATCGGCATGAGCACAAGAAATAACCGTGCTCTGTCCGGGGTGAAAGTCGATGGGCTTGTCTTGCATCGACATCTTGTGGATTCCACTAATCATTTCCCGCACGAACCCCTCAGGGTCACGCTCGATTTCGCTCAATCGGTCGTTCAAGACACCTATCAGGCTATTGAAACCCATTATATGCTCCCCAGCTTCACGCAAGCCAAGCCGCTGTGGATATAGACACAGCCTGCCTTCGTTCCGTCGCTATACTCGACCTCAAACTGTAGAGCATCGGCAGAGCTACCCCCATACTTGGGGAAATCCAGTCGCTCCACAACCAAAACCGTTGCGGGGTCTGTACGGTCTACCTCTTTCTTCTTTTCTCGCATGGTGGGTCCGCATGCCACCAAAAACAGAACCATAAAACCACAAAGTACCAGTGCCAGTTTTCTCATCCCGTGTTCTCCCTTTTTCGTTCGTAGTAAGCGTCTTCGTCAAAGTCGCGAAGATCGCTTTCGTAATCCTCGGCATTACGCTTCAGACCCTCGCTGGCCTCTTCAAGCTCGGCGTTGCTGAATGAGCCATCGTCCAGTCGGATGTAATCGTAATCGCTCAGTTGACACCACCTGTACCGGCAAGCCCCTTTGCGTCCGCGATTCTTCCACTTGAGCAGGAAGTAGTCTCGCACCTTGATGTAGAAGGGGCGGAAATCTCCGTACAGAGTGAACTCCAGATCCTCAACGTCGCAGCCCGTCATTTCAACGCCGCGATTGCCGTCCGCGTCGGCTCCGTAGTTATCGGTCCAGAAGTGGACTTGACCCTCGACCTCGACCTCGATGTAATCTAGCTCATCGTCATCATAGTGGCTCGGCTCGAAACTCTCTCCGCGCCAGCCATCGGGGCGTCCGATCTCTATTGTGTGGGTTGCTATCGTCATGCCTTAGTTATCGGCCTCTTCGCCTGAAACTTGACCCTCGCAGTAATGCGCAATGCCCGAGCTAAGTGGCTGAAGTACCTCGTGGCACTTCGGGCACTCGTGCTTCACGGGCGGCAGAGGGTCAGTGAATTTACTCATCTTGCGAGCCTGTCCATTTTATTCTCCCGTCCCTCGGCTTGACGATCTCATCCGTGCCTGTGTCCGTGTCGAATTGTGCTTTCCAGTATTTGCGGAACAGTCCACGGCTGACACGGCTATTGGCCCCAACGGTTGTGTTGATAGCGTGCAGGTTCAGGTCGCCCCCGTGAATCTCGTTCAGGAACATACCTACCGCAACAGACCGGCTCACGCCAGCGTCACAATGGACGGCGAAATCCTTACCAGCCGCAGCGTGCTTGTCCACGAACTCGTGGATGGCGTCTACGTGGGTTGTATGAAACGGCACAACCTCTGGCATACCCTTGGGGATCCTCACTACGTCGTGGAACTCCAGACGCAGAATATCCTCCCAGCCTTCCTTCAGGTTGGCTTGATCTCCGGGGCTGCTGATCGAAATCATGACGGTGCCCTCGGTAGGCTCCAGACCTATAGCTTGCTCTCGATTGTAAACGTCTACTTGCATTTCTTCCCCATGACCGTATCAACTGTATCGTTGGCGAATTTCATAGCTTTCGTGTAGAATCCCTCTGTTGAGAGTCCGGGGTTCACCTTCCCCGTTTCGAACCCCTCACAGAATCCTATCTTTACGAATCTGATCGCCCGTTTACGCTGGTGCTTCCTTTGGATAGTATCGACCGTGAGTGCAAAGGCGTGCAGGATCTTCTTGGCCCTCGCCCGCTCCTGCCGACGGATTCTGGACTCCTGTACCTTGCTGACTAGAAACATCACTTGTCCCTCAGGCAATCAATGGTTTCGATCATTTGCAGTTCTTCGGCACCTAGAACAGAGTGCCCCACTCGATTTCGCCCAGCTTCCTTGGCACCGAACAAAGCAACGTCCGCTCGTTCAACAATGTCTTTGGGGTTCGTATCCTCATCCGACTGTAGAGCGAATCCCACGCTAACGGTCACGGGCCAATCTATTCCCGGATGGCTCAGGTTCTCGACGGTGCCTCGGATTCTCTCCGAGAGAAGAGCGAGCCCCATAAGATCGGCTTGCCCGACGAGACACGAGAATTCGTCACCACCCCACCGTGCCGCGTGATCCGTTGACCGGGTGCAACTCTTGATCGCTCCCGCGACAGCCGCAATCACATCGTCACCTACTCGGTGCCCGTATTCGTCATTCACCCTCTTGAAGTTGTCAGTGTCGATCATAATGACGCCAATGCGCCTTTCGTCGCCAGCAAACTTCGCCCTCGCTGTTTGGCCGAAGCTAGCCGCCAAAAGTTCCTCGAATGTCTGTCGCCCGATGAGGCCAGATACGCAGTCATGCCGCAACTGATCCACCAAATCGTGGGCCAGCCTTAGTTCTTCTTCAAGCTCGGCGATTCGTGCGATCGGGTCCATAGCCTTACTCATCGGATTTCCCACTCGAAACTTGAGCCCCTAGAGCCTCTACCACCATCTCTCGGAAGCGGTCCAGCACAGTGGGGATGCGCTCGGTGCCGTAGGTGATCTCAACCGTGGCACCTTGTTCCTCAAGACGCCTTGCGGCCTCTTTGGTCTTGGCGAACGGCTCGTCAGGGGTCATTTCCAAGTCTTCTGCTTTTAGCAGTATTGGGGCATCCTCCACGAAGGCTTTTGAGTCCACGAGACCCCAGCCGGTCATGCTTCTAATTTCCTTGATGCACTGAATCTTCATTTTTTCGCCGTGAGACAAGAGCATGACTCCAGTTGCAGTACCCTCCATCAACTCGGGAAGTCGAACGCGCAAGAGATCGGCAATATCCACGCTCGCCTTGAGGCGGCCAATCTTCATGATCTCGGGTCCTACCGTCAACTCGACGTTATCCAGTTCCAGATCGAGGACGGTCGTCTTGAGTGTGATTTTCGATACAGGCATTCCAGGCTCCTTTGCCTTTCTTATCGGCCGGTTCTGTTGAAACTTGAGCGTTCGCTTTTGTATGCTCCACGGCGTCTCGCCGCCGGATCTTGAGCCTGTCGATATTCGCGTCGTCCCTAGATTCCAGTATCAGAGTTATTGCCTCTACGTACTGGACAGTAATCTGCTTCTGTGTTTCCAGAATCGACACAAGGTGTTCTGTCTCCAAATCCCCTAACCGCCTGTTCTCCAATTCCGGTAGAGCGGTGCCGAACGTGACGTGATTGGCAAGCCCGCCCTCACCGTAGGTGCCCCAGCCCAAGGCTTCGGCCTCTTCCAGAATCATTATCCGTTCTCGAATTTGAGAGGCAGTCCCGAGAACGCTGCATTTCTCTCACACAAACTGCTACAGAACTCTCGCGTTGTAGGCTCAAGGCAAAACTGGCACTTCCTTTCGTCTGGTCAAAGGCCCCTCTTCTCGTTTGGTTGCGCGCCGCTCGACAAAGAGTTTGCGCGCTCGTCTATCCTTTGACTTTCGGACGAGAGCATCGGCCTTACGCGCGACAACTGCGGGATTCTCCGTCGGTAGAAGCTCATCCAACGTATCGTCCCACTGTTGCCTGTCTCCGGGTTTCCACGTATCGAGTCTGCTCACCGCTTCTCCCCTCTTTTCTCCCAGTCTCTATCTGGGAAGGTTGCGGGCTTGTGGTCGTTGATCCAGAAACCCAAGCAACCGCCCATGAAAGTTGACCGAAGCAGGTCTTGGATTTTCGAGAAAACGCACAGAAACTCGGGAGGGTCACAGGTCAAAACCCAGTGCGTTCCTTCAAACCTCGTGGGGTGGTTTGATAAGACGGCGTTACCTGTGGCTATGCCCCAACGGACTTTCTCGGACTCGGGGTCGTCAAAGGTTCTCTTGCCGTTGGGAGCCTCGAAAAACCATACCCCATTACCGGACCAAAACCGAAGGTTATGCCGGTCGCAGAAGGGAACTATAACCGAACTGTGAAACTGATTGGCATACGCCTGAGCCCGGTCTTCCAGGCTGGATATAGTCTCTTCGTAGTACGCCTCAGCGTCGGCTAGTAACTTCTCGTCCACCCTTATGCCCTTCACTTGCAGCCCTCCGGTGTCGTGCCGTTGCCTCGGAAATGTTCCAAGGCGTCGTCCAGAGTCTCGGTATCATCGAAGTCTTCGCTGTGCTTGAACCTGTCATCGACACCGTTAATTTGTGAGCAGGGGAAGAATCGGGTGTCACAACCCTCGTTCAACCCATGCTGCAAGTCGTCGTACATAAGCTCCCACTCTATGTCACCTGAGGGATAAATCTTTGGAACCACATCAAAAGGCACGAGACGATAGCTCGCCACCAAGTTATCGACGTAAGTGATTGCGTCGGGGTTGTAAGCGAAGAGCGTGTAGAGAGTCCCGCCAGCCTGTTCTACCAAAGCTGGATGATTCCAGTCCAGGGTCTCGTCCAAAGCAACTACCGTAAATTTTCTCATAACTCCCCCATCGGCGTTTCCGCCGGAAACTTTAGCAATCTTCCCGGCGCAAGTCCCAACCCTTAGCCAGCCGGTAAAAACCTTCGCTGGCATCGTCCCACGGCGTTACAATACCAGGGCCACGATCCCGGGTAATTAGATCCAGCAGAGCCCGTCCGACACCCTTTCTTCTATGCTCGGGGTGGACGTAAAACATGGCTTCGCCCTCTAGAGGGGTTCTGTTCTCTGACCAGCCCTTTCCCCCTTCGAACGCCGTGCGAGTACGCAAGGCCCATCCGATAGGTTCATCGTCCAGCAAAGCAACCCAGGTGTCCAAGGCATCGGGGTATTTATCGCAGTACACGTTCATGCCGCTCAAGGCTTTAGCCCACGGACCGTGCTCGATTACGAGGGTGAGGCTCAGTAGTTTCTCTTGCGTCTCATCGTCCCAACTCGTCCAGGGGCGAACCGAAAACTCTAGCTTGCTCATCTCTCCCCCGGGATCGGATGTCGGGATACCGTCTGCTCGGTGTAAAACTTCCGTAACTCTTTCGTATTCGCATCGACGCAACTCGGGTTCTTGAGTGTCCTTGTCCGACCGCCTTTCGCGGTAGGGTGCTACGCCGCCCACACGCTAAGGTGCCCTGCTAGAGATCCGTGTTGGGTTCGATCTCTAGCCCAAGGCTCCAGTTCACGTCATTCTATCTGTTCCTCCACAGTTGCCCAGTATTCCGGGTTTCCAATTCGCTTGAAATCTATATCGGCAATCTCCAGCCAATCTTTAGACCTTCGAAACGACGCTTCCACGTTGAAGCCTTCGTAGTCGTCCATGACCCAAAGCCACTTGTGATGCCAGAGACTCCGGGTCCGACGTATGCAGGCTGTCTTGTCAGATCCAAGATCCACGCGACAATACTCACCCGCTGTCGGCTCATTTGCGGTATCAAAATCAGGAGACTGCTGGAATGTCACAACACTCTTCTTCGCGGATACCTTTACCGCGTTGTACTCAGGCAGCAGGTTAAACTGCTCGCACCTCCACACCAAAGCCACCAGTTCTGCGGGTAGCTTGTTGATGTAGTTACGATGCACGTAAACCCACTCGCCCATGTGTTTACCGACGACGCCTTGGTAACGCTCTATGCGAGACAGGTTAGGTGTGCGTAAGACTTTCATCGACTGCCACACACGCCACAGTTTACCGGGTGGCTTGGCACACAGTCACAAGATCTATCGGGGCGGGAACTCATCGTATCGCAGTGTATCGAGTGGGCACGATGGTTGCACTGTGGTCCCATGATCTTGTCTACCTCTTCGGCAGAATGAGTTTCGCGAAGACTCTCGCGAGCGTTTGACAAAGAATTGATGTCGTGTGCCGATAGGGTGTTAGGCTCCGTCAAGTAGAGAGTTACTGCACCCCTTTTCCAGCACCAGTTGAAGAACAGCTTAAAGCCGACCCATCCGACCACCATTACCATCCACCCGACCGCAGCAACCTTGATTACCGTCTCGGGCTGAAATAGAGTTGCCACCAAGAGTCCCACAGTAAACCAGAAAACCAATTGCCCTCTTCCGATACGTACTTCTATAGCTTTGGGTCGATTAAACATGAAACGCTCGGTCGATTTTGATGCTGCTCATGAATGTTCTCCCTTGTGATATGTTTATCGGCCGATGCGCCTGAAACTTTAATCGTCGTCCATCGCCAGCGACTTTTGGATAAGGCGAGAGTCTTCTTCTCTCGATTCGACCCCAAGGGAAGTGCTTTTCCCGTATGCGGTGACCTCTACAACACCGTCGGAATACTTCTTCGGTGAAAAGCCCACGAACCCTGCCGCCAGAACGTCGTCTGGGGTGATACCCAGACTGCTAGCCATGTCATTGTGTCCGACGTATGCGGGGAACACAATAGGAGTCTCCATCTCCATCCTCATTCCCACCGGCCCGCAAAAGATCTTTACTACAATGTACTTGGCATTCTCTCTCATGCGTCGTTTTCTTCCTTGGTAGCTGCTACCAGCGCTCGTCGGTCGTTCGCTTCCACGCCCTTCACATTCACCTTCAGAAGCCTCAGAAGCCCCTCTACGTTGCCGTCCGCGTCCCGGCAGTACAGGCTACGCCCGCCACGGGGCAGCTTGACGACTTCGAACCGTGAGACTTCGCCTCGCCCGAAGTTGAGGGGCCTCACGCTCTCTACTACCTGCCCCACGGTGTACTTGCGGCTCCGAAGTGCAGCTTCGGCCCGAACCTTCTCGCGCCAATTGGCGGAATGTTGGCCAAGTCCCTCAGAAGGCGGCATTTCTTCGGCAAGTTCGATGTAGCTCACGGGGCAGTCTGTATATGTAGGCCCCTCAGACTCGTCCATGCTCTTGTAGCCCCACCCGTCGCTGCTCTTCTGGAGAAGATGCACACCGATGTAACGGTAAGTCTCGCCTTTTCTGGTCGTGTTCTCGTGGACGGCGAACAACACGTTGCCTCTGCAACAGTGCTTGAGGGTCTTGCTGCCGGGATCGCCCGACGTGGCCGCTCCCCAGCTTTTCGTAACTTCCGCGATTATTTGCGCGCGATCTGTACCGTGTGTGAATGACCAGCCCATTTGTTGCCTCCCTTGTCCCTTGTTATCGGCCTAAGGCTCTGAAACTTTAGCCTCAAGTTTGACACGTTTAGGCACCGGCAACTTTGCGCTGCGAACCTGCGCCAATGGGCGGCGTAGGGGAGGGAGGCCCCTACGCCGCCGGGAGGCGGGTCCATCGCTGGACCCTGGCGTAAACGAAGAGGTTCTGGCTAGGACGTATCTCGTCCGGGTGCCCAGGTGAATCGCAAAAAGCCCTGAATCCCGCGCCAAAACCTCTGCTGTACCTTTATCCTACCACCCCGCCTCGCTCGTTCCGGCTTGCAGAATGCGTCCGCGCCGGGTGTAATGTCCGTTCTCGTCAAGCTCAAGATCCACGTACTGAGCGTCGATCTCTGCTCTGGCCTCTTTCGGAGTCTCGGCGTATCCGCAACGGTGATCGCTGCAACTGCTCACAGCAGACTCCGGTGCCCCGTCATAGTCGTTGTGGTGGAAATTCCAGTCGCCGAAGCTCGGTCCAGGCTTTCTCTGGAAGTAGATCACGTAATTCCGGTACTGGATCGGCTGGCGTAGGCTGACGCTACCCTGCTCCCTCTTCTGCTCGGCCCGCCAGCGAGGAGATCCCTCACGCGAAGCCTTTTGAGCTTCGGCAATCTCGGTAGGGGTCGCAGGTACGTAGGTTCCCCTCGGAGCCTTACAGCGAGCCTCAGCCTCAGCTAGTGCCGCTTCCGCTCTGCCAAGGTCGGTCAGCGTCCCGCCAAGTGTTTCTTCGTTGTCTCTTGCTGCTGATTCTGCCATGTCGCCTCCAGTCTTACTCTTCGGTCACAACGTCAGAAACTTTAGTGATCCTCTCCAGCGTTGCATATCCTTCGGTCACACACGCAATCGAAAACCCGAAACCCGATGAGCCCCACCCCAAAGGCGAGCCATCCAAAAGCGGCGTTACTCAAGCAACCGACCGCACCGGATACGAAAAGTAGACCTATCAGTGCCATTACCGGCCCTCTCGGAAGTCACACGCTGCTTTCTCTTCCGGTGTCTTGAAAAATCCCATGATACCTCCTAAACTGGCCCCGTTTACCGGGGGCCGGTGAACCTTAACCTACCCTGCGGCCTTGAGAGCCGCCTTGATGGCATCGACGCCATGCTCGGAAACCAGATTCGCAACCGTAGTGTTGATGCCACTTTGCTCGGCAGCGATTTCCTTCAGAAGCGCCTCACGCTCGGCTTCGATCTCGGCCAGCCTTGTTGCCGCTCCCGTGTCGCCGTGCTTCGCCTTCGTGTGCGCAACCGCAGCCCTGCGGTTGCTCACCGGAGACGGAACCTCGTCAATCGTGCGTCCCGTCTCGGGGTCAGCCGGAGTCTCGTGGACACCGAAGCACTCGTTTCGAATCTTGCGAGCCTGAACCCGAAGCTCAAACGCTGCTGGGCTGCGCACTTCGTTGACGTGCTTGCACCAGTGCTGCGGGTTTCGCACTCCCAAAGTCGGCACGGGGCCGAACTTGCGAATCTTGGAAATCATGCCCCGGCAAGAGCAGAAGTGGCCCGAACTGTAGTTCAAGGTTGCTTCGTAACTGCCGCCACCGCTCGCGTCCACGGCGAAGTACAGCGACTCTTTCGCCGTCTCTCGCTTCTTCCCCTTCGGGGATTGATTCTTCATTCGATCAACTTGTACGCCCATCTCAATTTTCTCCCTTTCGACTCGGTTGATTCCGTTTGCCGATGATTTCTTATCGGTCTAATCCTCTGAAACTTTAGTCGGATGCTCGCCGTCGCATTCGAGATAGCCACAGTCAGGGCAGGGCCGAACAGAATCAGCCGGTGCCTCCAAGAGCGTCCAGTGTGTAGCGTCTGTGGCTAGACAAAAGAACTGGCTATCGAGAGTCCTAAACCTCATACTATCGCCTTCGGCGTAGCATGGCGAGAAGACGAGTATTTGCGTGTTCTTAGGAGGTTGTTTGCCGTCACGCGGAAACCACTTCATAGTGAACCTCTTAGGACGTAGATGCAGAACGCTCCCTTGCGTTCCAGTAGAATCGGTAGGTCCAGCTTGACGTTACGCTGGTAGGTGCCTTTGGAAGTGACGCCCTCAACCTTCACGTCCCGGCGCACCGTGATATAAGCCACGCCACCGGGCTCCAGTTTGCCTCGGATAACCTTCAGAATGAGAGATTCTGTGTCCGCGTCCACTACGTTGAGGACGTAGTTGCACATGATTGTGGCAAACTTGCCTTTGGGCCAATCGGGGCTGTAAAACGGATCGTACTTGGCCATGCTCAGTAGTCGAGCATCGGAGCCCTTGCCGCACCCGTAGTCCAGCCCTCGGCCCACGAGTAGACCTTGCCCATTCAGAACCCGTGCAGGTACGCTGAGGGTTCGGCGAGTAATTGCCGTTTTGTGTGCGTTGTCCGTCATGCACTGTTTATCGGCTGATCGGCCTGAAACTTTACTCGATACCCCAGGCCCAGATTGACTTATCGGGTCGAAGCTCGACCACGCAAGCGGACTTGACCTTTTGCCCCGTGCTGATGCGACGGTAGCACTTGTGGTCGGCATCGTAGCGAAGCTCGATACCAGCGCCATCGGAGGGACTGTAGCTCGCCGACGCTGAGAGTGTGTGGGTGCCAGCGACAAACGCTTGACCATCCCGCACTAGGAAGTCGGCTTCAATCAGAGTGATTGTCTCCGAGTGTTCCGTATGCGGGTAGAAGTAGGTTTGCGCCATGTTTATCTCATCGGCGAGTCACGGTGAAACTTTACACAATAGCAAGCCCCGAGTCGCTTTTCGCGATCCGGGGCTGCGTCCTTCAATCATAGTTTTTAGTAAGTGTTAGTAGAATTATTTCATTTGTAGGGGCTACCGCTTATCGCGGTTAGTTGCTATCCCCAGTCCGCCCGCGACCCACAAAATGAGCCGGGACCCTCAGGTTCAGCGGTGCTGGTTTGCGACTGGCCCACGCCGCTTCGTTGCCCCGGACCTCAGTTCCCCCTTTCCTATTCAGCCCTTACGGGCACTCAACGGCATTACTCCGCCGTCGGAGATTCCTTGTACTCTTCCAGCTTCAGTGTAACTTCGCCCATGTCGATGAAGGAATGAGGCTCAGCCTCAAGATTCTCCCGGTCGAGGGCGAGCATCTTTTTCACGTCTTGATGGTCGCCATTCTCATCCACGTAATGATCCGGGTTCACGTCGTAGACGACTTCGATGGTTGCTTTGAATTTCATTTGTCAAACCTCACTAACGCCCAAGCCCCTATGGAGAAGGCGACTAGAGCTACAATTGCATGTTCGATGCACGGGTGAGCCATGAAGTGAGCGCCCGCCCCAGCCCCGCAGCTACACCCAGCCACGCCAATTGACGCAGCGTGGATCTTGTGGAACCTTTCGCGGAGTCTTTGAATCATGCCTTAGTTATCGGCAGGAGTCGCTGAAACTTGAGTGGCTGAAAGTGGGATGGATTTCGCATTGACCGGCAACTCCTCTTCTAAGTGGGAAACAAACAAAATGCCTGCTGATCCCACTTGTGCAAGTTTTGCGCTGCAAGGTACGATGACAGCGGGCCGCATCCCTTACCCATGCCCCGGATCTGCTGGAAAGACCACGGGGGTGGGGGTCGAAATGCGAGCCCGCTGCGTTTATCTTATCTCCTATCGCCCTTTCTCCGTCGTGGTGTTTTCGCCATCGGCTCCGCCCACTCGGGAACGTAATCGCTCGCTGAACCGTGCCCGTAGAATGGCGCTCGTTCGATAATCGTAGCGATAACGTCGAGTTGCGTCACGGGGTCGCCGTCGTGGCCACGGTACAGGCTAATCGTTTTCGCCGTCCCGTAGTTCTCGAATTCCCTGTCTAGAAACTCGCCGTTGGCATTTATGCGGTCGGGTTCGTCCAGAATTGCGAGGATCTTATCCTCAGCTTCGCTAAGGTTGGGAGTGCCGGGGTGCAACGCGCCGTCGCTATCCTCGGAGCCGCCCCAGTCTTGCTCGTCGCGCAGGTCTTTGAAGATTGCCATGATTTTTTCGCGTTTCGTTTCCATTATCGCCACTCGCTTTCAGGGTAGTAAGTACGCCCAACGGCCCGCTCGGAAACCCAAGTTGTGTCTCCTACGGCCCGCTTAAAGTGCGGGTCGGGCTCACCCACCAATTCCATGCACAGCCCTTTGCGCCCATCATACTCGACACATTTGTAAATTGATCCGAAAGCCTTGAAGCGTATTCCCACGTAATCAGCCCACCACCTCATTATCGGCACTTCCCTAAGTTTCGGTGGTTCGGGTTGAGGCCCAGCTTGCGCGCCCAGCGTCGGGCGAATCTCTCGTAAGGCTGGTGCCCCATTACGTTGTCACGGTTGCAGTAATACAAAAGCGCCGCTTCGAACGTCTCACCCCGGCGCACTTTACCGGCAACAAAGTTCCGCACTTCACACGGTCGCCCCACCGGAGCCCCGATACATCCGATACTCCTGCGGGTGGTCCGCGATGCTGGACGTTAGGAGTCGATGGGTACTTCCAGCCCTTCGCGTACAAGTTCGATGATGGCGTCAACAATATCAACCGGGTTCCGGCAGGGTTGGGAAACAGCGTACTCGGCAGCTAGCTCTTTCAAGTCATCGAGAATCGGCCTCAGGATGCGTTCCCGCTCGAATCGCTCCTCCGCTATATGAGAATCCTTAGCAGCCTTCCGTTCGTCGGCCCATCTCGCTTTGGTCGCCACATCGCGAGCCGCTACAGTGTCGGGGTGGTGCTGTTTGCAGTAACCGTCGAGCTTCGTCTTTCGGCTGCACTGGTAGCTGTGTCCCCAATTGCCTGAGGCAGCGTACACGCTTTGCTTGCAGTAGCCCTCTCGCGGATTGTCAAAGTCCATCGTTACACCTCCATGAGGGGGTCGAGACGATACAGAAGATCGCGTGCGGCCTGTACTTCGTCGCCGCTACACGGGCATAGGACTGAAACGTCAACGCCCAGCCTGTGAGCTTCCTGCGATAGATGCTCTTCGAAGGATCGGACGAGATTTCGAACGGTCAGCATATCGGCAACGGTGAAGCCCTCGCCGCCCAGCTTGCTCGCGAGCGTTTCGGCCAACGGCCCCGTTTCGGCCAACGGCCCCGTTTCGGCGTCACCGCACCCTTCATCGGCCTTGACCACGATCGGAGGGCCGCAGTTACTACAGCCGGGGCACTCGTGAAAATGCTCATCGACAACCGAACCGCACTTGTCTCGCTTCTCCAGATTTATGTAAAACGGCCCGTCCCACTCCCGCACCCACTCGGGTGCGTTCGTATCGTGTCGCAGATGGTCCGATGGGTAAGTGTCGGGCTCGAAACACAACTGTCGTTCTTCTTCGTCCAGCGTGAGGAAGTATTCGGTAACGTCCCACTTCGTTTCTCCCAGAGGGTCCGTGGACTTATCACGCGAGTACGTTGACTCACTGTTTAGCAAGCTCTCCTACGTAGGCTCTGTGACGTTCACGGGTGGTGAGCCTTCGCTAGTCCCCGAGGTCATAGGTTACGCCATCGAGAACCGTGAGAATGTCGCCGTAGAGCGCCGCACGTTCCGGCCCGGTCAGTTCGGCCTCAACTATCGAGTCGCCGAAGACTTGCCAAGCGGCCTCAACACCGGCAACTTTGCGCTGCACGTATAGTAACAATACAGATATTGAATATCGTTGTACCTATCAAGGTTCCGGGCAAGTTTGCGCTGCGGCGTCTTCGAGCGAAGTTGCACATTCCTGAGGATCGGTTCCGAAGCGATTAGACGGGGGGGTCGTATTCGTCTTCTTCGTTGAAGTCTCGGAGCCGGGTTTTTTTCGGGCGCTCGGGCTCGTTCTCGGCGCAAGCGGAGCACTTCGGGCCGTGGTCGTAGTTGTCGTCGTAGCCCGGTGAGTTAGTCTGGACCCAGTATTCTTCGTTGTGGTGGTCGATTCTCCTCACGTCAGTGTCGGGCGTGATTTCGTTTCCGTCTTGGTCGATTTGAGTCACCCGTCGTTTCCTACGCGCCCGATTGCCGCTGATCGCCGTGACGACACGGGATTTCGCTTGTTCGCTCTCCCGCTCGTGTTTGCTCTTCGCCAGCTCTTTAATGCCCGTGTATTCGCCGTAGCGTTCGATCGCCGTGGAGGTATCCACCCAGCCGTGGCCGTCAACGTGAACGACGAGCCCACGCAATTCTAGGGACTTGAGCAGCCCAGCGACAACGTGTTTGTTCTCGTCGCGCGCCAAATTCTGCGGTCCGAAGACGCGCGCCACAGCAACACGCGCGTGCATCTTCGCCAGTTGGTTTTGAGTAAACGGTTTTTTGCTCACCGGCATATTAGTCTTCGACGCTGAATTCGCCGTAGTAACAGACTTGCCGGACCTTGACAGCCCCGTTGGAGTCCACCTTCAACCCCGTGATGTCGGGATTCACTTCGCCATACAGCAGGATTTCGCCATTATTCATGATACTGAGGACGAAGTACTCTCCAACCTTCAGAGCTACGCGGCCCTCTTCTTCTTCCAGTGTCACCAAAACCGTCTCTACCGGCTCTGTCTTCGTGGTTACATACTTCATGTTACCTCCCTTCTCAGTTACAGTCGAGTCAAAACGTGTCCAGTCGCTTGGCTTCGATCTTGCCTTGTAGCTCGGCAATCAAGGCTTCGCTCGCGCCCGCCATCCGTAGCCTAACGCCCCGTTCCCAGTCTCGCATTTGCATATCCGCAGCAGCGATCCGATCCAGCTTGCGCGCCCAGAAATAGTAGCGGACGGATTCGATGACCCCGATAAACAGAGTCGCGAAGAGCGCCGCGTACATGTAGCCGGTCAGAACGTCGCTCATCTGTTTTTCCTCCGCGCCTTTTTCGTCGCCTTGCGCGCCTTCTTCTTTTTGGGGTCGCCCTTCTTGATCGGTGGCTTGCTGTAGCGATGGTTCCCCATCGGCAGAGGCTCGGCAGCGAAGGCGCTCGCCAGCCCCAGCAG
>SDBU01001163.1_pt1 | contig 38439 bp, 41 predicted proteins | sample 2277071 | NCBI WGS metagenome assembly SDBU01 (sample SAMN10397929, study PRJNA504765) | marine sediment metagenome | isolation source: marine sediment core GS08_GC12, 126 cmbsf | place: Arctic Ocean: Gakkel Ridge, Loki's castle | collected 2008 | reverse complement strand
AGCAACAGCCCATACAATCATATACGTTGGGCAAGGTAGCCTCCAGGTAAAGGAGTATTTTCTGTTTGTTAATGAGTCTGACCGAACTTATATCGGGTCGAAAGAGGTCACCGCCGAGGGGGATAGGGAGACATTAAGGTTTCCACTGCCCAAGGAGGCAACCGAGTTAGAAATTACACTGGGGTTGATGAATTGCTGTATCAGGGACAGTGAGGAGGGTTTCGTTGATACCATGTCTGTCTTACCTGGGGGTAAGGAGGTAGCCTACTCCTACAAAGTTAGTTATAATTCAGGGGCATATACATTTCCCCAAAAGATAAATTATCCCATAACTAGCTACGATCTGTTGATTCAAGAAGGAAGTGTTGAGATTACTGGAGGCCAGCTAACCTTACAAGAGCCACTAACCATCGAAGGTGCTCAATTCAGTCACCTTACTGACGAGAATCTTACTCCAGGTGACATCTTAGTAATCCAACTGTCGGGCCTACCTGGGACCAATAACCAACGGACTGTCCAATGGGTAGCCTTAATGATGATAGTGCTAGCTAGTGGTTTTGGCTTTGTCTACCTGCTGATAAAGAAGAGGGTTCAGCCAGTGAACACTGAAGATGGTCTTGCCCAGAGGAGACAAAGGTTACTTGTTGAGCTCGCTCAGCTAGACGATGACTTTGAAGCTGGCAAAACCCCAGAAGAAAACTACCGTAGACTGCGGTCAGTGAAGAAGGCACAGTTAGTCGAGCTAATTCAAAGGCCAAAAGAGGAGCGTGACAAGGGATAATGGCAGAACACAGTTCTACTTCCCAAGTTTGCGTGGTTGAGCTCCAAGGGCTTACCAAGTCCTTCGGTAATCACCTGGCTTTAGCAGGGATAGACCTTGAGGTGAGACGGGGGCAGTCTGTTGTCATCTTTGGTCCTAACGGGGCCGGAAAGACTACCTTAATCAAGGTGCTGGCTACCATTATGACTCCCTCCTCAGGTAGGGTTCTGGTTGATGGCCTGAACCTGAAAAACAATGCCGAGGAGATTCGGCGCAGGATTGGCGTAGTTGCCCACCAGACTTTTCTCTACAGTAATCTCACCGCCTATGAAAACTTGGAATTCTACAGCCGTATGTATGATGTACCCAGACGCAAGGAACGAATCCGTGAGGTAGTAGACATGGTGGGGATGACATCCCGCCTTCACGATCGAGTGGGTACTCTTTCACGGGGTATGCAGCAAAGGCTGTCTATCGCTCGTTCCCTGCTTCATAAGCCAGCTATAATGCTGCTGGATGAGCCGGAAACAGGATTGGACCAGCAGGCCATCTCCATGCTCTGGGAGGTATTGCGGACAGAAGGAGATGGAAAACGCAGCACTATCCTTACCACACATAACCTGGAGCGAGGACTCGAACTGGGCGAACGGCTGCTCATTTTAGACAAGGGAAAGATTGTCTACGAGGGGTCAGGACAAGTTTTGGACCTGGCAGGCTTAAAGGAAGCATATAAGGACAGCACGAGAGTTAGAGTATGAGTTTCTGGCGTAAGGTCATAGCCATAACCCGGAAGGACGCTCTCTCTGAGATGCGAACCAGAGAGATTGTCTTTTCAGTGCTCGTTTTTACTCTTTTGGTGATAGTGATCTTCAATTTCGCCTTTGGTGCCAGTCAGGAGACGATAGAGCTGGTGGCTCCAGGTATCCTATGGGTGACTTTCGCCTTTGCCGGGGTGTTGAGCCTTAACCGCTCCTTTATCCCAGAGAAAGAAGAAGGTTGCCTTGAGGGACTAATGGTATGTCCTATAAGCCGTGAAGCTATCTATGTTGGTAAGATGCTGGGAAGTTTGCTCTTTATGCTGATTATCGAGGCAATAGCGTTGCCTATTTTCGCTTTCCTTTTCAACCTGGATGTCCTCTCACTCCAACTGATTGTCATCACGGTTCTAACTACAATAGGATTTGTCGCCGTCGGCACCCTATTTTCAGCCTTGGCGGTTAATACCAAGGCGCGGGAGATGGTACTGCCCATTCTCTTCCTTCCCATCGTTGTCCCCATTATTATTTGTGCCGTTAAGGCTTCAGGTTTGGTCCTTTCAGGCGAATCGTGGATTGGCGTATCCTCCTGGCTTCAGATAATAGCGGCTTTTGATGTCATTTTCTTAGTGGTGTCATTCTTAATCTTTACCTATGTCATTGAAGAATAGAAAACAGAACATAAATTGAGAAGAAGGGATTATGAAAAAAATTATCTTACTTGGGCTAAGTTTTGTGCTGATGGTAGTGAGCTTGTATCTTGTCTTCGTCTATGTCCCTACAGAGAAGGAAATGGGAATTGTGCAGCGTATTTTCTACCTTATGGTTCCCGTGGCGTGGCTGTCTTTGTTGGCCTTCCTTATTGTTTTTATTAACAGTATCCTCTATTTGGTAAAAAGGGAAAGCAAGTGGGATGTCCTCGCTTACTCTTCGGCGGAGATTGGTATTATCTTTACCACCCTAGCTCTCATCACTGGCTCTATCTGGGCAAAGCCTATTTGGGGGGTATGGTGGACCTGGGAGCCCAGGTTGACCGCCACCCTTGTTCTCTGGCTCATTTACGTCGCCTATCTTATCGTTCGCTCATTCGCCGCTGATGAGCAGCGAGGTGCCAGATTTGCCGCAGTAGTGGGCATTATAGGCTTCATTGACATACCTATTGTTACTTTAACTACCACCTTATGGAGGGGGATGCATCCGGGAGCAGTAATCTTCCAGGGCGGGCTAGCCCCACCTATGCTTTTAACCCTGCTGATTAGCATAGCTGCCTTCACTACTTTATATTTTCTTCTCTTGATTCAAAGGGTTTCAATGAAAAATGGCGAAATTGAAATAAAAAGATTGAAAGAATTATGCAGTTAGGTATACAATCCAATTAAGGAGAGAAATAAAAATGGAGAATGCTGGCTATATATTTGCTGCTTTCACTATAGTCTGGGTGGCAGTTTTCGGATATGTGCTTTCTTTACTTAATAGGCAACGAAAGTTGCGAGGGGAAATCGATTCACTAAAAGAGTCGTTGAAGGAAAGACAGGTAGAACAATAGAGAGGCGGGATCTCCACACGGGAGTGTCTTTGTTAATGCAGCAGAAAGCTTTTTCAAAGCCAAGTGTGAAGAGAGGAAGTAAAGTCTCCTCAACAGTCAATGCGGCAGGTAATTCCGTTAAAGGCTGGAGAAGCTCAAGCAACTACTTGCAAGCAATTATCGACAGCCTTGAGGATGAACTGATGGTTATTGACCGAGACTATCTCATTGTAGAGGCTAATCAGGCGGTGTTATCAAAGCATGGCAAACGCAAACAAGAAGTGATCGGACAACACTGTTATGAAATTTCTCATGGCTTGCACAAGCCTTGTCGTCTGCCTCACCATGAATGCCCCATCAAGACAGTGTGGGAGACTGATAAACCAGCACGAGTAACTCACGTCCACGTCTATTATGCCAAGGGCAAAAAGCGAGAAAAACACATTGATATTATCGCCTCTCCGATTATGGATAGCCAGGGCAATGTTACCGCGGTTGCTGAACTGATGCGGGATGTGACCGAGACCAAGGAAATGGAGTTAAAAATCACTAAAGCTCATGAAGACCTCTCGGCTCTGAATGCTATTGCTAGCGTGGTGAGTCAATCCCTTGATCTAGACACTGTGCTCAGCAGCGCTTTGGACAAGACACTGGAGATAATGCAACGGAGCACTGGAAGCATACTGCTATTGGACGAAGAAAGTCAAATGCTGTGCTACCGAGTACATCGTGGCTGGTCCAGTAGATACGCTAAGGAAATGCGCCTTAGACTAGGTGAAGGCATAGCTGGAAGAGTAGCCCAAACTGGAGAGGCTATTCTGGTGGAAGACATCTCACTGAATCCTCGTGCTGCCCGCCTTGATCTCATAGCTGCAGAAGAGATTCGAGCGTTTGCTAGTGTTCCCCTACGTTCAAAAGAAAAAGTTCTAGGCGTACTTAATATTGCCAGCCATGAGGCCGGCAGATTGTCTTCTGAAGATGTCCAGCTTCTAGATAGCATTGCTGCGCAGATTGCTATTGCCATCGAAAACGCCAAGTTACACCAAGAGGCGCAGCACAAAGAGGCAATCCGTGGCGAGCTATTGCAAGATATTCTTTCTATTCAAGAGGAAGAACGGAAGAGGATTGCCCGTGAGCTGCATGACGAGACAAGTCAAGTCCTTGCTAGCCTAGCTGCTAGCTTAGAAGTCGTAGCAAGTATGCTGCCGGATGGTACAGATGAGGCTAAGCTCACATTAAGAAAAGCACAGGCTCTATCTGTCAACCTTCTTGACGGGTTACATAAGTTGATCTACGAACTTCGCCCCACAGTGCTCGATGATTTGGGGCTGGTGGCCGCTGTGAGGTGGTTAGCAGATAGTAATCTGGGAGCAGCCGGGGTTACAGTTAACTTCAAGACTGCAGGACGAGTGAGAAGATTGGCCCCTCAACTAGAGATAACCCTCTTCAGAGTTACCCAGGAAGCGGTTTATAACATCATCAGGCATGCTCATGCCAAGAATGCTAGTGTAAGTCTACATTTTAAAAAGAGTACCATTAAGGTTCGTGTTAGGGATAACGGTAGAGGTTTTGATCTTGCAGAGGCTTTAAGCTCAAAGGATAGACCGCGTGGGTTAGGGCTGCTAGGTATGAAGGAAAGGGTTGAACTTATGAATGGTACCTTGAATATCGAATCGAATCCTGGCAGTGGTGGCACTAAAATCAACATTGAAATTCCCCTGAGTGAGGAGGTTTAAAATGGATAGGATAAAGATATTAGTGGTGGATGACCATGCCATAATGCGAGATGGCATTCGTGCTTTGCTAGGTCTCCATGATGATATTGAGATAGTAGGAGAAGCAAATGAAGGAAAAGAAGCCATCAATAAAACACTGGAACTGGAGCCTGATGTGGTAATTATGGACATAGCTATGGCCGGAATGGATGGTTTGGAAGCAACTCGTCGCATAATGAAGAAAAGCCCAAAAGTTAAAGTCTTGGTTTTAACTCAGTATGACAATAGAGAATATATATTATCTAGCATCAGAGCAGGAGCCGCTGGATACGTGCCCAAGAGAGCACTGGGCTCAGAACTGTTATCAGCCATACGTGCCGTGCACGAAGGAAATGCTTTCTTGTATCCTTCGGCAGCCGCAGCACTAATTACAGACTACCTGCGAGAGGCTACAAAGGAGCCCTATGACCGCCTGACAACAAGGGAGAGAGAAATACTTAGGCTAATCGCAGAGGGACACACTAGTCGAGAAATTGCAGGCATACTCTTTATTAGCATCAAGACAGTTCTAGGCCATCGGACAAAAATAATGGAAAAGCTAGATATACATAATCGCACCGAACTCATTAAATATGCTATGCGTAAGGGGCTGGTAAGTATAGACACATAAATAGAATCAATCTCACACTACGCAGCCAGTATAGCTGTTAAGGCTCTAACTCCAGGTTAGAGCCTTTGCTTTTGTACAGTGTAGTGGTCGAAATAGGGTTATTCTATCCAAAAAATGGGGTAGTTTATTGGTAAATGGTGGGTAGTAATGCTATTGCTTCTGGTCTGCCAAGCAGGAGATAATGGCGGATACCGGAAGTAAGAGGAAGGGTAAGGGTAGGAAAGCTCTCTTCGACTTAGCTCCATAACTTTACTCTTACCTCTGGTTTACCATCAATCAATCGGGTTAATTCTGCCAGTAAGGAGGTGAGCAGATATGGAGGGAATATTAGCGGTATTGCTAGTTATAGTAATCTATATCGCTCTACCTGCACTAGTCGGGTTCGCTATCGCCGGATTCGTCTTGTTGCAGCAGCACAGGATACGCGTAAAGCTCGGTAATGCGGAACTGATGTGCGCTATCGATGCTGACTGTCCTCCAGACTATGTATGCGTTGGTGGGCGTTGCGTACCTGAATTTGAAGCTAAACATGCAGTGCCAGCCACAACTTAGTTTCTGTTGAGGTTTTTGAGAATTACTACCGAGTATCACAGCAGAAGAGATTTTGGCAGCAGGATGGTAAGCTGAGGCTAAAGGTAAGAATAAGATGGGTATAGAGAAAAGTCTCTCCGGCTTAGCTCCATAAATCATCTCTTACCTCTAGCCCAGTTCATAGTATATACAGGAACCCCTTGGCTCAAGCAGTAACAAGAAAGTTTCTGTGACCAATATAGTAGGAGCTTACTATATATGGAAGTCACGTCAATGTGCATTAATCTTTTCCATAGTATCGTTTGTAGCACTAAGGGAGTATCAGAGGATAATAGCCACTTCTTAATAGATACGGCGGCAAATTAATAACATATTGCAAAAGAGGGGCGTTGTTTGAGTCAAAATTTACCGACTGTTGGTTCCACTTCGACCACATAATATTGCTTTACACCGGCATGTGAGAATGCAAGTCGTTTTTCCTTAGTTCGCAATGTGTAGGCTCTAATATGAAGGTTGGATATTTTGTTAGCGTACAAAATATCCAACCTTGTGCATAATCTAGTTCCTAAGTAATCTTAGGCCTTAGCTCTTTCCTATTCTAAACATCTTGGTCCCACACGTAGGGCATATGCCCTGTGTTGCGGCTTTGCCATTCTTCATGGTTATGCTCTTTACATCTTTCATTTCCCTTTTAGCACTGCACAAAACAGGAATTAGAAAGGGCGATGTTAGGGATACCCTTAACCGATGGTGACTTGGTTTTCAGTACCCTGGAAGGTAAGCCCCTGCACCCTAACACGATCACCCGTGCCTGGACCATACTGGCTGCCCGTACCAGTCTCAAGGTCATACGGCTTCACGATGCCAGGCACAGTCACGCCTCACTTATGCTTAAACAAGGGGTACACCTTAAGGTTGTCCAGGAGCATCCGGCCATTCCACTATAGCGATTACGTTAGACATTTACTCGCACATGTCGCCAGGGCTTCAAGAAGCAGCAGCCAAACGCTTTGACGAAGCCTTTACCACTAGGTATAATGAGGCTGTTGAAAAGTTTGATTAGCTATCCGTTAGCTATTTCTAATTATGTCTACTTGGCAAAAGCTCACAAGGGCTAATTTAGCTACAAAAAGTAACCTGGAGGGGTGTCCGAGTGGTCTATGGTGACGGTCTTGAAAACCGTTGTCCCGCAAGGGACCGTGGGTTCGAATCCCACCTCCTCCGCCATTTTTAAAGCTAATTTTCTGTGCCATTAATTTGCTAAAGCATAATATTAGCATTATCAGGTTTCGCCTTGTTATCAAGCACTTCATCAAAACGTATAGCTGCTGCTTCTTCTTTGTTGATGCTTACCAAATTACATGACCGCTTTAAATGCTTCCCGATAGGCGTCTAAGATGTTCTCAATATCTTCATCCGTCTGCGCCAGATTTGTAAACGCAAAGTGACCTAGCAACTTAAATATACCTCTGTTACATAACTCTAAATCTCTTAGTCTTAGTTTATTTGTATCTCTCTTGGCAAACTCTCGTGCATTTGTGTACGGCTTATCTATGAAATGGGTTTCATAGAGTGAGAAATCACCAACGACCTGAGCCGGTATTTTAAGTTCCTCAATGATGTTCTTCAGCCCCTTCCTCACCTTATCTCCGACTCTATTAATATGGCTATACACCTTGTCTTGGTGTTCTTCCAGATACTGTAGTGTTGCCAGCATGATAGCTGCTGAAAATGGGTTTCCGGAGAATGTGCCACTTTGATATACCCTCTCTGCCGTGATTTTACCATGGGTGGGACTGACAAGCTCCATAATGTCTTTTCTGCCCCCAAAAGCGGCAACGGGAGCTCCACCACCTATTGCTTTTCCAAGTGCACAGAGATCCGGAGTGATGCCTATACAACTCTGTGCGCAACCCATATTGCCCCAGCGAAATCCTACCATCACCTCGTCAAAGATTAAGAGTATATCTTTATCAACAGTGACTTCTCTTATTGCTTTCATATAGTCTGCCTTTGGTTCAATAAGACCTAAGCCTGTGCCCGATATAGGCTCCATTATTACACAAGCTAAATCATTAGCATTCTCCCTAATTATCCTTACAGCATTCTCGGTATCGTTCCAGGGTATAATTATGGTGTTCTCAATAGTATGGTCTATTCCAAGTGAATGAGGGGCAGGTGTAGGGTTTTCAGCAGGGCCGGCAAATTCGCCTATACTTATCGGTGCCCAGTCACTAGCAGAGCCATGATAGCCTCCTTCAACTTTACATACTTTTTTCCTGCCAGTGTATCCTTTAGCTAATCTGATACAATAGTTCACGGCTTCCGACCCGGTATTAACAAATCGAATCCATTCCACCGCTGGAACATGTTTAACTATTATCCTGGCACATTCACCTATCAGGTCTGATGATGCACCAAATTGCAGTCCTTTTTCCTTCGTTTCTTCAATGGCTTCGAGTACAACTGGATGGTTATGACCGAGAATTATTGGTCCATAGCCGCAGTGTGTATCGATATATTCGAGCCCATCTACATCCCATAACCGGCTACCCTTTGCTTTTGAAAAGTATATCGGGAATGGCTTTTTAAATTGCCCGTCTGCCGATATTCCACCTGGCAGGTAGTTTAAATTGTTGTGCCACATTTGGTATGATTTCGGATGTAGTTTTTCGAATTTTTCTTCTATGCTATTGACCATTCGACTTACCTTCACTTTCTCTTTATTACTCTAAGTTAATATGCCAGCTTCAACTTCACTTAGGCACTCATCGATAATATTAACGGCATCGTCCATTTCCTTCCTACTTATGGTCAATGGTGGATTGAGGGTTAATACATTTCCCATTGATATCTTAAAACTCAAACCCTTTTCCATCGCCTTATACATAACTGCTTCTGCCTCTTTACTCGCCCGTTCCTTTGTCTCTTTATTTCTTACTAATTCTACGCCCATCAATAGACCTTTACCCCGGACGTCACCTATAAGGCGGTGTATGCTCTTCATCTCATTGAATTTATTCATGGCATAATCACCCTGTATGGCAGCATTCTCTGGCAATTTATTCTCTTCTGTGAACTCGATAGTTGCCAGGGCGGCAGCACAGCAGAGAGGATTCTTTTCATGGGTATAATGACCTAGGGCACGACTGCCCATCACATCTAATTTCTCCCTAGCCACAATACCCGCAAACGGTAGAATACCTCCTCCTAATGACTTCCCCAAAACGAGGATATCTGGAACAATATCATAGTGCTGGCAGGAGAACATTTTGCCGGTTCTACCCAGGCAATTAGTGATTTCATCCAATATCAATATCGCACCGTTATCGTCACATGCCTTCCTGATTTCTCTCCAGTATCCTATAGGTGGTATATAGGGGATACTTCGCATTGTCTCGGATATTACCGCAGATACATCTCCCTCTTTTTCAAGCACATAGTTAACTATTTTAGCGCACTCCAAATGGCATTTATCAGAGCCAGAATAACCGTAAGGACAATGATAACAGTCAGGAGGTGGAACATGCTCTGTTCCAGGTAGAAGAGGCCCAGTGTCTCCTCGGAATATCTCTTCGCCGCCTATACTTAGAGACCCAAAACTGGCACCATGAAAAGAATCCCACATTGATACTGTCTTGAATCTTTTAGTTGCACCTCTGGCGAGCTTCATTGCTATTTCTATGGCATCAGTACCACCAGTACAAAACAAGCACTTACTAAGGTCACCCGGTGTTATCTCGGCTAATCTCTTAGCTAATTTGATTGCAGGAATATTGGTATACCGACGTGTACAAAAAGGCAGCTCATCCATCTGTGCTTTAACGGCATTAATGACAGTACGATTGGCAAAACCAACATTATGTACATTATTGCCATGGAAATCCAGGTAGCGCTTCCCGGTTATATCCTGAATATATGCTCCGTCACATCTGGCCATCACATTTAAGCAGGGCGTTGACAAAGCCTGATGTAAGAAGTATTTATCATCTTCAGCTAACCACTTTTTGGCTTCTCTCGCTACATTACTGTCCGCCCATTGTTTTCGTTGCGGTGATATATTTATATCGCCTTCGGATTTGTACCTTCGCAGCTCTTCATTTGTTTGGTTTCCCATTCAATATCGCCACTCCTTGTTATTTCGAAGCTATTTGATTTTGGTTTTCTGCTTAATTTAGGGTGTTTTTGAAGGTTTTTCCTCTCATGTTTTAATCGTGTTGTATAGATTTGTTTGTCCGGGCAACTCTCCTCTATGCAACCTTGGTTCAACTTGATTATAGATTATACCTGGGCACTGCGCAATCGAGGGGACTACAAAATCTGCACCTGCTTCTAGAAGTTCCTCATATGTATTATTTCCGGTCATGCAAGTTCCGATTGTCCAGGCTTCGGCATTGATACCTTCTGCCATATCAAGCTTGGTGTCACCAATTTTGACAACCGCTGCTGGTGGATAGACATTAGCGTCGCTCATTATCTTAAATATCATCCAGGGATATGGTCTACCAGCCCGTACTTGTTCGGGCCATGTTGGATAATCGGTATACAATCCGTAATGCTCTTTTAGATAGGCGTTTAATTTTGGAGCGGCCGTAGCAGTATACCCAGTTGTGTTGCCGGTTAGCACACCCGCCGCTCTCCATTCGTCAATAGCCTCTTTAGCACCTGGTATTGGTACTGCTAACTCTGGTCTTACAATGACATCATCCAGTATCTCACTAAAATCGGCGAATATTTTATCTACGTCCTCTTCTGTCCAATCCCTGCCATGCAGTTTCTTGAATTGCTCATTGATGCTAGAGTCTGAAAGTAGAACCTTGAGATGGTCTCTCTTAAATAAACCCATTGGTTTTCTAATAGTTGCCCAATCAGTTGTCATGCCATGTTTTCTTAGAGCTTCGTCGAATGGGATTATTGGTGACTTAACACCTAAACCATCATCATCGGGGTATAAATGCCTCAGATCCACTGGTCCGTCACATATCGTCCCTCCCGTATCTACGATGACTAGTTTAATCCTGCCGGTATATCTCATTTCATCCTCCTTCTGTATGTTTGATTATCCTACAAAACTCTCACTCTGTCTAGACTAGTTTGGGGGGGGGCAGGTCGACCCCTGATTCTACATTTTCTATGTTATTTTAACTGCAATATCACTTAGGACATTAGCTGCGTCATCAACACGGTCAGCGGCATTACTAAGATGACGGTAAATTTCCCGCATCTTGAGTATGTTTAAGATTTCCCATATTTCGTCAGCATCCTTGAATAACTCAGACAGCGCCTTTCGATAAAGAAATTCCGCACGATTTTCCAACCTCTTTGCTCTACTAGTGTGCTTGAGGATATCAGTGGTTGGTTTCTGCAAGTTGAGAACGGCAAGATATATTTCATCAGTGGCCTCTCTTAATATGGTTGCCATTCCTCTAAGCTGAGCATTTGGCTTAACATCTAAAGTTACCATTTCATCAACAGTACTATACGCGTAATCAATGATGTCGTCTATTACTCGAGAGAGAACAAAAATATCTTCCCGGTCAATAGGGGTCACGAAGCTTCGGTTTAATTTATCAATAAGCATGTGCCGGACTTCATCAGCCTCGTGCTCCAGTCGCTCTACCTCTAGAGCTGATTCCTCATTATGTTCCTCTTTCATAAATGATTCAAGAGCCTTTATCCCTTGTAAAGTTTTTCCCGCTTGTTCCACCAAGAGCTCTAAAAATATGTTCTGATTTCTCCTAAGGGATTTGAGAAATTGTATAAGAGTCACCTCCATGCCCTCCCTATTCATTTATTTCTGAAAGCTATCACTTTATCTGCACCCAGGGCTACAGACCAAAAAATTCTATCCCATTAATAATTAACCAGTAAGCTAATGCGGAAACTATTGCCGTTACTGGTATTGTTATAAACCATACTAAAAATACGCGAGTGCCTACACCCCAGCGAACGCCTTTAATGCTTGTGGCAGCACCGGTACCCAAGACTGCACCTGAGGTTACTTGGGAAGTGGACACAGGTAAGCCAATAATATTAGCTATCTGTATTACTGTGGTGTTGGTACTCTGGGCAGCAAGGCCGTTTAAGTGTCTAAGTCTATAGTATCTCATACCAACTGTCTTTATAACATTTTGACCTGCGAAAAGAACTCCTATCGAAACAGCCGCACCACAGATAATTACTACCCAGGTTGGTACGAAAACTTCTGCGGTTGGTTGGTATAGCCCCAGTGTAATAAGTGAGAATACAATAATTCCCATCGGTCTCTGTGCAGCATTTGCACCTGTGGCTAGTGCTGCGCTGAAGGTTGTAAATATTTCTAAGCAGATAAACAATTTATTAATTGCGGGTTTTGCACCTATTACAAAAAAATTCATAAACTTCGTCAATATATAAGATACAACAAGCCCCAGCATTGGTGAAGTAAATAAAGCTGTAAAGATTACAAATACATTAAACCATTGCACAGCGCTGAAACCAGCTGCTATTACTCCAGCACCAATAAATCCGCCTACCAAAGCATGTGATGCCGATACAGGAAAACCTAAAATAGTACAGATTACGTTATATAGAACTGAGCTTATTAGTGTTGCAAATATTATTGCTATTCCCCATTTATCTCCGCTAACTAAATTTGGGTCGATTATCCCTGTCCCAATAGTCTTCGCAACAGCGACTCCCAATAAATAAGCACCGATAAGTTCCAGAATGCTGACAACTGCAATTGCTAATTTAGGTGGGAGTGCCTTGGTTGAAATAACTACGGCAACAACATTTGCCGCATCATTAAACCCTGTCGAAAAGGCAAACCCCAGTGACAGAATAACGGCTAGAAAAGCAAGTAGTATTTCCATTAATGCACTATCGTTTCTTGGTTTCTACCATTACCCACAACGTTTTAAATTAGACCAAGTCCTGCTTAGCGTCTTTATTAAAATACGCAGTCTCTTAGCGGTGAGGTTGAGGTTGACGAAATTTATATTGGTGGCAAGAAGCATGGCAAGCGTGGCAAGGGTGCTGAAGGTAAAGCCAAGGTCGTTGGTGCTACCCAAAGGAATAGCAAAGTTGTGGCAAGTGTAGTTCCAGATGTTAAGCTACATACCCTTGTCCCCTTCATTATAAGTGCCACTATAATAGTCTATCATAGTAAACACCTATTTGCATACGTGTATTGAGGGGATAGTTACCTAATAAATTATAGGCCGACTGTGATGGAAGGTACAACACAATCACTAGGCAATCGGGCTGCATGATTTGGTCGATGGTTTCCTATTCTCTCTCAAGACCTCAGAACGTCGCCGCTCGCTGATACTCGGCACCTACTTCTTGGCCACTTTTATGCAAAGTTAGTCTACCCAAAGAAGCCATTTATTTGACAAACTGAAGACAGGACCCGGATGATTAGGCTGTATTATAAAGAGAAGAGGAACTTTTGCTTGAGCTCTCTGCCTTTGTGGAACAGAATCCTGAGGTAAAAGAGCTTAACCTTAACCCTATTTTTGCCTATAGCGATAGTACTGTCACTGTAGATACCAGAATTATTTTAGAAAATTATGTGCGATGAATAACAAAAAGGCTGGCTATTCCATGCATAGCAATATCCAGCCTTGCGAAGAATCCTGATAGCTACTACTATTAACTCTTTCCTATTCTAAACATCTTAGTCCCACATGTCGGACATACTCCTTGAGTCGCCGGCTTGCCGTTCTTCATAGTTATGCTCTTGGTGTCCTTCATTTCCCTCTTAGCACGGCATTTCATACAGTAGGCTTGCATGTATTACCTTCTTTCTTTTTTATATTGAGACTAAACCATTTATCTGCTCAAGTCAATAGTTATACAGAGGATGCGAGCTAGTGTAGCCCCGGTATGGAGGCAACAATGGTTTGAACTGTTACCCTGAGAGGTTAAAAAATAGGGCTGAGGAATCACTCCTCACCCCTATTCAGCTCAAAGAATGCTAGAATTGAAAGAGTACTGGCTGCTCTACTTTCTTCTTGGCTAAACTGGGCGGTACTGGACTTGAGCCAGTGACCTCTTGCGTGTGAAGCAACCCCAATATGTACATAACGGGGGGTATAAACACCCAACCTCACCCCTCCTTATGCACATATAAACCACACGCTCTATCAATCTCTCGTTACCTCACTCATACTCAATCGTTCAAAATTATTTTTAAACCTTCAACCTATGCGCTGCAATTGATGGATTCCCCAAACATACGTCCGTCCACCTGGGGGGATTGCTTATCGGGTCTGGTTTCCCTGGAATGGTCAAGTGGCGACGACATCATCAGCCAGTATGACAAGAATGATATTGAAAAGATGGGCATTGTTAAAATGGACTTACTGGCTCTACCTATGGTTACCATTATTGACGACACATTAAAAAGTATTAAGCATAATCAAAATATTGATATTAATCTGGATGAGATAGATAAAAATGATTCCGCTGCTTTCGCCATGCTCCGTGACGGTAAGATCATTGGTACCTTCCAGCTTGAATCGCGCCGGGGTTATTCCTAGCCTTGTTTGTCACCACTTAAAAAGCAGGGGGTCGGAAATGCCAATAGCCTTGAGCTGATATGTTGGTCGGTTAAGGCGTGAGAGCCAAACGATAATAGAATGAATTAAAGTACGTACAACGGGGTAAACCACCTGCTGATACGATTATATGGAGATAAGCCCTCAGATTGTAAGCGTATCAACAATATGATATAGTGAAAACTCTGGCCTATCGGGCATAATGTGTCTAGGAGGTGCAGGCCGAAAAAGGAGGGCGATTTCTCACTTCATGCATTTGAATTTCGAGTCTTCTGTAGTTACGGTCGTCACCTCAGTGTTGAGACAATTTGTTAAGGTATGATTTTTGTCCACCAAATTTACATTTACAAATGAAAGGAAGATAAGGATGTCGATAGAAAAATTGAGGGTAAAGCACGCGGGTCTGGAAATGAGAAATCCAGTAACCATCCCGCCGGCAACGATGGAAGGACCAGCTGCGCAAAGTGTTGAAATGTATATTGACCGATTGATGGACTTTGTCGAAGCAGGGGCGTCGAAAGTAAGCCTCCAGTATACCTGTCCAGAAAACATAATCGATTACCCCAAAGGTAAAGAGCCGATAGAAAGGTGGGGAATTGCGGATGACTCCGGGCCGATTGGTAAAAATTTTAGGTATATGTTCATAGTTGGTGACGCAAATTCGATAATGGGCCGAAAGGATAATGGAAAGAGAATCATCGATGGGCTCAAAAAAAGAATCCCGCCCGGCGTAGTTGTCCAAGCAGATGTAGTTGGTAACGGGGCTGATATTGAGTCTTGGGCCTCAATAGCCAAGGAATTCGAAAACGCTGGGGCTGATTGCGTAGAGTTAGACACTTCATGTTCATTCTTTGCCTTTGACCAGGAGGCAAAGTGGGGGGGTACTTCGGTAAAAGCGGGTCTCCCGCCCCAGGCACTAGCTGATAGCGAAGAGGTTATGCCAGCTATTGTTGAGGCTGTGGCCAAGAAGTTAACGATACCTTTTGGTTGGAAAATGAGTCCAGAAACCGGCTGGCCTCGGTTTTTGTATTTAGCCAGAGATACTACCAAAAAAGGAGCGCGTTGGGTTACTTGCACTAATAATCCATCCATTTTCTCCCCGATTGATATCTATAATGATGGAAGACCCGATAAAGAGCTTTTCCCTGGCGCAACTGCAAATACCATGGCAGGTGCAGTTGGTTGGGGTAGGGCCATAGGGAGAAAAATGGTTCCGGCGATTCGTCACTGGGTTCCCGAAGCCGGAATTCAGGCGGTTATTGGAATAACTAAGCCAGAGTACGCCGTGGATTACTTAATGTTAGGCGCGGATATAATAGAGTTAAGCTCAGGTCTGTGGTTTTACGGCAAGGAGTTTATTACAAAAACCGTCAAGTTCATTGAACGCTTCATGGATGATTATGGCTATAATAGCATTGATGAACTAAGAGGCAGAGCCTTAGAGCATACTGTATGGGATGTATCAAAGTACGACTTTAGATATGGGGAACTGGTCGCAAAGGTTGACGAGGAGGTATGCACAGGTTGTGGAAGATGCTTTGGGACATGCTGTTATGCTGTGAGCCTAGAGGGTGGCAAAGCAAAACTCAATGAGGATTTATGCTCAGGTTGTGGAATGTGTACACTAATCTGCCCCGTCAATGCGGTAAGACTGTCTGAACGAGCAGAACCAAAAGTATTGGACATTGCTCACGGAAAGCCAGCAGTCAAATAAGAAGCGCGAGGTTACTGTCAATACATTCGTTGTCCCTGTGGAAGTCATCCAATCGAGATGTTGGACTACGGGATAGTCACTTCATAACTTGTGCCTTGCTCGATGACCCGGTCATCAATATCTACTCAATTTATAATCATCTTTATTGTCATCGTATATTTGCGTGCGTTTCTTGAAAATTGTCCAGCAGTCAAACACTATGCTCAATATCAAGGTCTGGCTAGACAGTCAAAGCGTTGAAGTAACCGGAACCACATCTGTAGAAGATGCGGATGTTTTGACCCAATCATCTTCAAGACTTGGTCACAACCACCAACTTTTATTCCCATTCAGTATTCGGGGGTGACCTATGTGTATCACCAGCCCCCGGAAGTTTCCAGCGTGGCTCACTGAAAAATATATAGAGGCCTATCGCCAAATCACCGCTGCAGATGTAGAGGATATGATAACCTCTAGGTTGACAGGTCGCTATGGATCCTACAGCGAATCTCTGGATGGTGAGACCATAAGAGGTATACTACAATATGAGCAGCTGCAAGAAAAAAGACCAGCAAAGGAAGTCATAGATGGCCAGCTGGAGCCTCCCAAATGAAAGATGTGTGGGCATTTCTTACTACCCAAGCCCGAAAGTAGGAGTGGAAGACCTAAAGAATACTGCTCTGAATATGAACATCTACGGGATAAAGAGCGCCGAAGAAGTGGCGAGGTCGCCATAACAAACGGAGTAAACAAGTAATGACCTAAGGCTATTCTGTGCAATTAGCATTAAGAATAGATGGTTATTTCTTTATTCGCTTGTAGAAAGTAACTTTTACAGGCACTGATACCTTCTTCAACGCGCTGGATTGTTGAGCTCTAATATCTCACTCAACCGGACAGGTGTATACTTTCCTGGTGGCTCGTGATTTGCTGCCATCTCTTGCGAGATTTTCACGAGCTTCTCGTTGATGGGTGCTTGAAGTCCATGTTTTTTCGCCACTCTCACGATTTCACCGTTGAGAAACTCAGTCTCGACATTTCCTTGGTGGCGCGCTAGGCTCTGCCATGTCGAGCTCTGCGCCTCGGTATTTAACTGACCGTGCAGTGGCGCCGTTATTTCCGGCCACTCCCTGGTAACCTGTTCTCGTGATATCCACTTTATGCCAGCCTTTTGCACGATGGCCTGGGCTTCCTGGAACACAGCATTATAAATGGGCCGCATACTTTCTCTGTCACCGTTAGTAATAGCACCGACGGCGTTGTTAAGATTGCCTATCAATTTACCCCATTTGTAGGGCATGATATCGACGGTTGTCCTGATGAAGTAACCGGCTGTTCGCAATTCTTCAGCCACAGCCTCAGTTAACTCGTCGGTTCCCTCAGGATACCGTCCGATGATGTACCACCCCGGCGGGTCCCGACGGGCAATGACTTCCCCATCGGTTAGATACACCGCACCAACCTGTACCATGATGCCGTAGACACCAGAAAAATACCGGATCGCTATCTCCTCATTACGCACCCCGTTCTGAAAGCAGAAAACAGGCATATCTTCGGCCACCTTTTTAAGGTCTTTAAGAGCTAGTTCCGTATCTTGCCCCTTCACACAAAGAAAGATTACATCGCCCGTGGCAAAGTCAATCTGACTCGGATTGATAACGGCCGGTATTTGCAAAACATAGGTGCCTGTCGGTGTTATAAGGCGGAGGCCATTGTTATTAATGACGCTTACATGCCCAGGCCGACCGATAAGGATGACATCGTGTCCTGTACGCGCCAGATGTCCTCCCATTATGCTGCCAATACCGCCCGCTCCATAGATGATGTATCGCATTTTCCCTCCCGTATTTGTTACCAGTATAGCCTATAGTTACTTGGCTTAACAAAATAAGGTTTTGTGCAATATATTATGCATTCTGAGCCTTTGTTGTCCAGGTCACGTAACCTGAAGTTGCCAACTGAGTTACTTTTTATCTAAGGCTGAGTTAATTGCTTCGGCAAATTCTTCCGGTTTCTGTGAGCCAAATAGCAATCTGTCTCCATTTGAAAATTTCAGCTGCACGCCACGATTACCGGATACATTGTAAGCCTTACCGCTGCGCCCATACCGGATACCCCAGCCACCGTAGTCCTTTAGAGCGTTGTAATTTCGCACTTCATATTTGGCCAGATCTTCAAGCCTTATCTTGTGAAATGAGAGGTGAAATGGGAAGAAGCGATAATATATGCCGTCGCCACGAACTTCCGTCGTCAGGTTCATTTTGTAGAAGGCGTAGGGAAAGCCAAAGCCAAAGATAATCACGATAACTATAAGAACAGTATCTGGCGCCGGGTTATTCCCAAATGGTTTACCTAAAAAGAGTTGCTGCACCATACTCCATATCGAAATAAGAGATATGGAAAGGACGAGAATCCAAAGCCAGAGTTGGCGGAAATACTGGACTTCACGATACAGGGGATTTACGTCAACCCTCGACATCTGACTCATCTTTTCCTTTCTTGGCTCGTAAGTTCGCTCAGGGGTAGTATCCACTTATCCATACCCTACCAACCTGGTTCGGTCTGTCAGATTTTAGCACCAACTGAAAATATTGTACAATGCGCTATTTTGTTCATAGAACCTCAAGAACCCAACCCTTGAGAATTGCCTGCGCTTTCTTGGAATCTAAAAGAGGAGGGATAAGAAAGTCTGATAGCTTTCCTTGGCCATCTTTGATTTTTGCTCATCAAACGTAAGCTAAGGCGTCCTTATTCCATCTTGGTCTGAGTGTCGGAGATCCTCTACGGCACCACCAGTGGCTGGAAGGGTGAAGTAGTGTTACCCCTCCCCATTTGAAGCTGCCTGACACAGCAAGTCTTTAAATTACTAAGATAAGAGTGGTACACGAGGGGGTCATTAGAAACAGGATTATTATACGTGACAAGGTGTATAATGCGGTTATACTTTCAGTAATAAAGCAAGACTTGATCAATCAGAATCAAGGTTTTTCATAAGCCAGGATGCAAATATGTAGAGTGAGGGAAGAAAATGAGTGAGAAGACGTTCTATGATGTCCATATGCATGCTTTTAATCTAAGCCATCCATATTTCAGCGCATTTATTAATCGTTTCAATTTGCGTTTGCTCCTAGCATTCGCTCCGATAATCGCACCAATCGCCACTGCCCTCGTTACAGTGGTTATCCATACTCCAGGTCTTCGCTCATTACTGTCACCTAAAATTATTAATATAGTAAACCGGATCAAGAACCTGCTGTCAGTTATGGAGAATGATGTTGGCAGCTTCTTTCTCTTGCTGGAAAACTGCTTGAGAGAAAATGGTATGCTTGATGACAAGGGGCTTCATGTTGGTGGAGAAATATATTCCAAATGTGTTCTAACACCACTAATGATCGATTTTGGTTATAAGGGCTTTGGCGATACCTCTATTCACTATAAAGAACAATCTAGAAAACCCATCAGAGAACAGGTAATCGATGTTTTTAGGGGTATTAGGGACTACGCAGAATTCGACTATAAGGAAAAGTACCTGAAGGCATTCCCTCATCTGGCTCCCAAACAAGGGCATAATACCAGCCGGATATTTGAAATTTACCCCTTTATTGGAATTAATACCAAGAACTACGAGAAAGAGGAAATTCTAGAGCTATTGGAAAAATACTTCCAATATTATAAACATAGACGGGAAGACCTAGCCGAAAACAGAGGCAAGTTCAACGGAAATATCGATAACTTGCGTAGTAACTTCGCCGCTGGAGTTAAGGTGTACCCCCCGCTTGATTTCGATCCCTGGCCCGAAAAAAATGACGAGGAACTGAAGAAGGTTACCTGCCTATATCAGTATTGCCAGGACAAAGGCATTCCAATCACAGCTCACGGTAGTGCTAGTGGCTTTGTCGTATTAAAAAAAAGGAGACTTAAAGAAGTAACCAGTGTATCTAAGTGGGCAGATGTTACGTCAAACTACCCAAAGCTCAAACTGAATCTTGCCCATTTCCCAGTTAATGAGAAATTTCTTTGGCTCTTTCCCAAAAGGCATCGTCTGAATGAGATACTGAATCTAGTGATAAATCGAAAAAATGTTTATGTAGACTTTTCTTGCCGAGCTACCAGTCACCAGTACTACAAATCGTTAGGAAAGTTCATGGACACTTTACCTCAAGACTCACGTGACATACTAACGGAACGGATTCTCTTTGGTTCCGATTTTGCCATCAGTCTGACCTCAATTGATTCCTACAACGAATACCTGACTATCTTCTCTGATAGTTCTTCAATTATCGGGGCAGATAAGAAGAAATTTTGCGCTCATAACCCAGAGAAATTTCTCTTTTCAGAAGCATCGTAATAATAGTGTATGCTGCCTTGCTATTACTTCTAAGCTTGGACTGTTCATTACTGACCATAGAGCGTAAGACCAGTAGTATCGCTATACTGATAGTAAATCTGAAGGTTAGGAATCGGTACTCATAGAAAGCCAGCAGGCTACATAAATAACCATCTTGTTTAGTATGGTATCATCCAGTCTTCGGAATACCCATTCTACTGGAGCTTGATGAGATTGTTGCCACGAAGATAGTATAATTGTTAAGGAGAATCTTTTAGCCCCCTGAAGTTCTCATAATTATCTATGTTAAACCAATACTCAGGTAGACTATGATTATCAGAGAAATTGAGGCAAGAAGCATCCTCTCGAAGTCAAAAATCTATGACTACGTCATCAATCCTTATACAGGCTGTCAGCACGCGTGTAGTTACTGTTATGCTCGCTTTATGAAAAGATATACCGGCCATAAGGAGCCGTGGGGCGAGTTTGTCGACGTCAAGATCAATGCGCCTGATTTACTTAAGTTAGAGATTAAAAAAAGGAAGGGCAGAGTGTGGGTAAGTGGAGTATGCGACCCCTACCAGCCGCTTGAGGCAAAGTATGAATTGACGAGGCAGTGCCTTGAGATATTGATCCAGAATTATTGGCCAGTTACGATACAGACAAAGTCTCCTCTGGTGCTACGTGATATTGAGTTACTCAAAGGTGCCAGCGATATCGAAGTTGGGTTCACAGTCACTACAGCAGATGAGGAAATAAGACGGCTATTTGAACGCGGTACTCCTTCAATTAGAGGCAGAATCAAAGCACTGGACGATCTACATCGCGCCGGTGTGAGAACGTATGCCATGATTGCCCCAATACTTCCTAAGACAGAAGGACTTGCTGTTAAGCTTAGAGGAAAGGTGGACTACGCCCTAATAGATAGAATGAATTACCATAATAGCGATTGGGTGTATAGGAAATACAAGTTAGAGAGCGCCATAAGCGACGAGTTCTTTCTTCACAGCAGTAAGGAGCTTGCTTCTGCATTTAAGAAAGAGGACGTTGAGTGCCGGGTACTCTTTTAGTATGGCTTTCGGTGATGGGAACCACTCAACTGACCGGCTATACTAACCTGCCCCCATAAAGGATACCACTCTTTAAGTTAGAGTTACCGGCATTACAGCCTCAGGAACATGTGCCCGATAACCCAACGAGCTATGAGGACGCACTTGATTGTACTCTCTCCTCCAACGTTCAATCAATACATTCGCTTCAGTCAGTGTCGTGAATATCTCCCGGTTAAGTAACTCGTCACTCAACTTATTGATGATTTGCTCCGGAGTGTAGGTTTTACTGACCATTTATCCCCCCCCCTTTTTGCCCTTCTGGACTAACATTATAACTGGATTCCTTTTTGGGGGGCAGGGCAAAGGCAGCAACGCCCAATTCATCGGCGAGCTTCTTATTTAAATCATAATCCATTAAAATAATCATGATAACCGGAATATCCTTGGTTACTTCATTACTCTTGATTGTAGAGAGTAGGGTATATCCATTCATGTCTTGCATCATGATATCCAACGGAATAAGAAATTTTTATTCTACGTGAGGTGGCTACTTTCCAAGACGTGGGAATACTTTTAACTTAGCTCTTTTAAAAGTACTGAGCTTATTTCTTGAGGTAGTTCTTCACGATTATTTGTAGTGGTTTTGAAAATTAGCGGTGTTTCCGGCAACTGAGGTAAAAAAGAAGGCAGTAATTCGCTGCGTATAACGATAATTATGTCCTTTGCCCTATCGTCTCTGACTACTTCAAAAACCTTGGTAAAGCCTTCCCCCCTGAGTTCTAAATAACCAATTTCATCTACAAAAAGGGTATCGCAGGAAATTCCTCTGTTTATGGCTCTAATCCCAAACTCAATGCCGGCGGGGTTGAAAAAATATTTACCAGTTCGTGGACCTGAATATGCATTCTCACTGCTAGCTAGAGTTTCTTTTTCACCGGATTGAATATCTTCTATGATAATGCCCTCATCCAAGGCTTTATAAGTAAGAATACCTCCGCAGCTATATCCAAGATTTCTAGCTAAGCTTACAACCTTCTGACAAACTGTAGTTTTACCAATACCTATGGCGCCAGTAACAATAATAACCATATTCTGGTTAAGGCATAGCCATTGTAGCTACGATACTGATTCCCCAACAAAAACAGATGATAGCTGCTGATGTAGCATAATAAAGATGCCTGCGTACCAACACTGGGGAAGTAATGGTTGCCAGCTTCTCCCCTATTAGATAACCTAAAGGTAAGAATATACCCCAAAAAGCGGCTTGGACTAAGCCCGATGAAGCGACGAATTCCCCAACGCTACTAACACCCTTGCTCTCAAAGAGAGTGGCATTCAGTACGTATACAGCAAAATAAGCGAAAGCAGTGGCACTTATAAGCCCAGCTAAGGCTCCAGCTCCAACACCAACAAAGGCATTCTTGGCTATTCTGTTCATCAAGAATACTGCTACTAGACTAAGAGTGCGTACCTCCTCATTGCTAGGATTTATCTACTTGGGTTCTGATGAATAAGCGCTCTTCTGACTTTGGTTATCTCGGCCATGATGCTTATGGCAATCTCCTCCGGCATCTCGGCGCCGATTTCCAGCCCAATAGGCGAATGAACCTTATCCAACTGTTCCGGTGGTACTCCCTTTCGCTGCAGGCGCTCTTTGATCTCCTTAACTTTCTTCTTGCTACCAATCATACCAATGTACTTCGCTTCGGTGCCAACAGCAAATTGCAAGCACTGCTCATCGAGAATATGTCCAGGGGTAAAAATCACGATGTAGCTTTCCTCGTCGATGTCTAATTTGGAGAATGCACTAGCATACTCTTCCAATATTAGCAAGTCGGCGTTGGGGAATCGGTCAACGTTGTTAAATTCAGCTCGCGGGTCTATCACTACCACGCGGAAGCCCAGCATTTTACCCATTGGCGCTACGCTCTGTGAGATATGTCCTGCCCCACACAAGTAGAGCATTTCTGGAGGCACAATTGGCTCGAGAAAGATGTCCATCTGCCCTCCACAGATTGGGGCTGCCGGCTCTTCCCTACCTGAAAGGTCGAAGTGCATTACTTGTGATTCACCCGAATTCATCACCTCAACAGCTTTCCTACGGATTTGATGCTCGACGTGTCCCCCGCCAACGGTACCCAGAGAAGTGCCATCCTTTTTAATTAGCATCTTTGCTTGGGCTCTTCTCGGAGCAGAACCCTGACTGGAAATAACGGTAGCCAGTACTGCCGGCTCCCTTCTTGATATTAAGTTAACTATTTCCTGGTATATGTCTGTCATCTAGCCTCCACTGAAATAATTTCAATCATTGGCCCTGGTAATTCAGCTTGTCCCAATACAACTTGCTTAATCCGAGGGTGTCTCATTGCCAAAATCTTACTGGCTAAATCCCTCCCCTTTGATAAACCTTTGTCTAGATCCACTTTATTGATGAAGGGGACGATTCTGGCCTGGTCAGGGCTTCCCTTAATTATACCTCGGCGGTGAGTTATGAGAAAGGCAATGGATTCCGCTGAGATAACTTCACCTAACGGCAACCCAAGCAATTTGGAGACGATTTCAGGTCTGAAGACGTGTTCTTCAGTCAGGCAGCAGCCTAGGACGTCAATCCCCACTATCGGTATGACTAGAGATGTGTTATATGGAATTACCGGTTCAGTGGGATTTGGTGCTTTTAGAGACTTCTGAGCTGCCCCATCCGCTTCCACTACAATGTAAGATACCCGATTTAATTCGGCTAACTCCACTACTAACTCTGAGCTAATTCCATTCAACTTCCCCGAAGCTAACCGCTCACTAGCTAGGGTGATGTGCCTATACTTACCCACATTCTCAAGAAGCAATCTTATCAAATTTTCCTCATCTGTTTCCACGAGAAGAAGCGGTGTTTCAGACGGTAACGGCTCAAAAATCTTGGTAGTGGTAGTAGTAATGACGCACTTACCAATTGAAGCTAATTCGCGAGCCAAGGCGAACATAAGGGTTGTTTTACCCCCGCCACCAACCAGGCTTATTACTTCACCAGGCTTAATATTTAAAGCTTCCTTGAGTGCCATAACTAAGTATTAAACCGCATTAGTATCGCCTCCAAGACCCCTCCGGCAATCGCTCTGGCCTTATCCGATATGGTATAGCAATACTCTTTAACCCCTCGTGGGTCCACATCTCCCGCTTTCACTCCTTTATGTACCTCGGTTCCGTCTCTCAAAAGTCCTCGGATGACACCGCTAACCAAGGCCTTGACCGGAGCTCCATCAACAAAGGCAACCACCTCGCCTGCCTGGACATAGTCTCCTATCTTTTTATTAGATGAAAACTGACCAGCTCTGGGAGCACAAAACACTCTTTCAGCAGAGACACCGGCAATTTCTCCAGGTATTCCCGTATCCGGCTCTGCCTCTCCTTGAAGAATCACCTTACCCAGACTATGGCCACGATTGGTCTCGATTACTACATGAACATTCTTGCCAGCTTGGAAGCCAGGACCCAGACCAATCACTAAGGGAGCATCAATGAACCTTGTCCCTAAGTTTCTTTTGGCCATTATAGCATCAATTACTATGTCGAAGTGGAGGATATCCCTAATTGTTGCCTCCGGGTCAACTATGATAGTCAGCTTATTCTCTTCCCACGCCTTGGGTATCTCACCGGCAGATTTGACTAGCCTAGCCACTATCCCTTCAACCTCTTTTTCACCATTATATACGGCTTCGGAAAAGGCAACTGCCCGGCGAACCGTTAATGGGCTATCCGTCTCTGTTAGGCACACCCTGAAATGGCAGCGGTGTAATCTATGAGCAATACCACTCGCTATGTCTCCAGCGCCCTTAATTAACACTATAAGCTCAGAAAGCTTTGACATCCCTCACCCTAACTTCTCAGTAATACTAAGCGCCTATCTCTTGGGGTCGGCCAAGCTTCAACAAATGATGCAGGAGAATGCCAGCGTCAAAGCTAAAGGCCAGGTTGCCTAGGGTAATGGTGACTACAGTGACTGTTCCCGCCACGGCTAGCTGCCTTCTAGCCGTGAGGTCGCGAATCAAAAAGGTATGGTAGATGCCGACTATGACCAGCAGCACCCCCAGCACCGAGAGCGATAGCAGGGACAGAAAAGGCAAGGCAGCATAGCCAAACAATATGGCGAGTGCCAGAATTATACCACCGATCATTAGGTTGGCCCCTCCTGTCCTGGCTCCCAGTTTATAGTGGGCGGTAAGGCCGCCGTAGCCATGACACATAGGCATGGCACCAAGTAGCCCCGCAGCGACATTAGCCAGCCCCATGGATATGTGGTGGGAGAAGCGGCGAGATTTTTTAGGTCTGAACTTTCGGATCTCGGTCTTGGTCACGCTCCTCTTGTTAGGTTTAGCATCCGCTATATGATATAAAATATTGCGCACTTTCTCAAGTGGCTATGCGTGTTCACCACCTACTTACCAAACGGGCAGACGGGGAAGGAGCACTCATTACAATTAAGGCACAATCCTCCATGCCCTAGCTGAATAATATCCTGTCGAGAAATATTCTCTCCCGCCAGGATTCTAGGCAAAATAAGGTCAAAAATAGTGGTAGGGTCATGGATTACACAGGCAGGGACTCCCAGAATAGGAGTAGTTTCCCATTTGGCATATAGGAACATTGAACCGGGGAGAACAGGAGCCCCGTAGGAAACTATTTTTGCCCCTACTCTTTCAATTCCCTTAACAGTAACATCGTCCGGATCTATTGACATACCACCACAAGCGACTATGACCTCACATCCTTTGCTTATCGCCTCTTTAATAGCCTGAGCGATTAAGTCTGCATCATCAGGGACAATGGTTTTAAAGCTAATGGTTGAGGCTAGAGCGCCAAACTTTTTGGCAATAACCTCACCAAATTTATCCTGAATTCTTCCACTAAATACCTCATTTCCCACAATGACAATCCCTACCCGTTTTGTCTTAAATGGGACAATTTCCAGCACTTTGCCTCGCCTTTGGCAGAGTTCCTCCACCATTTTTATCTTGGTCTCAGTAATGTATAAGGGAGTAATCCTTGTTCCCGCCACTACTGTCCCGCGCCGACACACTGTATTGTTATGCAGTGTGGCTAAAATTATATCGCCAATAGAGTTAATCTCTTCCAGTAAGGGAATCTTTATTTTGAGCAATCCTGAAAAGCCGGCTTTTACATTTACTCTCCCCTCTTTTGGATCAGTTAACTCTAGGCTTGGGCTAGATACAGCTTTGGCTATTCGTAAAGCCGCTTCCTCTTCATGGACTTCTCCCTCTTGCGGTTGTATAACATAGACATGTTCCTCGCCAATACTAAGTAGCTCAGGGATATCTTCCTTTCTGATTATATGTCCCCTTCGGAAGGCAGGTCCCTTGAACTCCCCAGGGATGATCTTGGTTACATCGTGGTCTAAGACCATTCCTATAGCCTCATCTAATCTAACCTTCTTTAGCACAATCACCTCTATTTAAAAATTCAATTAAGAAGCGACTGATAATCACTTATGTTATCAACGTCTATATTAATACCTTCCGAGCGGACTACTACCTCAAGTATATCGTCGGGGTGCTCTTTGATTATCTGCCTTCCTCCTATATCACCCTTTAGCTCCAGCAGTTTCTCTTTATATTTGATGGCAAAGATAATCGGGTGTCCTCTCTTACCCTTATATGTTGGGATGACAATGCCTCTATCATGGTTGTAGAATTCCTTTACCAATCTATTGATAGCCTGACTGTTTATAAGTGGCTGGTCACCTAAGGCAAGCGTAACCGCTTGGGCTTGGCTATCAACCAGGTTTAGTCCAGCTATTATGGATGTACTTATCCCTTGATGATAATCTGGATTTACTACTATAGTAACCGGCCTGCTGGCTATTAGTTTTCTAATTTCATTAGCTCCATACCCCAGAACTACGATGACATCGTCTAACTTAGAATTAAGCAGAGTATCAACAGTTTGTTCCAAAATGGTACTACTACCAAACGGCAACAACAATTTGTTAACTCCGCCCATGCGCTTTGACTCACCAGCAGCTAGTAGTATCGCTGATACCATACTTCTACCATAAAAAGTTAACTAGGAGAGTGTCTAACTTTGATTATTTCAGCAAGAATACTGATAGCTATCCCCTCAATCTCCTTTTCACCATCATATACTACCTCTGAGAAAGCTATCATACGGCTAACCGCAAGCGGCTGAGCTATCTCAGTAAGGCAAATTTTGAAATGGGAACGGGCCAATTCATAGGCTACAGCACTAGCTACTTCTCCACCCCCTCTGATAAGCACAACCAAAGAACCTAAGTTATGGGGCATGCCTTTACTTCGTTATGGAATCAAACTCTCGCCTATATATTCAGCCTTGACATGTAGCTAAAATTGCCTCTTTTATCAAGGCCTTAATAATTTGAATCTGAAATTTATTCTTAGCCAAGGGAATTGCACTCTTCACCGCAATATCTCCGACCACCTCAGCCACTTTTTCATTAAGCATCTTTCCTTTTAAGAAATCTTCTGCATCTCGTATTCTCAAAGGTATAGGAGCCACCGCTCCTAGTACTATCTTGGCATCCTTTATCTTGCTTGAATTCATGCTTAGAACTGCCACCACACTTACTATAGGGAAGTCCAGGGAATTTCTTATCCTAAATTTAATAAAACTTTGCTTTGTATTGGGTTTTGGTTGGGGCACCTGTATTTCTGTTACCAGTTCACCAATATCAAGTATGGTTGACTTCATGGGCTTGGCCGTGAAAAATTCCTCTGCTTCAATATTCCTCTTTGTTGTCTTAATTTTTGCAGATAAGGCTACTAGCACTGTGGCAATATCTGAAGCGTTGACTGCCACACAGCCACAATTAAAACACCTGTCAGCCTCCATTTCGATTTTGCTTACGTCAAGACCCAGGAAATCTTCTTTATCCATACTCCTTTCAGATACTGGCAATACCGTCACTTCGACTCGGCTTGTTTCTTCGAGACAATTACTATTAAATTTCAGGAGACCACGAGTAACTTCCTCACTGTTAGCTTTAATTTGTTTCTCATGCCCCTTAAGATATTTGTCTATAGACTCAGCGGCTCTTCGTCCTGCGGCAAAGGCTTCTATAATGGAAGCTGCGCCCTTGGTTACGTCTCCGCCAGCAAATACCCCCTCAATATTGGTCGCCTGGGTATTCTCATCAATCCCTATCAAACCACGCTCTATTTTTAGCAACCTCTCAGCAAAGGAAAGGTCTGCTTTTTGCCCTATAGCCAATATTACCTGGTCAGCCTCCACTATTTCCTTAACCTTACTATCAAAGGTCGGACTGAAACGGCCCTCACTGTCAAAGACTAAAGTGCATTTTACCAGCTCCACCCCTGAAATCTTTCCGTTAGTCTTCAGTATCCTGGACGGTCCCCAAGAAGGCATCAGCTGAACTTCCTCAGCAATGGCCTGTTCAATCTCCCAGGGAAGCGCTGGCATCTCCTCCCGGCATTCCAGACAGGCCATAATTACTTCTGTAGCTCCAAGACGTAATGCCGAAATTGCAACATCCACAGCAACACCTCCACCACCTATCACCAAAACTTTTTTACCAGGAGCCTCCCTTAATCCAAGGGCCACCTTGGCCAGAAAATCAAGACCTTGCGTCAGCAATTCTTCGTCTTCTATTCCTAAGTCTCTCTGCCCCCAAGCTCCGGTACCGATAAATACGCTACCAAAGCTCTTCCGCAGCTTCTCCAAGGTTACATTTGTGCCAATATCAACTTTAAGCTTAAAATCGATCCCCATACTTTCTAAGATTTTCAATTGCTTCCTGACAACATCTCTGGGGAGTCGGTAAGCTGGTATGCCATAAGTGAGCATCCCGCCTGGTTCTTTCATTCTGTCAAATACAGTTACCTCATGTCCTAACTTTCTGAGGTAATATGCTGCAGAAAGACCAGCTGGTCCGGAGCCAACAATGGCTACAGTTTTTCCAGTGTTTTTTTCAGGAGAGCGGATTATTTCAGCCGAGTTGTCAAGGATAAAATCACCCATAAACCGTTCTATAGTCCTTATTGACACGGCTTCATCAAACTCATTTCTATTACACTTTTCTTCGCAGAAATGAGGGCATACTCTCCCGGTTATTGCCGGCATCGGGTTGCAATTAAGTAATATTTCTGCAGCCTCGTGTAGCTTGCCATCCCTGATCTTACTTAGGTATGAAGGTATGTCCACAGTCCCCGGGCAATTCATAGAGCAAGGAGTAGAAAATACTCTTGCCACTCCAAATACTGAGTGGTACCGATTCTCTCCAGTCAAAGCATTGCAGATTTCGCCGCCTTTCCTCAGGCAATAGAACATGTTCTCGGGATTCCGGTAATACCAGCATCTGGGCTGCTGGCATATATTCCCACCTATGGTCCCCATATTTCGTATCTGTGGTGAAGCTACTGAGCAAGCCGAATCAGCAAGCACACTATATTGCTTTCTAATGGCTTTATTCTTTTCAATATCACTAATTTTGGTTAAGGCACCTATCTTTAAGCCTTCGCCGTCCTCCTTTATGTACTCCAAGCCAGGTATGGTCTTTATATTTACCAAAGCTTCGATATATTCAGGTAGGATATTATCCTTCAGTACACCGAGTAAGTCTGTACCACCGGCAATTAACGCTGCCTTCTCTTTATACCTCTCCAGAACTGACGCCACCTGCACTGCTGAAGTTACATTTAAATGTTTAAAAGATCTCAAAGCCATTTCATCACCTTAAATTTTACCTAAAGCTTTCAAAACTTTTTCTGGTTTAATGGGGATCTCGTCAATCCGCACACCTATAGCATTATAAATAGCATTGGCTATGGCTCTGGGAGTGCAAGTCACCACCGACTCGCCAATGCCACATGCTCCATATTCGCCAGCTCCTCTCCACACTTCCATTAGAACTGGCTCAACATCAGGCATATCAGCTATGGTCGGAATTTTGTAGTCTATCCAGTTGAAATTAAGAGGGATTCCGGTTTTCTCGTCATAAATAATCTCTTCGGTCAAGGACTCACCAACCCCCATGCACTGACCACCTATTTGTTGAGCCTCAGCCCCAGAAGCATACATCACTGTACCACAGTCATTCAGCATTACCAGTTTGAGTACTTTTACTTGACCAGTAGCAGTATTAACTTCTACCTCAGCAAAAGTGGCTATGAATGGAACTCCTGTCATCTCACTGGAAGGAATCCTGCTGACAGTGGCAACTATGGGAACCAAGTCTCCCTTCTGTAATAGTAGGTCTTTAACGGGCATTCTTTTTTCTGGATTTGCTTTAACATAGATATGTCCATCCTCTATGTCTAATTCCTGATGCGTTACTTGGAATTGGGGACCTGCTATTGCGAGAATTTTTGTTTTAATTTCAGCGGCTGCCACTGCAATCACCTCTGCCTGCAAGTAAGAAACGGCACTATCAGTTTGAACCGTATCTTTGAAACCGCTTTCAGTATCTACCGTTGAAACCCAGACTATATTCTCGGGTTCTATATTCAAAAAGCTTAGAGCTTCAGCGCAGCTTAAGACATTACAAGTATTTGAACCAGGCCCAGTTTCAACAGTTGGAGCCTCTAAAGTGACAGTACAATCGGGGTTAACTTTAATACAAACCTGAATATGCCCTCGCCGTAATTCTTGCCACTCAGCATGCCAGCCAGGATGAAAAGAAAAACCGATACCTCGCCTCATAATTCCATCATGCGATGGACCCTCCCCCGGTTTGTGCCTCTTCTCCCAACCTATCCTTTTGGCACCTTCCCTTAATACTGCTTCTAAGCTCTTATCAGGCAGGATTTCGCCTTCATAACCAAAATTCTTCAAGGCCAAGTCTATTGGATCCATATTTAGTTTCTCAGCCAGTGTATCAACTGCAAGCCCAAGTATTAAGTTCAATTGACTGTTACCAACCCCACGCATCATACAACCAGGTATTTTATTGGTATATACAGAATACGCCTCCATCTTCAGATTAGGAATATGAGCAAAGGCTACCTCAGCAATTTCTACTGGTGCGAATTTTAAAGCAAATAAAGTGTGGTCAGCATATGCCCCTGCGTTTCCAATTGCTTTGAAATAACTGGATGTTATCCTTCCATCTCTTTTCGCTCCCATTTTACAGTAATAGATGGCTGGTTGGCGTGTATTTAGGAAGCTTTCTCTTCTGGTGAGTCTAAATTTCACCGGCCTACCTGTTTTCTTAGCCAGTATTGCAGCCAAGAGAAAAAATGGTTGGTCACCAGTATCTCCCTTGCCATACTGCCCACCGACATATGGACTAATAACACGAACTTTGTTCAACGGGAGCTCTAACATTTCACTTATATGCATTCTTGTCTGGTCTGCTTCATAAGAGTTAGACCAGATAGTTAATTTGTCATCTTCCCACGCCGCCAAGCAACACCACATATCAAGGACTCCTTGAGAAGCATTGTGATATGTGGAAGTGACCTCAGCAACCACATCAGCTTCGGCAAAGCCCTTTTCCGTGTCCCCTTTTTCCAAAAATACGTCAGGACCACCTATTGAGTCTGGGGGAAACACATTGCTATCAGGGTTGATTTCAGGGTGTATTACAGGTGCCCCCGGTTTCATCGCTTCCCTCGGGTCTAAAACAAAAGGCATAACTTCCCATTGCACATCTACTAATCTAACTGCCTCTTCAGCTATCCGCTCACTTTCAGCTGCCACTGCCACTCCAGCCTCATCTCCAACCCAGCACACACGGTCACTAAGGACACGCCTATCCCGGAAAGGTTTCCACATCATACGGTCATAAGTTACGGTATCAACACCGTCTGTCCACCCAGCGCTTGTTGGCTTGATAGAAGCTATTTCTGGGTCCTTATAAGTAAGTATAGCTCTGAGTCCTGGCAACTTCTCAGCTTTACTTATATCCAAATGCTTAATCCGAGCATGCGGATACGGGCTCCTCAGAATTTTGGCATATAGCATGTTTGGAAAACGACACTCCACCGTAATATCATCAGCATATTCTGCTTTTCCGCTCGCTTTTTCCCACCCATCCACTCTGGGGCGATAAGTCCCCACGTAACTACGAGCTACACGGTGTTCAAATCCTTTGCTCATTTTCTTACTTTCCTCTCTTCGCCATCTTTTCCGCTGCATGCAATACTGCTCTGGCTATGGCAGCATAGCAGCCACAGCGGCATATATTCCCAGAAAGGGCTTCTTTTACCTCCCGTAGCGTTGGGTTGGGATTTTCTACGAGTAAAGCTTTCGCTGCCATGACAAACCCTGGTGTACAGTATCCACATTGTAGTGCTGTACCATAACCCGGTTCGCTCTGTTCAGCAAAGCTCTCCACGAGCGGGTCATCTTTTTCTAAACCTTCTATTGTTAATATGTCGTGTTCGTCCGCCTCTACAGCTAGAGTCATACAGGATAAAATTGCTTTCCCATCCATGATTACAGTGCATGCTCCACAGGCTCCCTCATCACAAGCAACTTTCAACCCGGTTAACCCTAGCTTGTCTCTAAGCGCGTAATCCAACGTGTCTGAGGCTTGAATATCACGACCAACTTCAAAATCACGCCAGATACCATTAACCCTCATCTTTATTTCATAAGGGAGAGTTTCATCAGTTACATCCGTGGTCATAGCAACCTGACTTTTTGACTCTTTAATCACTCTGATTCTCCTAAAGGACATATTTTTATAAAAATCCCGTTCTTTTTTAGTTTTTATTATTTCCAAATCAGCTTTAGAGTTTTATTTGTAGATAAGTGTAGCTAATACTATTTTCACACTCATTTAGCAGAATCTACCTTGGTCATTTTATCCTTTCATTAACTATTATTCAACATTTCGGGTTATCATTTCCCATTCAGTAGTGGTATGGGGGAAAAGTTTAGCAATAAGTAACTGAAGCTTCTTTCATACTTATGAGCCTATCCTTCTCTTTTTACACCTGCCTAAAAATAGTGCCCTAATTACCTCGTCCTCTCCCGGTTACCTGTATTATCTTCTCCAACACACCATTTCTTACTCCATATATCCGGGCATGTGTGTTAATGACTAAGGTAGTATTGTTAGGTGACCTGCCCCCCAAAAAGGAGTGGAACAAAGATATTAATTGAGCAATAGCGGAAGGAGTACAATCAGGTACGTCCTTATAGTTCGTTAGGTTATCGGCCACCTGCTCCTGAGGCTAGAATACCGGTAACTCTAACTTAAAGAGTGGTATCCTTTATGGGGGCAGGTCATAACTGGCAACGGGAGATACTGAATTACTTTGATTACCCGATAACCAACGGCTTTATTGAGGGCAAGAACAATCGTATTAAGACCATAAAGAGGATGGCTTATGGCTACCGGAACATGGATAACTTCCGACTGAGCATATCGATAGCTAATTCCAAATGAGCAGGGTCACAATTTTCACACTTATTAACGTAGAACCTATCTCTTATCTTTCTGGTTGCTGCCCTCTCAAATGTGAACGGACTAGCTTAACAAGCCGTCTAAGAATCTTCTATCACTAAATACTGACCACCAACCATTACTAACACTCTCAACTTGACTACATAATACGCATGAATAGGACATGCCGATTTATTTTTCACCACTTTAGGGACGCTAACAACTATTCTTCGATAGCTACCGCTCGGCATGGTCCTATGTGGCCACCTTTTGCCTTAAGCGGCAGGACTATTAGCTTCACCCTTGGCTTGGTGATGGCGCCACAGTTTACAGCTCCCCCCACCGCCATCAGTCCAGCGCGGATGGTAAAACCTTCATGTGGCCCCGTTGTTTCGTCGGGACGTATTGTGCCGCCCATCCAAGGATGACCATATAGCCACAGGTCACTTCCGTTCCTTGCCAGAAGCTCCATTAACTTCTCAGCGCCGGCACCAGTGTAGTGGGGACTCTTCTCTCTAAAATCATGCCCTAGCTTGAAATAGTTCTCGTTGTCCCCCCAGCCAGTGCGAACTAATAAAGCATCCCCCCTCTGGACTGGTGCTTTATTAAAAGCCGCCTCAAGTTCCTCTGGGTAGATAAACTCTTTCGCTCCCTTAGGCACATCAATGATGACCACATCTCGAAGTACTAGCTTATTTAGGCCAACGGTGTCCAATGTGGGATCATCTTTGTACTGTTTTATGAAACTAGGCAGGAGAAGTCTGGTGCCTGTTTCACAAAAGATGGTATAAACGTGCATTCCACTATGTTGTAGTTCGTACGATGTAGTCTCGGTCGCCTTAAATGGTTCCGGCCATGCAGGATGAGCCTTGAAAGCCCTATGACCATACGCGCTGACCATCCCATTATAAAGGAGCACTCAAGCAAAACCAATTAATACTTCAGTGGATAGCTCCAACTTCGGAACTCCACGAAGTTATGCTAGGGTGAGAATGCTAAAAGGGAGCTAAGTTCTAGGAACAAGGTCAATAGCTAATTTACCACCCTCGCTATAGTTTTCTCTTGGGAACTCTTCTATCCAAACAATCACGTGGTCAGGGTCCGTTTTAAAGTTCTTACTGACTGCAACAGCAATATCTTTCACAAGTGCCCTCTTTTGTTCAACAGTTCTGCCCTCAAATGCTCTAACAACAACGGTTGGCATAAATTCACCTCCTACAAATTTAGCCCCTAAATAGGTGCTCGGTATCATTATACAACTTATAGTATTGTTTTTCACTACACAAAATTGACTCCGATGACCACTAGTATTGAAATCAACATATTGCCTTACCCAAACTAATCACCAAGCCCTAAACAGAAGCAATTTGAGTTATCCTCAAAATACTCACTTCGGCTTGAAATTTGCCACCAGTTTACTATTTGGCTATAGAGTTTCAGGCTATCTTCAAATTTCACTGACCGGGTGTATCTTTCCACCTAAATATCTAATGTGTGGCTAATAGTTGACTAATTGGAGATTCTTTGTTATAACAATACTGTTACGGGCGTTACAACGCCGTATCCCTTGTAGCTTAAATAATAGAGCGGCTTCTTACAATGAGGTAGGTTGTGGGTCAAAGTCCCACCGAGGAAATTTATCAGGCTGGGTAATAATCTTCCAGCCTGTTTTTATTTCTCCATTTCCCCGCTAGAATTGAAAAGCATATTTCAACCCCCAAATACAGTTTGCTATGCCTAGCCAGAGGTAACCAACAGATTAGAAATAACAATTAGCCATGGTGCGGAAGCGTTTTTCAGTCTCGGATTGATTTGTCAGACTGAAGATAGGAAACAAATAGCTTATCTGAAAAATGGGGCACCCGTACCTCATTTACAGCTCTACTACCCGCCTAAAATTCCATCTAGATAAATTCTCGTCTGGGCAATAGAGAGAAATACCACACTGCAAACCTACCTACCCGTATCCCATCTAAACTTGATTGAAGCAACATGCTAGTGCCACAGCTTTATGAAGGCCACAGGGCCTACTACGATGAGTATTAATAGTGCTATTACTATTGCAGTTTCCATCCTACCCTCAGCATTATAGCTAGATTGTGTGCTCAATTAGCTTGTGATAATGGACAAGGCTATCTTCAAATTTCACTGAGCGAGTATATCTGATAACCATGTCTAAACTCTCCCAGCCACCTAAGCGCATGATATATTCTATATCCATCCCTGCACGATGTAAATTGGAAGCAAAGGTTCTTCTAAAAGTATGGGGATTACATTTAAGGCCAGTCCGTTGCTGTAAGCTATGAAGAGTAGCCTGTACTCCTCTTCTTTTTAGTCCCCATATGTTATTCTTGTATCCGTTACTCGCTAGCCATTTCTTAAGTAGTTTAGCACTTCTTTCGGTAAATGGTGCTTTCCTCTGCTTGTTACCCTTACCCCAGATAGTCATGGTGTAGTTTTCCCAGTCAATATCACTACTTCTGATATTCGTCAGCTCATTCAACCTCATACCATTATCAGCAAATAAGCTGATAATGTACTTATTTCGCAGGTTATTAGTCTTATCTATAAGATACTGAACTTGTTGGTCGCTTAGACTAGGTAGTATCGGCTTTCCTGGCTGAGGCGGGTCAACTTTCTTGAGTGGATTATCTTTGAGGTAATCATTTCTGACCAGCCAGTTGCAGAAAGCCCGTATTGCTCTAAGGTAAGCAAGCTTACCACCAGTATTACACTTGAGACTGCATAGGAACTGGTTTATACTTTCAGATGTCAACTCGTAGTTCCCAACCAAGGGCTTGAGGCAAGTTTGGTAGAATGCTATAGTATGAGGTGAAATACCTTGTCTCCTGGTAGACAGGAATTTTGTTAACAAATCTGTTAACATTTTTCGGTTTTCTGTTAACAATTCTTGACAGTCTGTATTGGGGGAAGTGTCGGAACTGGTAGACGAGCATGACTTAGGATCATGTGCTGAAAAGCGTGGGGGTTCGAATCCCCCCTTCCCCACCAATCCGAAGCTAATGCTGTGCTGCGCCGGTTTTAAAATAGCATTCTAATGCACATGACTCCGGTAAAATCTCAGCTTTGGCATGAGAATAACAGACGGCGCATAACTCATGACAGCTATGCTTGAATAGGGTATAATGTTTTGTACTGAGCGCAGGTACAGACTCCATGGCTGCTTGACCAAATCCCAGACGGTAGCCACCAAACCGTCCCACCCTTCCCATACGCTAATCATCATCCCTACGAAGAAGACTAAGATCGCAGGGATAGCAAAATAAAGCACATCTCCTCTTATGGCGTTTCACACAATTCCATGTCTTTTAAGAAACCCACGTTTTGCCATTCTCTCAAATTACCTTTCCCACTGATGTGCGAGGACGCTAAGCCTTGGTAATATTAACTTACATTCCGGTAACCTGTCTTTGGACAAAAGCAAGAACCGCCATAATTAGAAATGATGTAACTGTAATTATAGCCCATCTCTTTCCTGCCAGACTGGCCACACCAATCATACCTCCAGTAGCACCGAAGAACAGCATTACGTATGGAATGACGATTAGGAGATTATTCCGAAACTCGATTTTGGGGAACCAATCCACCAGGAAATCGACGATTATGAATGCGATCATGAGACCGATCCAGATGTAATAAATCCTGGCTCGGTTTAGAGGTGGGGCTGAATAAAGAAGGTAAAACAGCGGAATAATACTGAAGCGAGTATGGCGCCATGAAGGTTTTTACGATTAATCACAATCATGAATACAGAGGGTTGCTTTCTTAAGTAATAGGGCTGATATTTGGCTTGAGTTTATTACAGTTCAGACAGTTCGTCAATGCAAAAAAGAAGGTTAGTAGGAATAGTTTTAAAGACCTCTAGCTATTTATCCAAGGATTATATGTCTTTTAATTTGGCAGCAGCTACTTCGACTGCAGCCTTAGCTTCGGGATCATCTTCCCACCTGTGGAATAACTCTGGCGTAATATCCATGGTATGGGTAGCTTCGCCGAACATGCGGTGAAGGCCGCCAATCTTACATTCACGATGACGACCACAGCGAACGCAGGGAGGCATGGATGATTGGTATTCAATCATATCCAGTAACTTGAATCGTGCCAGCTTACGTCGTAATTGTTCGGCAGCCGCCTCAGTTGTCCTGTAGCCACAAACCACCCCTATGAATGGCTTATTCCCTAGTGCTCTGGTTACGTGGTTATATCCATAGAAACGCTCTAGAAAAGCTAACGCATCAGCATTTATCCCGCCACCGTGTACCGGGCTTCCGACAACAATACCATCGGCTTGCTCAATTTTCTGATAGTAAGGCAAGAGGTCGTCATCAAGCATGCATATTTGTGGTTTGGCGCATAACCAGGAGCAACCCTTACAACCTGAATAGACAAGATCAGTTAGTTTGATAAACTCATATTCGTGACCGCTTTTTTCCATAATTTCCTTGACCAT
>SDBU01001162.1_pt1 | contig 38492 bp, 27 predicted proteins | sample 2277071 | NCBI WGS metagenome assembly SDBU01 (sample SAMN10397929, study PRJNA504765) | marine sediment metagenome | isolation source: marine sediment core GS08_GC12, 126 cmbsf | place: Arctic Ocean: Gakkel Ridge, Loki's castle | collected 2008 | reverse complement strand
GTCTCTATCCCGCAAGGAGCCATTATTTCCTCTGCAACTATTCAGTTCCAGGCAGATGAGACGCAATCGGAGCCAACTACACTCACCATAATTGGGGAGAAGGTTGGCAATGCTTTAACCTTTGTCAACTCCACAAACAATATCTTCAATCGGATAGATCTGACACCTACGGATACTTCTGTAGCGTGGTCTCCTAATCCTTGGACAAAGGGCGAGGCAGGTCCTGATCAGCAGACTCCAGATATCGCTCCGGTCATCCAAGAGATTGTAAATCAGCCGGTATGGTCGGAAGGCAACTCATTGGTGATCGTCATCACCGGCACGGGCAAGCGGGTAGCCGAGTCGTTCAATGGTGACCAGGCTGGCGCCCCCTTGCTGCACGTGGAGTACATTGGTGGCCCACCCAATATCCCACCACAGGCCGTCGATGATGAGGTCAGCACAACTGAAGACACACCGGTGGACATCGACGTTGCATTCAATGACATCGATCCGGATGGCAGCTTGAATCTTAGCTCGATCAATACTGATTGCACGACCTGTGCTGCACCAATTAATGGCAGCTTAATCAATCAAGCTGGCGGCATCTTCAACTACTCCCCTGACCTAAACTACAATGGTTCAGACAGCTTCGTCTACGAGATTTGTGACACGCGGGGCGGTTGTGATACAGCATTGGTCTCCATAACAATCAATCCTGTCGCTGACCCACCCGTAGCCAACGATGACAACGAAAGCACCCCTGTTGACACATCCGTGGTAATTGACGTGATAGCCAACGACAACGACCCGGATGGCAACCTCAACCCAACTTCGACCAACACGAATTGCATCCACGGCTCGAACGGATGTAGTGTCCCAGCAGGCTCCCTGATCAATCACGGAGACGGCACATTCACCTACACACCCAACAATGGATTCACCGGTTCTGACAGCTTCGTATACGAGATTTGCGACACGGACACCCGGTGCGACACCGCTACCGTGACGATCACAGTCCAAGACCAAGCTTCGGTTATCTATCTTAGTTCTACCACCAGTGGCACTGTCGATGGCATCGCCTTCAAGGACGAGGACATCCTGGCTTTTGATATCACCAATGGTTCTTGGTCAATGTACTTCGATGGCTCGGACGTTGGGTTGGAGGCAGGCAGTCAAGAAATCGGCGCCTTGCACATCAATTCGGATGGCAGTATCTTGCTCAGCCTGGGGGCAGCTGGGACTATACCTGACGTAGGCAGTGTTGATGATTTTGACATCCTCCGCTTCATACCAACATCGCTTGGTGATATTACCTCCGGCAGCTATGAGCTGTACTTCGATGGTGAGGACGTTGGGTTAACCGGCGAGGATATTGACTCGATCGGATTTGCTCCAGACACTCCAGATGATAAATTGGTGATCAGTCTCAGAGGTTCATTTAATGTTGGGGGGATTAGCGGTAAAGATGAAGACCTGCTCATCTTCACAGCCACATCTTTAGGTTCGACCACCAGTGGGACCTGGGATTTGTACTTTGATGGATCTGATGTTGCCCTCGACACTGCCAGCAGTGAAGACGTTAATGGCACCTGGATAGACAATAATGGTGACATTTACATGTCCGTCAAGGGTGTTTTCTCCGTTGCTGGTGCGGATGGCGACGGCGCTGACATCATGATGTGTGTGCCTGGATCAACGGGCGAAATTACGAGCTGCACATTTAGCCTATTTTGGGATGGTTCGGCTAACGGGTTTGCAGGTGAAATCATCAACGGTTTTCACATGGGTCAATAGAACGCTAACCCAGCCAGCCATTATTGAACAATGCGTCCATGAACCATGGTCAAACAACCACACAATCTTGAGAAGGGTGCTGATGCGCCATTGCTGCCTGTGGAGTTTTTCCCGGGGATTAAACTCCAGTCCTGCAATCCTGGGACTACCTATCCCGGCACCAAGTAAGTTAGAGTAAATCCCTGTCTATATTTTGGACTAGATTTCTCGCTTCGCCAATTAAATTGACTGGCCTGATTCCAGAATATTACTGTTATTAACTTTTATTGCTCGCTTGTTGAACACCCCCACCTCGAATATTCACAATAGTTTTACAATCAAGTCAGCCGGATCAGATTCAATTCCCTCAACCTGACTCAGCACCAAATTGAATCACGAAAAATATAGCAATTTACGCAATTTATTGGTTGCGAAGTGATTCTCTTTTTGGTTTGAACTATGAACCACCGGAACGCTTACCTTGGCGTGTGATAAATACTCCCAGGATTTTTAAACCATGACCAATTTTAAGTTTAGCTGTAGATCTCGAAATCCTGGAAATGTGGGGGATTAACGTTGTTTACAGCGAATAGCTCGACGATGATCGCTCCCTATGGTGGCAAGCTTGTTGATCTCATGGTCCCGGCAGAATCATGTGATGAACTGAAGACCTACGCCGATCACCTACCGTCAATCCAAATCTCCCCACGCTCTGTTTGTGACCTGGAATTATTGGCAACGGGTGTATTCTCACCCTTAGACAAGTTTATGGGCCAGGAAGATCATGAACACGTATTGAGTGAGATGCGCTTAGCCAATGGTTACCTTTTTCCTATCCCGATTACGCTTCCCGTGACAGCTGATTCAGCGCTTCGCCTGGATAGCGATATCGCCCTGCGCAACAGTGAATATGAATTGCTGGCGATCATGACTGTCCAAGAAATTTATCGTTGGGATCGTAACCAGGTTGCTGAGACAGTCTTTGGACCCCAGAATTTGCGCCATCCCATAGTAAACGAGATGCAGAGCTGGGGAAAGCTCAATATCTCCGGGAGAATCCAAGTTCTACAGTTGCCACGTCATTATGATTTTCAAGATTTGCGGTTAACCCCGTTCCAAACCCGAGCAAAATTAGTCGAGATAGCACCTCAAAATGTGGTTGCGGTGCAAACTCGTCGCCCAATGTTGGGCGATCATAAGGGTATAACCAAGCAAGAGATAGAAGATATTGATGGGCTCTTATTTATTCAACTTTCTGTTGGCATGACCAATCTTGGTGATTTCGATTATTACACGTGGGTACGCACCTACAGAGACATGGCTGGTCGGCACTTTGAACCTGATCAATTCTTGCTGTCGCTGCTGCCATTTGTGACCCGCCAAGCTGGACCCCGCGAAGCCTTATTGCAAACCTTGATCCAGCGAAACTTTGGAGCTAATCACTCGCTTATCGGATGGGACCAGGTCAGACCCAACAATTCATCAGGAAATAAGTCGTTTTACCACCCAGATGAAGCTAATCAGCTCGTCACGAAGTATAGCCATGAACTCGGTGTGAAGATCATCCCTTCCCAGGTGCTAGATACGGAACAATCCAATAGTGTGTCCAAAGTATCAAGAAAAGCATCACCTGCTGTATTCTCTACCTCCCCGAATATTAATAATTCACCTTGGCTGCACTTTCGGCAAGGTGTCGCAAAAAAATTGGCCGATACCCAGCTGCCGCTCCACAAAAAAGGGGTTTGTATCTGGTTCACGGGGCTCAGTGGGTCAGGAAAATCGACGACAGCAGAAATGCTATCGTGGTTGTTGCTTGAACATAGTCGCAGGATAACAGTGCTGGATGGTGACATTGTGCGCACACATCTCTCCAAGGGCTTGGGCTTCAGTAAAGAGGATCGAGACACAAACGTCCGTCGCATTGGTTATGTCGCCTCTGAATTGGTTCGTTTGGGTGGCGTTGTGATTTGCGCAGTGGTTAGCCCTTACTTGGCAGCCCGTGATGATGTCCGGGACATGGTCGGTCAGGATCAGTTTGTGGAAGTGTTTGTCGATACCCCCTTGGATGTTTGCGAAGCCAGGGATGTTAAGAGCATCTACGCCAAGGTTCGCAGCGGCGCCATTTCCGGCGTAACCGGGATTGACGATCCTTATGAACCACCCATAAAACCAGAAATCACGCTGGATACCGTCAGTTTTACCCCAGAGGAAAATGCTGAGTTCGTAATCAAGTACCTCATTGAGCAGGGGTTTGTCCACGTCAGACAAAAGCCAAATTGATATCGAATTGCTCAGCGAAATAATATGAACAATAAACAAACCAAAATAATCGTAACTCTAGGACCCGCTACCAACACCGAAAAAGCTCTCCGTATAATCAAGGATAAAGGTGTCGATTTTGTCAGAGTAAATATGTCTCACTCAAGCCTTGAGGATCTGGAGTATTTTATTGCTTTATCCCAAAAAGTTGGCATTCCCTTCATCCTGGACACCGAAGGTTCTCAAATCAGAACAGGCGATTTAGAGCAAGACTATATCCACCTTAAAGAGAACGATGAGCTCAAGCTGTGTGTTCAGAAAATAACGGGTAATAAGCATATCCTGAGCCTCAAACCAGACTATATTATCGAACAATTGGAAGCTGGTGATTTAATCCACATTGATTTCGATACTCTGATCCTGCGGGTGATGGATGTTTCCTCCATATCCGAAGGCTACGTCAGGGCTAAAGTTATCTCGGGTGGCATATTCGGGCGCAACAAAGCAGTCGTCGTCGATCCAGTGTTTAATAAGAAGTTTCAGCTCCCCACTTTGTCAGAAAAAGACTATAAATCTATAGAATTGGGATTAAAGAAGGGCATTGAACATATCGCTGTCTCCTTTGTGCGGTCCGGAGCAGCAATTGACGAGGTAAGAAGCGCGACCCAAAATAGGATGAAGATTATTTCCAAAGTCGAGTGTATCGATGCCTTAGAGCATATAGATGAAATTATCCAGAAATCAGATTTCATCCTGATCGATCGAGGTGACCTGAGTAAAGAGATTCCCATCGAGAAGGTTCCCTTTACCCAAAAGATCATTATCCAGAAGGCACAACGCTACCAGACCAATGTTTTTGTCGCCACAAATCTCTTAGAAACAATGGTTGATAAGAAAAATCCAACTCGAGCTGAAGTCCATGATGTGATCAGCACTATTATGGATGGTGCAATGGGTTTGACGCTGGCAGCTGAGACAGCAATAGGAAAATACCCGATCGATTGTATCAATATGTTGAATAAATTAATTCAGCACACTGAATTGATAATTACCAGCACAAGCACTGATCATAAGGAAAACGAGTTAATCCAATTTTTAGAGTCTTCGAATTACCTTTGTGACAATTCTTCGTCATCATTAATTCCCCCTCATGGCGGGAAGTTGGTAAATCGTGTTTTGGCTAATCCCCCTGATAAAAGTTATCTAGATTCATTGCCGAAAATAAGGCTGGATCAAAATAAACAGATGGATGTAGAACAAATCGCGCTCGGTACATACAGTCCAATAGAAGGATTTATGGGGCAAGAAGATTTTCTCTCTGTATTAAGCAACGTGCGTCTCGAAAATGGCACAATCTGGCCGATACCTATCACTCTTGATGTGACTGAAGAGATAGCAGATGATTTAGAAATAGGTGTTGTCATTGGTTTAACGAATGACCATGATGAGGTGATGGCTCTTCTCCATTTGAGTGAAAAATTTCGCGTTGATCTGGAAGATGCAGCCCAAAAGATGTATGGAACGACCTCTATCGACCATCCTGGGGTAAAAATGCTGCAATCATTTGAACCGGTTCTATTAGCTGGGCAGATCGATTTGATCAAAGGCAGACAGTCTGAGATGAGAGCCTATGAACAATCCCCCAAACAGACACGGAGGTTGTTCGAAGATCGAGGTTGGGCTAAAGTACTTGGTTTCCATACACGAAATGTCATTCACCGGGGACATGAATTTATGCAGCTAAAAGCTATGGAAGATGAAAAATGCGATGGTCTATTCTTGCATCCAGTGATCGGCCAAAAAAAAGCGGGCGATTTCAGACCAGAATATATAATTAAGAGCTATGAGAAGATGATTGCGAGCTTTTATCCGAAAGACAAAGTAGTTCTGGCGGCATTTTCCACGTTCTCCAGATATGCTGGTCCCAGAGAGGCTTTATTTACCGCCCTATGCCGCAAGAATTTTGGATGCAGTCATTTTATTATTGGTCGGGATCATACTGGCGTAGGTAATTACTATGACCCATATGCATCCCACAGAATTTTCGATAAATTTCCTGATCTGGGCATTAAAATAGTTAAATTTGATGAGATATTCTATTCAAAAAAATTGCGTAATTATATTGACGATAATGGAATCTCTCCAGATCATGAGGAAAGTGACAAATTACGCATAATCAGTGGCACACAAGCCAGAGCTATGTTTCTAAAAGGAGAGATGCCTCCTAGCTGGTTTATGCGGCCCGAAATATCAAATATCGTTCTGGATGCGGTAAAAAACGGCGAACAAGTTTTTGAATAAACGGAAGGTTAGAAATCTAGTGGGGCGAGTCTACCTGGCAAGGTTTTGATGGGATACTAATAGATTGTTAACGGAGTATTCCTGTTATCCAGACGAGGTATGGATATGCTGCTTTACGCAACTGAACTGCTAACAAAAGTCGCTATCGGTCGATGATTACTTAATCCGGACGCTATACTAAAACAGACAAGAGGATAGTCTATGGGACGTGAACTAACAAAAAAATATTCTTTACCTTCAGAGGAAAAAGGGATCAAGAATCCTGTTCGTTTTTTTCAGGACATTTATCATTCTGGGAAATCGCGCGAACTAACATCATTCGTCATCTGGGAGTTAATGCACAGATTTAGATTGTTTCAGAAAGATAAATATATTAAATTTGATAACCGCGAGGCGTTGATATTAAAGAACAAGAGATTGATTGATTCTGATTTCAGCGAAGAAATTGATCTTTCATTCAGAACCAGAGGGTTGAGCATTATTCGCGCTGATCATAATTGGAAGGTTCTCTTTACCAACGACAATAAAGAAATATATGGATGTCAATATCCAGATGACAGAGACCTATATAAAAGCATTGACAATGGAAAATCAATTACTTTCATTAAAAGTTTCCCTGAAAAGATTAAGTCCATATTTATTTCCAGCCAGAACACAATCTTTGTGTGCGTAGAAGGAGCCGTATATAGAAGCTCAGATAATGGTGTCTCATTTATAAAGTCATTGGATTTGGGTTCTCCGATAAGTTTCTTCAGACACAATAATGGGATGACAGAAACACCAAGCAAGACACTAGTAATTGGGGAATATGGAAATATTTGGGAGAAAAATACTTGGAGGAAATTGGCATACCTATATTTCAGTTCTGATGACGGAGATACGTGGGATAGGTCAGATTTCTTAATCAGGAAAGGAACCAATAAACATGTTCATCTGGTTAAGTACAGTGAATCATTGAACAAGATACTCATGGCAGATGGTGATAATAAGAAGAAGTTATGGGTAAGCGATCCATTAAACTCTTCTGATCTAAAGTTCCCGAAATGGAATCTTGTCAATAAATTCCACATACAAATGGGAGGATACACATCAATCGTAGAAAATGATGGAAAAATATTATTTGGGACAGATTATCAAGGCGGGACCAATTTTATAGTCGAGACGAGAGACGGCAAAAAATTTGATAAAAGAATCATGCCAGACCCATATCGAAGAAGTCCGATAATTAATATGGTCCAAAGGAAGTCGAAGAAAGGGAATGAAATTTGGGCGTATCTACCTTATTCCACATCTAAGACAAAATGTCTAATGATGTATACAGTAAATGGTGGGGAGAACTGGAACAAAGTCATTGAGTACAGTAAAGCCACTCACAAGGTTTGGTTTGCTAGCTCATCGAATGATCTCGTAGATGTATTGTATTTTTCTATTGAGGACCTAAAAAATCGCAACAGGGTTGTTTATAAAATTGATGACCTCTAAAATTAATTACCAGGAGAGACGACCATGACATCTGTTGACTCTCCTCCAGAAATCTATCAAGTTGCGCAGGAGGATTTATTGCATCAAGAGAGCTTATCAGTACTTCCTCTCATTCAAGAACTGTGCAAAATTCTGGCACAAGAAAAAATCGCTTACTGCCACTGGAAAAGCAATAATGCCCTTGACCGTTCTGCCAGCGGTGACAACGATCTCGATCTTTTGGTCAGTCGCACAGACATCACAAAATTTTCGGAAATACTCTATCGATTGGGATTCAAGGGTGCAAAAGCCCCTGCAGTAAAACAGATGCCTGGTGTTCTGGACTACTACGGTTACGTTAGTGAGGTAGATAAATTTGTCCATGTTCATGCTCATTATCAACTCATTTTGGGTCATGATATGACCAAGAACTACCGCCTTCCTATCGAGAAACCTTACCTTGAGTCGGCGGTTCAAGGTGATCTCTTCAAAGTTCCGGAACACGAGTTTGAATTCATCGTTTTCGTCATTCGGATGGTGGTGAAACATTCGACTTGGGACGCTATTCTCAGTCGCCAGGGGACTTTGAAAACCGCCGAACGACAAGAGTTTGCCTACTTACAGGCACGGATTAATCAGGATCGCGTGAATGACATCTTGAAAGAGCATATGCCCTATATAGATGTTGAGTTGTTTAACAACTGTATCCAAGCACTACAACAAGCAGGCTCAATATGGATGCGCATGAAAATCGGGCAACAGTTGCAGATCCAGCTTAAGACAAATGCGCGTCGCCCGTTACCTGTCGATATCTATTTAAAGCTATGGCGTCGAACAGCCTTGGCGGTCCGCCGGCGCATCTTCAAATCCTCGCTTAAATATCGCTTAGAGAGTGGGGGGGCAATGATCGCTATTGTCGGCGGAGATGGCGCCGGTAAGTCAACAGCGGTGAATGCGCTCAATGACTGGCTTTCGAAAAATTTTGAGACGACTCAGGTGCACATTGGTAAACCCTCTAGGTCTTGGACTACAATTTCAGTCAGAGGAATCCTCAAGATTGGCAACTTACTCGGCTTATATCCGGTGGACTCATCTTTTCGAAAGACACTAAGCCAACAATCCTTTGTATCTCCAGGATATCCTTGGTTGCTGAGAGAGATTTGTAGAGCACGAGATCGCTACTTGACCTACATAAAGGCTCGACATTTTGCCGCTAATGGTGGATTGGTAATCCTCGACAGGTACCCTCTCCCTCAGATCCAGATAATGGATGGGCCGCAAGCTGAGCGATTTATCAACCAGCTAACGGATGGGCCATTAAACGAGAAATCTACAAGCCCGAATCAAGCCAGTCCACTTGCCAAGTCACTGGTCAGGCTTGAAGAGAGTTACTACGACCAAATCGCGGCACCCGAGTTACTGTTTGTTCTCCTATTAGATCCAGAGATCGCTGTTCAACGTAAGACAGATGAGGACGCAAATACGGTGCGAGAGCGCTCTACAGAGATATGGGAACTGGGTTGGGAACATTCTGATGCTCACGTCATTGAGGCCAGCAAATCCAAAACGGAAGTGCTGAATGATCTTAAAGTCCTCATTTGGTCACAGCTATAAATAATGGGCATTCAAAGTAATAACCCGATCAATCAGAGAAATCATTTTAAAGTGAATAATATTAAACCAGCGGGTGCAGACAAAACAAAGCTTTCAAAACCTTATATCGCTTATTATATTGAGGCATTCAGTTGAACGACAATCCCAACGAAAAACCCCGCAATTCTGGAAGTCAGAGGCGTGATCTCGGAAAATTTCATGACGGAGAGCGCACTATCCTGCAGAAGCGGGTTTTTAAACGATTCAAACTTAGCAACGTCGAGAGGTTGGTTCGCCGTAGTCTGGAATTTAGACGCAAGTGGCTGAGTAGGCGCAGAACACTGCATCCGACCAAAGAAAAGCTCCCAGTCTTTATCGTTGGCTGCAATCGATCCGGGACAAATATGGTGTGCGGAGCTATCGGAAAATCACCCCACGGATGGGACTATCGGGAGAGTGCATTCAGTATCGCCTTCAACGGATACTACCTCCGCCAAGATGGGATCATTGATCGGTTAATTCGTCATACACCAGCCCCAATCATAAGCTTTGGGAGCATCCTCGACTCCCAATATACCGATGATCTGATCTCCCAATTCGAAGGTGCTAGAGCGATTTGGGTCTACCGGCGCTATGAGGATGTCGCTAATTCCTGCGCCCGCATGCAGTGGGGACCTACACTAAAGGATCTTGTAAGTTGGGTTGCCCGTGGCGAGCTCGAAAGGCTCGGGGCACGAGGTAAGCGGATAACCGCCGACACTGTGCAGCTCTTTGGTGAGCTCTTTCGTGAGGATATTTCCATTGAGGATGGCGCTTGTCTCTACTGGTACATGCGGAACCAGCTCTTCTTCGATCTCAACCTCCATATGGATCCGCGAGTGTTGATCATGCAGTACGAGGATACTGTCCTTAACAAAGAGAAGGCTTTTCGAAGGGTTTTCGACTTTCTCGGCTTCCCCTTTGATCATGCGATTATCGATGGTATTTTCGCAACTTCGGTGGGCAAACACACTTTGCCGGACATTGATCCGGACGTCCAAGAGGTTTGTGACACACTCATGACACAGCTCGATGCCCGTTATACCGAAACGAAAAATTATGAGAAACGAGTCAACTAATAACTCTATTGTGGAAAAACCAATGCTCGTGGTGGAAATCATTGGACCAGCCGGCGTGGGAAAGACCACACTTTTAAGGGCACTGAGCCAAAGCCACAGAAAAATCCAATCTGATTTTCATCTCTCAAGAATAAGAAAAATTCCATTCTTCGTCAACAATACCCTTGATTTTCTACCGACTTTCCTTCGTCATTTCCGACATAGCCGATGGTTCAATTGGAGAGAGACCAGGTCGATGGTGTACCTAAAAGCAGGGCTCCATGTTTTAGAGCAACAGGTATCGAACAATGATGTGGTGATCATGTTGGATCATGGACCAATTTACAGGCTAGCTTTTCTCCGTGAGTTTGGACCCGAAATCACAACGAGTCAACTTTACAAGAGATGGTGGCACAAGCTACTCAATCAATGGATTGCTACTTTGGATATAATCATTTTGCTTGATGCGCCAAATGAAATCCTGCTGAAACGAATTCGTGACCGTGACCGCAAGCACACTATCAAGGAAATCTGTGAACAGGACGCTTTCGAATTCTTGAACAGTTACCGAACGTCCTTCGAGCAAATACTTGCCGAGTCAATGACTGATCACCAGGTAACAATTCTTCGTATTGATACAAATCAGGAACCTGTTGCCCAGATTGTAGATGAAGTACTCGTTACTTGTAATTTGAAAAGTAGGGATAACTTTAGTAAGGAAATGGTAGATATCATATGCTAGTATTTATCCATATTAATAAAACTGGAGGCACCACAGTCACTCACATCATGCGTAGCACTTATGGTCTTCGTCACTGTCAGGTGGAACCCTGGCACGCCAAGTGGACAGGCCCACCTTTTTCGGCTGACGATTTACAACGTTTGCGCAGGTTATACCCCAACCTGAAAAGCATTGCCGGGCATCGTATCTTTGGTCATGTCGATTTGCAAGAGGACGATATTGGGTTTAAGTATTTCACTTTCATGCGTGACCCGCTTAAGTCGTGCGCATCCCGTTTTCAATATAAGGTGCAAGTATCTAAGAAGAAGAATCTGGTCTTTGAAGAGTGGATCCAAAGGGATTGGACACGTAACCACCAAACGAAGTGGATCGCCGGTGTAGATGATGTGAATAAAGCCATCCAGATCATTCAAGATAAGAACATATTCGTAGGTTTGACTGAGCGATTTGATGAATCAATGGTGATGTTTAAAGCGCTTATAGCCAACGATTTGAATATCTCTTATAATCGGGTGAACGTGGCTAGGGATAAAACTATCGCAAAAAGTTTACTCACCAATGAAAGCACCCGGCAGTTGCTCATCGAAGCCCAGCAGTCAGACCTGGAACTTTACAACTATGTCAGACAAGAGTTATACCCAACTTTTCAACGAGAATATGGCCCTGCGCTCGAAGCAGATGTTGCTGATTACCAGCAAACCCGGGACAACAATTTTAATAATTGGAATGTAACCCTGTCCCGCTTGAAACAATTCATACTCTATAAGCCATTACTTTTTATGAATCGCGAAGGAGTCAAGGTTGTTTAGGTTCATCATGATACCTTTATTCAGGACAGTTGATTAACCCATGAGTTTACGGGAAAAAGCAGCTAAAGGTGTTCTCTGGTCGGTGATTCAAAAGTGGGGTAGGGAGATTATCACCTTTTTAACATTCATCGCCCTTTCGCGCATGCTGCCCCCAGAAGCTTTTGGTTTGGTCGCCTTGGCAACCGTTTTCACAGCCTTTATACAGATTTTCCTGGACCAGGGTTTTAGCGCCGCAATTATGCAACGCGCCGAACTTGAAAGTGAACATCTCGATACGGCCTTCTGGACAAGTGTCTTGATAGGTATCCTATTGACAATAGTCAGCATTGCTTTGGCTGGAGTAGTGGCTGCATTCTTTGATGAACCGCGACTTACTCCCGTTTTAAGGTGGTTATCGATTAGCTTTGTGGTGATCGCTTTCAGCAGCACACAGATTGCGATTCTCCAACGCGAGCTTGCTTTCAAGAACCTCGCTGCGCGTTCACTCACAGCTACAGTAATAGGCGGAATTGTGGGAGTGGGAATGGCTTATACTGGGTACGGTGTTTGGAGTCTTGTCGGTCAAAATCTGGCAACCGGCATGGTTGCTGCTATCGTTCTCTGGCGAGTAAGTGATTGGCGACCTGGATTTCACTTCTCTGTGAAGCATTTCAAGGATTTATTCGGCTTTGGGATGTCTATCGTTGGAAATAAAGTTCTCGTTTTCTTCAATCGGCGTTCGGATGATTTATTAATCGGTTACTTCCTGGGACCAACATTTCTGGGTTATTACACCATCGGTTACCGGCTGCTGTTAGTCATGATCCGACTTGTAACAGGCATAACCAATTCTGTAGCGTTTCCAACATTTTCTCGCATTCAGCATAAACCGGAAAGGATGCGGCGTGCTTTTTATAATGTCACGCAATATACTAGTCTACTGGCCTTTCCTGCTTTCATTGGGGTGGCAGTCCTTGCACCAGAATTGGTTGAGGCATTCTTTGGTAAACAATGGGCCCCAAGCGTTCCAGTAATGCAAATTCTGGCGCTATTTGGCATACTCCAGTCAGTATTAGTATTTAATGGCAGCGTTATAAAAGCCTCTGGTAAGCCAGCATGGTATTTCGGTATTGTGCTTCTTACCTCTGTGTTAAGCGTGATAGGATTTTTGATTGCTGTCCGCTGGGGCATTGTAGCCGTCGCGGCCTCACTTGTTATTGTCAGTTATTTGGTAGCCCCAGCTTCATTCATAGTCATGCACAAGTTGATCCGAATCGATTTTAGAACTTACTTGAGGCAGTTTGTGGCACCTCTATCTGCTTCACTGCTCATGCTCGCAGTCTTATTGGGATTACAGTACATTCTTAGTGATCAAGGGTTGAACTTGTATTTAGAGCTTTTCATTTTAATTACGACAGGCGTTTTAACTTATTTGGTGGTTATAGGATTGACAGCACGTGAGCTACCCCGGCAAGTATTAGAGCTGGTTAGTCTTGCATTGCCTGAATGGAAATCAAAGAATCGCTTTAATTTTAACTGGAAGAATTTTAATAAATGACTGTTAAAATGAAGTCCAAGTATGTTGATCTCAATACAAACCGCAATAGATCAGTATCTATACGCACAATCGCACTTTCTTTTTCGCTTGTCTTCATCTTTATAAGTCCCTGGGAAGGGGTGATCAACCTTCCTGGCATTGGTACTGCGGCCAAATTTGTTGGGCTTGCAGGGGCAGCAGTCTGGGTGATGGCAGTTGTCATCCGGGGTCAGTTTCGCAAACCCGCCCCTTTTCATATTGCTGTCTACTTATTCTTGTTGTGGAACATGGTCAGCGCTTTTTGGAGCGCAGATGTTAACAGAACGGTACTTCACCTAATGACATGGGTTCAGTTGTTCGGATTGGTACTTATAATATGGGATCTTTATACATCGCAAGCTGCTCTATTGGCTGGTCTGCAAGCTTACATCCTAGGCGCCTATGTAGCGGTTGGCAGCGCGATTGCGAATTTCCTGACTGGCAACCCCTTTTACACTTCTTATCAACGCTTCAGTTCTACAGATGAATCCACTCCTGACGGATTTGGGTTCGTACTTGTCATTGGCATCCCTGTGGCTTGGTACCTGGCGAGCTCAATTAGCACCAACAAAGTGGGATACTTTTTCAAATTACTTAATTATGCGTATATCCCAGCTGCCTTTGTAGGTATTGCACTTTCCGGTACCCGTACAGCCTTGATTGCCGCAATACCCGGTATGGTATTCGGCATTACCACTCTTTCTCGGGTGCGACGATCCACACGGGTTTTGATTATTCTGCTATTCGCTGCATTCCTCTTCATTTTATTGCCCTATGGTGAAACTTTAACATCTTTCCAGAGGCTGGGTACAACAATCGACCAACTTACTGCTGGCGATCTAACCGGACGGGTATCAATTTGGCGCGAAGGTCTCACTTCCTTCGCGGCGCATCCGCTCATTGGTGTAGGCAGTAACATGTATCGTTCTATCAACAGTGTTGGTAAGCTAGCTCACAACTCCTTCCTTTCGGTTCTGGTTGAAGTTGGACTGGTCGGTTTCGTGCTGTTTATATCTATTTTGGCGATTGCATTTATCCAGGCCTGGATCCAGCCCAAATGGGAAAGGCGTTTCTGGTTCACCATGCTCGTGGTTTGGACTATCGGCGCCTCCACCCTTACCTGGGAGCATAGAAAGACAACCTGGATATTTCTGAGTTTGCTCATCGCCAGTGCAGCCTTGCTCAGTTACCAAGATAAAGATGTTCCTGTTGTTCAACCTAATGAGGCAGATACTCCAATCCTACTAAATGCGAATCGCAGCAATTTATCATCAGGAAAATAAGAGAATATATTTGCTGCTGGTTCAATTAAATTACATGCGATTGATTACCCAACAATGAATACACAAAAACGAATTGCTATTTTAATGCCCACCTTATTTGGCGCTGGGGGTCAGCGTTCAATGATCAATTTGGCACATGGTCTCGCCGATAATGGCTACAATGTTGACATGGTGTTAGCACAGATGGAGGGTGAATTTCTGTCTGACATACGCGGGTCAGTGAATGTAGTCGATCTTAAGGCTTCCAGAGCTTTGACAAGTTTACCCGCTTTAGTGCGCTACCTAAGAAAAGAGCAGCCTGATGCAATGTTGTCAGTATTTGGATATGTAAATATTGTCGCCATCTGGGCTTGGCGTTTAGCAGCTGTTAGCACTAAGCTGTTTGTAAATGAACAAAACACAGTATCACAAGAAGCTGGCAATGCATCCTCTTGGCGCCAAAGGATGACGCCAGCACTGATGAAACGCTTTTACCCAATGGCAGATGGGATTATTGTTGTCTCTAATGGGGTGCGCGATGACTTGGCTCAATTAACAGACATCCCTCACCAGGACATAACTGTGATCTATAATCCGTCTGTAGTCGGAACTGAGGTATTGGAGAAGGCGCAAGCTCCGCTAGATCACCCATGGTTTATGCCCGACCAACCCCCGGTGCTGATCGCGGTTGGTCGATTGGAGCAGCAAAAAGATTATCCCATGCTAATTAAAGCCTTTGTTAAGGTTCGGGAGACAAAGCCAGCTCGTTTAATAATCTTAGGGGAGGGTAAAGAGCGCTCTTCACTTGAGACACTCATCAAGGAGCATAAATTAGAGGAAGATGTCAGTCTGCCTGGATTTGTTATGAATCCCTACGCTTATTTAGCTCGTGCCTCTCTATTTGTCCTTTCATCCAGATGGGAAGGACTCCCTACAGTGTTGATTGAAGCCTTGTGCTGCGGCACGAAAGTAGTATCAACGGATTGCCCGAGTGGTCCTAAAGAAATACTTAAAGACGGGAAGTATGGACAACTCACACCTGTTGGGGATATAGAAGCTCTCGCTCAATCTATTAATGTTTCACTTGAAAATAGTACCCCCGGTCCGCCACCAGAAAGTTGGCAACCTTATGAGGAGGGAACTGTTGTAAACCAATACATAAAATTACTCCTTAGTTGTTAATCAAGTAGCTCGTAGAGATTTTGTTGTCAAAGGAACAATCTCGAATTTCCACATAAGAACGACATTTGTATACCAGATAATATTGATCCAAGTCAATATTGCTTGCACTTCTTCAGACAGTTTTGTTGATGGTGATATATTAATCAGGTTATTAATTGGACCTCAATATGAATCCTGTTCAATCAGATCTTAATTTTCGCATTTTACATATCATTTTGGCGTTAACTCCCACCAATGGTCAATACAACGAGCACTGTTTGCCATTGCGTAAATCACGGGAGATCACAATATGTACCTATTTTAAATCTGAGATCACTCCTCCCGAGGAGATCACTCTTTATGATGGTGATAGCTCAATGAGTGGTTTCTTCCGTGCTTTGGGTTCTTCGCTCAAAGATAGAGAATACGATGTGATTCACGTCCACACCCCACACGCCGGATTACTGTTGCTAATTTATCTTTTTTTCTCTGGTCTGTATAATCGAATAAAACCTTCTACCGTACACACAATACAAAATTCTTACAAGAACTTTAACTTCCGCCACCAGATAATGTTTATCCCAAGCTTTGCGTTTTTTCAACATCTGGTCTTTTGTGGTAAGGCTAGTTACGAAAGTTTTCCAAATTTTTTCAAGTGGCTTAGTAATGGTAGAACGAATGTTGTTCAAAACGCAGTCGACATCGATCGCATCGACCGCGTGATAAATAAAATTGATCAGGATTCTCGCTCTGATCAATTCGAAATTGTTACTGTTGGACTTATACCAATGAAGAATCCATTCACGATGTTGGAAGCATTTCAAAAAAGTCTCGGTCAATCCAGTAAATTAGTGTTCTTAGGCGAAGGAAAGCTGAGACCTTTGGTCACAAGTGAGATTGAAGAGTCAGGATTGGAAAATCAAGTTGCATTGACCGGGATGATAGAGAGAGATAAGGTGTTTGAGTATTACGCAAAGGCTGATTTATTTGTTTCGGCATCCTGGGGTGAAGGACTCCCAGTCGCCGTACTCGAAGCAATGGCTTGTCGTTCTCCGGTGTTGCTCTCCGATATCCCACCCCATCGAGAAATTGCAGAAGGAGTAGATTTCATTCCGTTGATCAAACCAGATGATGTTGATGGGCTGGCCCGGGAATTCAAGAAATTTAATGAGATGTCGGGTTTGGAGAGGAAAGCTATTGGTCAAAAATGCAGAGAAATTATCGCAGAGCGATTTAGTTTACTTGCAATGCATGATGGGTACGCAGAAATCTACGCCCAGATAATTAACAATCACAAAGTGTAATCCTCGGAGAATCTGAATTGATTGTTGAATTCATTGGCAGCACGGGAGCGGGGAAAACAACCTTGATAAATGAAATTCAGCAAAGACTGGCCGAATCAAGACGAGTGACAACCTCAAGCGACCTGGTAACAAGTCTGGTAGGTTTACAAGGGATAAAAAATACTACCGCCAGAAACTTGGTTCAAGAAATTGTTGGTCTCCCTTTCTTCCTTCGCTCCCTCAATAGATATAAAGATTTTATTGCTTTTTCAATTCGGATGTTCTCCCGAAATTCCGATTTTTCTATAGAAACCATCAATAACTTGCGGAGTATTGAACGAAAGCTTGGTGAATACGAGATTTCCAAGCGTTACAAACAAGATTTGATTATTTTGGTGGATGAAGGACCAATACTTACCGCACATATGTTTGCCTATAATGACAGTAAGGTTTCCCAGCTCGAAATTGAAAAGTTTACCAGCTTGCTCCCTCTACCTGATTTAATCATATATATCAGGGTTCCTGTGGACACATTGATCGAACGTTCCATCAGTCGCACAAATCCGCCACGGGAGATGAATTCGAGATATCGTTCCGAGAATGAAAACTATATAAAACGCGCAATTTCTATCTTTGACCGCATTGTCGAAAACGGAAAAATTCAACCAAGGCTCTTGATTGTGGATAATTATTCAGAGCAAAAGTATGAGAATTTATTAGACCATATTACAAATTTCATAATAAATTTTGAAACCAGGATAAATTGAAAACAACACAGCATATCCAAATAACCGAAAACCAATCATTAGCATCAAACACTTTGAATATAATTCAAAGCCTTATCGGAGAACTAAATTCGAACAACCTACGCTATTGTCATTGGAAAAGCAATATTGCACTAGACCAGACATTATCAGGTCAAACAGATGTTGATTTGCTGGTTCATCGTAGAGACGCTGATCTGTTCAGAACGATTTTGAGTCGACTTTACTTCCGACGAACCAGAATTAAAAACGATGATCCCTTCCCATCTGTAGAACATCATTATGCACTCGATGAGGAAAGCGGCATCCTTGTCCACATACATGCGTATTTTCAAGTGATAACTGGTGAGAGTCTAACCAAAAATTATCACTTCCCGATTGAAGATATGTTGTTACACAATATAAGGGAAGTAGATTCTGTCCGGTTGCCCACGAAAAGCGCTGAACTTGTTGTTTTTACATTGCGCATAATGTTGAAGCATACTTCAGTTGTGGAACTGTTACTACTCGCCAGATATTGGAACCAGGTGAAGGTGGAAATGAATTGGTTGTTGGAGACCGATCCAATTGCTGAAACATTGATAATGGTCAGGGAATGGTTGCCTTCAATCGACGTTGAATTATTTAAAGAATGTATTGATGCCTTGAAATCCCCCGTTCCAATTTTTCGACGAATAACTTTAGGACTGAGGCTGCGCTCCCAGCTCCGACCTTATGCAAGGCACAGGGTTATTCGATCATGGTGGATTGGAATTCAGAAATTCACTAGAATGTTCTATCAACGCCTTTCTGGGTCTCCCAAAGGGATGATCCCAGTTTCTGGAGGAGCAGTGATTGCATTTGTCGGCCCTGAAGCAACCGGGAAATCCACATTGATCAATGAGACGAGGCATTGGTTAGGTGAACATTTCGCGGTAGAACAGCTCCATGCGGGAAAGCCAAGATCTACAGTGTTAAGCGTTATTCCAAATTTACTTGTGCCAGCTTTACGCTCGTTGCTTCCAAATCAGCGATCTACTAGTATTGAATCCAAGTACACCTATGAAGACGATTCGGAGAAAGCACAATCCGTTTACCCGTTGCTTTTTGCGATCCGTTCAACGCTGCTTGCTTATGATCGCCGGATGTTACTCACCCGCGCATTTAGCCGCGCTGCCAATGGAAATATTATATTGTGTGATCGATATCCATCTTCTTCCCCTGGGGCCCCAGATAGCCCACAATTATCCCAAGTACCCCTCCCACCAGATCGATATCCTATTAGACACCGATTAGCCCGTATCGAGAAACGGCTGTACCGGGATATTCCATCGCCAGATCTCGTAATCTCATTATCGGTTCCTCTAGAAGTTGCTATCGTTAGAAACAGAAATCGCAGTAAAAAGGATCCTGAAGAATTAGTCCGTCTTAGGCATGTTCAAAGTTTCAATTTAGAGTTTGAGAAAACTTTAGTACATAAAATCAATACAAATCAATCCTTTGACAAAACAGTTCTTGAACTCAAAAGGGAATTATGGAACGCTTTGTAGATCATAGCTATCGGTTTGTAAATCGCACTTTGGATTACTTACCACGATTCAAAAAGTCATCTCGAGAAAAACCCAAGCATTTACTTATTCTTTAAGAAATACCAACCATACTATTATGGGATGAGGAATGATGGTATGAAGTGTAATCAACAATTTTTCCTTTTCTATCAATAAAGGTGGTTAAGATATCAAAAACAAACCACAAATTCGATATTTATACAAACATTCCTCCTGCAATTCATTGTCTGATAAACCAAAACACAAGCGACCTTATGTTAAATTCTCGAGCTAAATATGCATGAAGAACCGTTTCAGAAGAAACGAGTATTGTTGGTAATAACCCGTATGACAATCGGTGGCGATACAAATGTCGTCTTGGATATTGCCAGCTATTTTAATAACCACCCCGAATTCGAGGCGGATCTTGCTATTGGCCCAGTATCCAGCGATGAAGTTGATTTAACATACTTGGCTTATGAACGAGAAATTCCAACCATTATCATTCCTGATCTAATAAATTCCATAAATCCTTATCTCAATTTCAAAGCGTTTTCAGATCTTAGAGCTTATATGAATCAGGGAAAATATGATATTGTGCATACCCACTCCTCAGTAGCAGGAGTGATTGGACGAACTGCTGCTGTCAGTGCTTCTATTCCTGTAATAGTCCATCATGTTCACGGTTGGGGATTACAAGAAGATATGTCAATAGGTATGCGAATGTTATATCTAGGTTTGGAGCGAATATCTGCCAAATTTACTGATCGCATGATCGCTGTTTCCAAACCAACTGTTCAAAAAGGGATTGATTATCACATCTGTAAAGAAGATAAGTTCGTTTTGATATATAACGGAATTCATCTGAATAATTTTCGAAAAAAAGTTGATGAACAGCAAGTACGAATAGAATTAGGATTGGATCCAGAATACAAGCTAGTAGGTATGATCGGACGATTGGAGAAGCAGAAGAACCCAATTGACTTCATCCAGGCTGCATCCATTGTAGTACAAGATTATCCAAAGGTCCAATTCATCATCGCCGGAGATGGGTCTTTACGTCCTGATTGTGAAAATTTAATTAACAAGCTAAATCTTCAGGATAATTTTTTCTTATTAGGATTTCGGAATGATATTGATAAAATCTTACCAATCTTGACTTTGACTGTGATGAGCTCACTTTGGGAGGGTTTGCCTGTTGTTTTTCAAGAGGCAATGAGTGCTGGAAAGCCAATTGTTGCCAATGATGTCGATGGTGCCAGAGATATTATCGTCAATGGAGATACAGGTTATCTCGTCCCCCCACACAAACCTCAGGAAATGGCTGAACGAATTCTATCTTTGTTAATAAATGATAATCTATGTCATGCTATGGGAGCTGAAGCGCAGCGGCTTTCAGAAAGTTTTTCCAGCCAACAAATGCTTGAAAATATAGAATCTTTATATAGAGAATTATTATCCAATTATGAATCCAACCCAACCCGTTAAGGCTAAATTTATAATCATTAAAACAGTGGAATAGTTTAATAGTAAATTTGAATGAACCTGGAATTACTGAGTCAATCCTTTCAATCTTGTGTTGGCTAAATTGACTGTCTGAGTCAGGCAAGTAATCCCTGACGAGTATTTCAAGTTCTGATAAATTTCTAAAAATAATATCCATTGGGGAGGCAAGATAATGTTCCAGGAAGATCTAGAAATATCATCCATATTTGCTCAAATTAATCTTCAGGTTAATGACTCAATAAAGAGGTTGTTTGATATTCTCATCTCTGTGGTTGTGATGGTGCTGTTCGCGCCATTATTTGGATTGATTGCCTATGGTGTCAAACGCGACACTCCAGGTCCTGTTTTTTATCGAGGAAAGCGTATAGGACGATATGGTAAATATTTCACTATTATAAAATTCCGCACCATGCATGAGACACCAGAGAGCTACTCAGGTCCAAAGGTAACCGCAGAGGATGATCCCCGAGTTACACCACTTGGGCGTTGGTTGCGAGATACAAAGTTGAACGAATTACCCCAATTCTGGAATGTATTTATCGGAGAAATGAGCCTTGTGGGACCGAGGCCTGAGGACCCGGGGATTGCCAAAACTTGGCCAAGAGAGGTTTGGAAAGAAGTTTTATCTGTACGCCCTGGGATAACCAGTCCAGCTTCGGTCCAATATCGAGACGAAGAGAATATGCTCTCTACCTCTAAGGTTATGCAAAAATATCTGCAAGAACTCAGTCCCGATAAATCACGTATGGACCAGTTGTATGTTCGCTACCACTCGTTATTGCTGGACCTGGATATTTTATTTTGGACCGCATTAATAATGGTACCAATAATTAAATCATATACCCCTCCGGAAGAATTCCTATTTGTTGGGCCTGTTACTCGTTTGATTCGCCGTTATGTGAGCTGGTTCACCATAGATTTATTAATCACTTTTTTTGCTATTGCTTTCACTGGCCTGCTCTTCCGGGCTTCTAGCCCCTTGGATGTCGGTTGGCCAATAGCTGTCGCCATGTCAATTGGGTTTGCGCTTCTATTTAGCATAACAGGGGCGATGATGGGGGTCAATCGTATCAACTGGACGAAAGCCTCTAACTCAGAAGTTTTTGACCTATTACCAGCCTGGATTATCGCAACAATCATTGCCTTTTTTGTAAATTATTTTCTGGGTATATTTTCTTCTGGTTTGATACTTATGGCCTCCTTTTTCGCGCTCTTTGGGTTTGTATTTGTCAGATATCGCAACCGTTTTTTCTGGGGAATGATGAGTCGGATTTTGCATTATCAAAAAGTCGCACAGGCAACAAGCGAACATGTACTAATCATTGGTACAGGTCCAACAGCTCAAATGACTACCTGGCTAATAAAACACAATGAGAGTTCAAGTAATTTTTGGGTTGTCGGTTTCATTGATAATGATTTCTTCAAACAAGGAATGCGTATCTATGGTTCGGAAGTTATTGGTATGTGCAAAAATATCCCTGAATTGGTAAAAAAACATGATATAGGTTTAATTATCGTAGCTGATGAATCAATCTCAAATTCTGAAAGTGAGGAAATTAAGGATAAAATTAGGCTTGAATCAACCAGATTTGCCATTATCCCAGACATAATGGGGACATTTGAAAATCTGATTGTATCTCCCCCATCTGATCCAATAATTGAATAAGAATTCCGCCATTAGAACACTCTTCCCAATCAAGACTATCCGATTGGTTCATACCACGATAAACCTGTAACAAATCCTTGGTAATTACGATACTTATTAATATGATTAATTCCTTAAAAGCTCCTTAGGATTAATCAAGTTTACAATGGGGTAACTATTACTTACGGATAGAGAATATGGTAAATTTCTGGAACGAAAAAAGAATTTTAGTAACTGGTGCAGGAGGCTTTATTGGAAGCCATCTAGTTGAGAGATTGGTTTTAGAAGGAGCATCGGTAAAGGCATTCGTACGCTACAACTCACGTAATGATCCAGGATTACTTAGGCAATTATCACCCAAAATCCTTTCTCATATGGAAATCATTGGCGGGGACTTGCGCGATGCGCAGGCGATGTTCTCTCACATTGATGGCTGCCATTATGTCTTTCATCTCGGTGCGTTAATTTCAATACCATACTCATATCTTCATCCTGCGGAGGTAGCTGAATCAAATTTTATTGGCACGCTCAATGTATTAATGGCTTGTCGAATGGCAAAAGTGGATAGGTTAATCCACACCTCAACCAGTGAGGTTTATGGAACTGCTCAGCATGTTCCGATCGAAGAGTCCCATCCCTTGCAAGGTCAATCACCTTACTCTGCCAGCAAAATTGGCGCAGATAAGCTGTCGGAAAGCTTTCACAGTGCCTATGGATTACCTGTTGTCACTGTTCGTCCTTTCAACACCTACGGACCACGCCAATCAGCACGCGCGGTTATTCCAACGATTATTACCCAAGCCATCGCCCAGCAGACCATCTATCTCGGGAACCTTGAAACAACCCGTGATTTTACTTATATCGATGATACAGTAGATGGATTTATCAAAGCAGCAGAAGCAGCTGATGTAGATGGAGAAACTATTAATCTTGGCACTGGAGAGGAGATTAAGATAAGTACCCTGGCTAAAAAAATTATAGAAATAATAGGTAGTTCTGCACATATAGAAATCGACCCGATACGATTTAGACCTGAAAAATCTGAAGTTTTTCGTTTGTTATCAGATAATTCGAAAGCCCTTCAAATCCTAGGTTGGGAACCTAAAACAACTACCGAACAGGGATTAAAGAAAACTATTGAATGGATAAAAAGTCATCTTGACCTCTACCAGGTCGGGAAATATGAGTTTTAGGAGGAAAAAATACCGATGAAATCAGTAGTTCTAGCTGGTGGTAAAGGAACTCGCTTGGCACCCTATACAACAATCTTACCAAAGCCACTCATGCCAATCGGTGATATGCCTATATTGGAGATACTATTACGCCAGATGAAGCGTTGCTGTGTTGAAGAAGTAATTCTCACAGTTGGATACCTTTCGGAAATATTAAGAGCTTTCTTTCAGGATGGCGAACGTCTGGGTCTTAAGATCAGTTACAGCTTCGAAGATGAACCTCTCGGCACTGCTGGACCACTTTCACTTATTCAAGGTTTGGACGGGACCTTCCTGGTCACAAATGGAGATGTTCTCACTACCCTAGACTTTACAGATCTAGTCCGGGCACATGTACAATCCGGAGCAATTGCGACCATCGCCACACATGCTAGGAAAGTCAAGATAAATTTTGGGGTAATCCAGTTCGATGGTGCGAACTACATTAAGGGATATATAGAAAAACCAACCTATGATTTTCACGTAAGCATGGGGATTTATATATTTGAACCACGCGTTCTTGAATTTATTCCTTACAACCAATATCTGGATTTCCCTGATCTCGTATTGCGTTTAATCAAAGCCGGAGAGCAGGTCAATGGATATATTTACGATGGCTATTGGCAAGATTTAGGCAGAGAAGATGATTATAAGCGCGCAATTGAAGATTTTGAGAAGATAAAACCTCAGATACTCGGAATATAAACAAACTATTAGTGTTAATTCAGGAGATTTATGAACTGGCGAATTCCACTTTCAGATATTGACATTGGAGAAGAAGATGAGCAAGCAGTTCTAGGTGTACTTCATTCCAAGTGGTTGACTATGGGCTCGATGACCCAAGAGCTTGAAAATGCGTTTGCCCAATTTCTCGATTCAAAACATGCCATCGCCGTCACAAATGGGACAGCCGCATTACACCTTGCCTGCCTAGCGATCGGGTTGGGTCCAGGTGACGAAGTCATTGTCCCTTCCTTAACTTTTGTTGCTACAGCAAACGCCGTCCGCTATACTGGCGCTATTCCTGTTTTTGCAGACATACGGAACCAGGAAGATCTTAATATCGATCCGCAGTCGATCGAACAACAGATTACTGATCGGACTCGCGCAATCATTGTTGTCCACTATGGTGGTTATGCATGCGACATGCCTTCAATAATGGGAATTGCAGAAGAATATAATCTTATTATTATTGAAGATGCTGCCCATGCCATAGGGTCACAGCTCAAGGGACGAAATCTAGGCACATGGGGAAAAGTAGGGTGTTTTAGCTTCTTTTCTAATAAGAATCTCACCACTGGTGAGGGTGGTATGTTAGTAACTGATAGCGACGAAGTTGCTGAAAAACTACGTCTCTTACGTTCACATGGTATGACCTCACTCACTTGGGATCGTCACAAAGGACATGCTTGGAGCTATGATGTCGTGGAGTTAGGTTATAACTACCGAATTGATGAAATCAGGGCTAGCCTAGGGCTTGTCCAACTAGGCAAATTAGAAAGGAACAATGGTCAACGGAGGCATTTATCACAGCTATACCGCGATCTCCTTCTAGAGCTTACACCATCGATAATTATTCCTTTCGAGGATAATCCAGGATTTTCCGCAGCTCATATCATGCCGATAGTCTTACCTCCAGAAACCAAACGTCTCAATTTCATGGAACATATGAAGGAACAAGGTATACAAACTAGTATCCATTACCCACCTATTCATAAATTTAAATCTTATGAAAACAGCAGTAAATTAAATAAGGTAAAGTTACCGATCACAGAAGATGTGGCAAACCGTGAATTGACTCTGCCACTCTTTCCAACCTTAACAGAGAATGAGGTGAATGAAGTTGTCAAAGGAGTTCAAGAAGGGTTGTTGATGAACTTCTAGGTTTTCAACACTGTTGGCCCCCGTCAGACAGGACGCTATGGAATGGTGATACCCAGATTTGTAAGACAGGCTTTGAATGGGGAAGAGATCACTGTCTATGGGGACGGAACGCAGACACGTTGTTTCATGCATGTCCGGGATGCCGTACGGGCAATTATCGCCTTATCCAAATCCTCGGAGGCGGATGGTCGTGTATTCAACATTGGTGATACTCAAGAGATATCGATCTTGAATTTGGCTCGAAAAGTTTTGTCTATGGTTGCGTCCGAGGAAGAGAAGTATAACGATCCCGACGATCGCATTAATTTCATACCATACGATAAGGCATACGCCGAAGGATTTGAAGATATGCATCGCCGCGTACCTGATGCTTCGAGGATCAATCAAACAGTGGGTTGGGAATCAGACTGCCAGCTTGAAAACATATTGAATGATGTAATATTTGATATGAAAATAACCATGGGAGGTAAGATCGCGATACCAATCGAATAACGTGTTGAGGCGTTATTCGCACCGTGCAAATTTTGGCATAGCTGGTTGCTGACTAACACAAATCAAATATGACTTGCACCACAATCTTGATAATGATTGAGCATGGTGTTTCAAATGCCTGCTCAAATCATTTACCTCTAACCATTACTTTATGAGCTGTCTACCAAGAATGTCAGAAATTTAATAGAAATTCTATCGGTACACAATTCAAATGACCTTGAAAAACTGGCGGAAATTATTCCGCCAGTTTTTCTGCGTTATCAGTCATATTCAGATGGTTAATCTAGCAACTAAAACATAGTCATCCCTAATTCTAATCTAACCCTTAACCGCATACTGCAGATTTTTTTTGAATCATAGTTAGATATTCCTGAAAATTTTGATGCAGTAATTCGCTCCCAATGTGTTCTGAGGCCAGTGTGGTAGCCACAAGGATGATTCATCCAATCCCGGTTGCACCACCCAAGTAAAAAAATCTCGCCTCATGTAAAGTCTCATCAAGTGCTAGCTCAATAGCTGGATTATTCTCTGGATTCAAGGAACTCAAAGACCCTCCAAAAACTCTGAAATGGAAGGGTCTTTTTTTTACATGAACTCTACCCAATAACTAAGAATCTCTGGGGATCCCCGTGTGGGCGGGAGCGGACCTGTTCCGAAACCACCTGCCCCATTATTTTCGAGTGAAAACAAGGCATGGGGACAATGTAACCCGATGAAATTACCTGTTCAGAATAATTATCTTGACCTATGAACCGTCAAGTAACACTGGCATTACCCATTGACTGCTGATTGAAGAGAATTTCGGTCACACCAATTTATTGATAAAGGAACTTATCACAAAACCTTCCTGGCATTTCGACTTTGCTAAGGGCGCGTAAATGGAAACTCTGTAATCATGGTATAAAACACTTTCAAGGGTGTTTTTTCACTTGAAGGAATCAAGATTCTAAACAAGCCGCTCTGGAACCTACAGCAGATTCTCAAGTAGATCGATCATCTCTTGATCGCCCCCAGCGGGAGGGGTCCAATCTACCTGTACGACATCAACCTCCTGATCCTCTAAGCTCTCTGCAAACCCTCTCAATCCAACATTAATCACGACGAGTTGCCCTGATAGAATTTTTTTGATCTTCTCGTTCATTCGAACCTCCTATAATGGCTTCAGAAGTTCACTGCAAAAGAGCGCAGCGCTCGCATTGCTCTGGAACACGATCGCACCCGCATCCTCCAACATTTCCCTTTGTAGATTTAGATCCTGAGGATCTCTCTCTGTCCCACATATCGAGGCAACCACGGTAAGCTCTCCCCCCTGCTCTTTCCTGGTCTGTTTCGTGGTCAGAATGGATTCCAGTAATTCACCGACAGGGTCCTTCGAGGCGTTGAATCCAAGGATGAAATCCAGCAGAATAACAGCTACAGTAGGGTCCTGACCTTCTGATAAGATCCGTTGATTCCGCATCGTACTGTCGATCATCGGGTGAGGTCTTCCAAGCGTATAATCGTCATCACCCATATCAATGAGCGTATGCTCTCGACTCTCCTCGATGCGTGGAAGTTTGTGTTGAGGGTCTAGCGGTGCGTTCGAATAGACTGTCAATCCCGCCTCTCCCAAAATTTGTTGGGATTGATAGCAGAAGGTTCCCCCAGCGAAGAGACCTCGCAGAAATCTCTGCTCCGATGACCAGTTCCCCCGGTGCATTTTGGCAAACTCGCGCTCCTGTCTGGTCAACCCACCAACTTTTTGCAGGTCTTCTACCCCAGTGGTGATTTGTATTGCTGTTTTGACCGCCTCGTCGATCGTTCGAGCGCCATGGACCCCATTTATTTCGAAATTGTTGAGATCGCTCATCCCTAGAAAGCAGCCGATCACGGGTTTGGTGCCGCGCTTCATCCGCTCTAATAAATGCTCGAGAACTTTCCTATCGGGCGGTTTCGCGATGATGGCTATGACTTCAGTTTGTGGGTCTTCCTGAAGCGCTTCAAGTGCCATGATCGTTGTGATCCCACCAATCTCGGCAGAGAGATCGTGACTCCCGGTACCGATAGCGTGGGAGATGCCGTATCCAGAATTATGAATTTGGGTTGTAAATTCCTGCAGGCCAGTTCCGGAGGGACCGATCGCGCCTATGGTTCCCTTGCGCACAATATTGGCGAATCCGATCCCTATACCCCCTAAAATACTCGTGCCGCAATCAGGGCCCATCACGAGCAGCTTCCTCTCCGCCGCAAAGCGCTTCAGTTTCAGCTCCTCATCTAACGATACATTGCTGCTGAAAATGAAGAGATTCAAATTATCTTCGAGCGCTTTCTGCGCTTCCCGATAAACATATTCACCGGGTATAGAGAGTACTACCAGGTTGGCGAGGGGTTTCTTGACTAAGCCATCTTCCAAAGTGTGAAGTTGGGAGGTTGACACACCTTGATCAAGTGCGGACAACGCATTGTCAAGATCATCGAGGACAGACTTTACGATCTCCGCTGTTTTCGCGATCACGGCCACGATGAGATCGTTTGGGAGGGCATGATTGATCTCAGGTCCTTCGATTCCGATATCTGCCAAAAGAACTTTGTTCTTCTCGCTGCCCATTAAAACTGCTGTCTGTTCAACGCCTTCCGCCTGCGAAAGGCGCTTATTAACACCCATAAGAAAGACCGAATCGTAATATTGGTTGGTGCGAATTACATAACCAGATGGCATTTTGCTCAGTCCTAACTGCAAGATACTCTCAATTAACTAGTTTGATATTTTTCACCGAACGCGATCAACGCTTGTTTGAAACAGTCAAGCGGTGCCCGCACTAGACCCGCTCCGATAATCGGATAACCCGGATCCTTGTGCGCGATGGCCGTATCTATGATGGGTGGAATATTGGCTTGAACGACCTTTCGGATGTCGATCCCAACAGAGGTCCCGGCGAAGCCAAGTACAGGCATGCGATAGGTCGGATGGAGGGAAGTCGTGATCTGCCTCATCTCACGCGTATAGGCCAGCGCATCCTCGGGTGTCCCACCCACAAGGCTAAGGATTCCAGGAGCTCCCCCGATTGTGAACGCTCCCCACCCAACGGTTTCAGCGATGGCCGAATCGCCCATGTCGAGCCCAGCATTCTCTGCAGAGTAGCCTGGCAGGTATAGGCCTTCGACACGGGGTGCCGGTGCGGTGAACCAGCTATCGCCCAGACCGCTGATCCGTATACCGAAATCAGTGCCATTTCGTGCCATGGCGGTGACGATCGTGCTGTAGTCGATTCCGCTCGCTGGGTCCGCGATCGCCTTCCCACATGCCATTGCCAACCCCAAGAAAATCAGGCGGTGGTTTGTTATGTATTTCAAGGTCGGTATCGCATCTGCCTGGGGGATGCCCGCCTGCGACATGGCTACTGCCATCTGGTTTGCGAAAAGGCTGGAAGATGCATCATGGCGATTATGCAGCTCATCACCCATTTGCAATGCCCGGATGATGATTGGATTCAGATCTAAGCCACCCAACTCTTGAAGCGCATTCCGCAAAGTCGGTGCCCAGACGTCCCGCCAGAGACGAAGACCTTCTAGAGCTTCTTGGTTGTTCTCACCAAATTGCTGCCGGCCTTCCACTTGGCGGCAGAACGCCCGGTTTCCAAAGGCGCGATTCTCAACCACCCATACCGGAGCTGAGGGCGAGATGGTGCCGGCCATCGGACCAACTGCAGAGTGGTGATGGTTAGGTTCCAATTGAATTTCCCCCTTTTCGAGCCGTGCATTTGCTTCTTCCACGCTCTCTGCCCAGCCTTCATAGATCACCATTCCTATGATGGCGCCCTGTTGCGCGCCGCACATGCGTTCCCACTCGATCGGCGGACCTGCATGGGTGATCATTTTCCCTTCCAAACCAGGGATCACCTCACCAGCAGGAGCAATGTCAACCAGCACAGGATCGCCCGAACTCAGGCGGTGTACGGTTTCTTTATTGGCGTTCTCAATTTTCTGTTTAATATCCATAGCTCCCTTTCCTAAGCTAAAATGGCTAGACGTGGTATCCGTACAGACTACACGAAAGAGCTGCTCTAAGACCTAGGCTGAACAGCATGCCCTTCCATGCTCCAGTCAACAAGTCCCAGCCAGTGGAGTGTCAAATCCGAAGCAGTTCCATAGGATTGCAGTCGAAAATATCACCAGGATAGGCCCTTGCGAGCCGGACTTAAGTAGATCTCGAGCTGCCTCACCCTTGCGGGTACACCGAGAGCGGCGGTGCATTCGTGATTGATTTCATTCGTAAAGCAAATGGGTCACCGGCAGGAGATTTGTTCCTGCCGATGACATATCCTTGTTGGAGCTCAAGAGTTTTACTTCGGGCTTCCGATCACGCCCTCGACGAACCAGTCAACCGAGCCCATTAAATCCGCCGTCAGGACCTCCCCTTCTGGAATCTTTACATTACCGTCCTGATCCACAATTGGACCTGCAAATACGACGATTGTACCTGCTTCGACATCTTCTTTCACCTCGTTGACCTTGTCCTGCACTTGCTGGGGCACCTTTGGTCCGAAGGGAGCTATCGCCATGCAGCCATCAGCTGTACCACAGCGAAGGAAGATCGGTTCCCATGTGCCATCGATCACCCCAGAGGCAAGCCAGGTCAGTGTGCCACCGAGAGTGTGTCCGGTGCCTGTGATCCAGTTTTCAGGAGCAAATTGTTGGGCAGCCAGCGATTGGAAGCCAATTGAAGAGGCGCCACGCGATTCGGCTGTTGATAGTACTGTAGATGGAGAATCCACATGCATGGTGATCACGTCTGCACCCTGGTTGATCAGTGAGTTGGTCGCATCCGCTTCCTTGGCGCTGTCTCCCCATCCAAAGGTGTAGGTCACGATTGTTTCCACGTCGGGGTTGACGGATTGGGCACCTAACTGGTATGCATTGACGAACGTCAGCGTCCAGCCTAACGGGAAGGCAGCCACAAATCCAAGCTTATTGGATTCCGTCATTTGTCCTGCAGCGACACCCATCATATACCAAGTGTCCGGAGGTTCACCAAAGAAGTTAGCAAAATTCGGACCCATCTCCCAACCACCAGCGTGCTCGAAGATGACTTCAGGGTATTTCTGTGAAAGTTCCAGAGCTGGGTATTGATGATTGAAGGCTGTTGCAATGATCATCCCTGCGCCCTGCTGGATCATGTTTTCCATTGTGGATGTGGCTCCAGCTTCTTCGGGAACATTCTCAGCTTCGATGATTTCAACGCAGGAAATATTTTCCTTAATCGCCATGACACTATCATGCATGGCCTGGTTGTAGCCTGCATCAGTTACGGGACCGCCATAAAGTGCTCCAATGATGAGACAGGGCTCTTCTGCGGAGGGCTCAACGGTAGGCTCAGAAGTTGGCTCCTCCACCGATGGTGCAGTGGGTTCGGCAGTAGGCTCAGAAGTTGGCTCCTCCACCGGTGGTGTAGTGGGTTCGACAGCAGGTTCAGTAGGAGCTTCAGTGGGGGTAACAGCCTGGCTGCAGGCGGCGATTAAAAGCGAGATGACCAGGAGCATTGCCAGGACTGGGTAAAATCTTTTTTTCTTCATTTTATGTTCTCCTCAAATCGGAATTACACATACGGACGGACCAGATGATAATGTACACACTGTAATTTGAAACTCACTTCATCTATATGCTCTCTCCTTTCTTATTCGGTGCCTTCATAGACACGTCCTAGGCTAGCAGGAGCAGCGTATTTACGGGTGCCGCCCCAAGCGATCAATACAAGAATGGTCAGAATGTATGGAATGGTGTCCAGGAGAAATGGAGAAATCTGAATACCACTGGATTGCATCAAGAGTTGAAAGGCTACCGCACCACTGAAAAGCAAGGCACCGACTATGGCTCTCAAGGGATTCCATTTAGCAAAAATCACCAATGCCAGGGCAATGAAACCCCGCCCAGCTGTCATATACTCCGTCCAATTCATGGTATATGCAATGGATAAATGAGCCGCACCAACACCCACTAGAAGGCCACCTGCAAATAGTGCTTGGTAGCGGATAATGTGAGGGTTGCGACCGGAAGCGAACGCTGTGTTTGGATTCTCACCCACTGCACGCAAGCCAAGCCCCCACCGAGTCCGGAATAGAAGCCACCAGATAAAAATAGCTGTAGGAATAGCTAAATAGATCAAGAGATCAAATTGAAAGAGGGTGCTGAATAATACTGGAAGATTCGATAATCCAGGCAAGGAAATTCTTGGCAATCCAGTTATCTTTGCACCAACGAACGACTGTCCAATCCATGCGCTCAATCCGAAACCGAAGAACATTAGCGTTAACCCGCTGGCTAACTGATTGGCCTTCCGGCTGATCACGAGATACCCCAATATCATGTTCATCAGACCGCCGGAGAGCACTGACGCTAACACCCCTAGATATGGCATTCCTGTAGTTGCTGTAATGGCAAAACCAACCGCGGCGCTTACCAGCATCACTCCTTCGATCCCGAGGTTGACGGTACCCGAGCGCTGATTAATAATCTCACCAAGTGTGGAATAAAGCAGAGAAGTCCCTGAGAATATTGCACTTGAAAAGACACCCAAGATTGCCAGAATGGTCATGCTTCTTTCCTTTTGCGGTAGATTCTTGGTCGTGCCAGAACCACAAATAACGTGAAAGCTAAAAGAATATTGACGACTGAATAGGGTAAATCGCGGGTCAATTGCAGCAAGTTCCCCCCCGAAATGATGACAGCTACAATAAAGGAGGTCAGTAATATTCCGAAAATGGAGCCCCCTGCCAACCAGCTGATCAAAAAGCCCATGTAACCGATGCCGCGAGAGAAATTGGCTAGTAGCACCCCATAGAAACCCGACACTTGCGCCATCCCGGCTAATCCTGCTGTCGCTCCAGCAATAAACATGACAAGAACAATGTACTTTTTCAGTGGAATACCGTTACGGCTGGCTGCCTGGGGATTTCCGCCGATTGCCCGCATTTCCAGCCCCCAACGCGTGTATTTCATTACAAACCAAAAAAGCACCAACAGGATCAGGCCGATTACTAAACTCAGGTCTACACGAGTATCGAACAGAGTTGGTATGCGCGCTGAGGTCGAGAAATTGGGCGTCTTATTCGTGTCCATGGCCGAATGCCAAAATCCGAAAATGAAAAACGACACGATCATTGGAGCTACTAAGTTTAGAAGCAAAGTACTGATCGTCTCGTTTACGAGCCCTTTTGCTCGTAAGTAGCCAGGTATAAATGCCCATAAACCGCCCCCAATCATCCCAAGAATGACCATAAGGGGCAGTAAAATCCATGCAGGAAGATAGCTAAATGTGAGGGCACCCCATGTAGCGAAACACGCCCCCATATAGAGCTGGCCTTCACCGCCAATGTTGATCAATCCAATTCTCGAGGGCAAAGACACCGCCAGTGCCGTCAGGAGGAGTGGGGTCATTGTCACGATGACCTCAGAAAATCCGTAACTACTGCCAAGGGTGGACATAAAGATATCTCTATACGATTGAATCGGATCTTTGCCAGAGATCATCAAGATAACACCGAATAGAAGAAAGGCCACTACGGCCACGACTCCATAACGAACCACTACGCCTATTACTCTCTGTCCAAAAGAGACAGGGCGCTCTTGGGTTTCAGTTGTTTGTGACATGATCAACTCCGGATCCAGTCATGATATGACCAATTTCATATATGTCCGTCTCTTCGGGATGGAATTTCCCGGCAATTCTTCCGCCACTCATAACAATTAATCGATTACTAAGCTTGAACAATTCTTCCAGATCTTCTGAAATAAGTAACACTCCAGCACCATTATCACGTGCTCGAATCAGGGCCTGGCGAGCAGCATTTGTGCTTTGCACATCCAGTCCGCGAGTCAGGTATAAGGCGATGATCAGCTGCGGTTCATGAGACATCTCACGGACAATGACCATGCGCTGCAGGTTCCCCCCCGAGAGTGCTTTAGTGGGCACGTACAACGAGAAAGAAAACCCTAACTGCCTCATGGCATTTTCTGTATCGACTTTGACAGCTTGCCAATCGATCATCAGTCCCCCGTAGCGTGAGTAGCGTCTTGAATTCGTGACCGCCATGTTTTCCAGGACCGTCATATAAGGAATGGCGGCCATCGTCAGTGGGTCCTCGGGGATGAAACTGATACCAGTCCTGCGCAACTGCCGAATCGAACGATTTGTGACATTCTTTCCATAGAGATGTTTCGTCCCCCCAGTAGACTCGATTGTGCCCAGAATGACATCGCCTAATTCTCTTTGCCCGTTTCCAGAAACGCCGGCGATGCCAACGATTTCACCTTGGCAAATTTCAAGATCAATCTTTTCTAAGCTCGTTTCAGCACCCTCGCCCTGTGTTGATACACCGCGTAGTTCCAATATTGGCAATGTCTTTTCAGCCTGCTTGTCTTTTCGATGGATGTTCAGAGGAGAGATCTCCTTCTCGAACATCAGCTTGACCAGTTTTTCTTCGCTTGCTTCGGCACGAGACAGTTTGCCGCTGACGCGGCCTTCGCGCAATACAGTGATGCGATCGGCGCAATGAAGAACTTCGTTCAGCTTGTGTGTGATAAGAATGACAGCAAATTTATCGTTTATCAGCTGCTCAAGAACTTGAAAGAATCCTTCGATTTCATGTGGGGCAAGAACACGGATGGGTTCGTCGAGAATAAGAATGCGAGATTCTGCCAAGAGTAATTTTAGGAGCTCGGCTTTTTGTAGCTGACCGATGGACAAATCCTTGACCAGCGCCCACGGATCGACCTCCAAATGATACTTTGCTCCAAGATCATTTAATTTTTGTGCGATCGATTTTAGATCTGGAATTTGGGGCAGGTCGGGGAGGAAAAGCGCGATATTTTCAACAACACTTAATGCCGGTATGAGCGTCAGGTTCTGGAAAACCATGCCGATTTGGTGCTTGCGTGCATCATGTGGGGAGCGGATGTCAACCGATTCGCCACGAATGATGATCTCACCAAAATCTCGTTGATAAAATCCGTACATACACTTGACGAGCGTGCTTTTACCTGCGCCGTTTTCGCCTAAAAGTGCATGTACCTCTCCTCGATAGATATCCAAATCGATAGAATCATTAGCCAGAATTCCGGAGAATTTTTTTGTGAGTCCTCGTACGCGCAGAATGGGCTCTCGCTCTGTTGGACGACCCACATCAATAATCTCCGGCATCATGCCTCCACTTTAAGTGAGGGTGAAACTTTCTCACCCTAACGTCTGTCTGTGATTATTGTAACAATTATAGGGGGTTGTTGGGAATATGAAAACTCGCTACATTTCAAGCAGGGACTTGTGTAATCTTAACAAGGCTCATAATAATATTAATTTCAAAAGAGATAACGAATGGAAAATGTCTTGCGGACATCCCTCAGATTTATGATGATCGTGTTATTGAGAGTTCCTTTTACTTGGATCTCGGTCGTTTAACGAAGGGATAAAGCTGGAGTGCAAGTTCAATCTCAAGACGTTGCTGCGGATTCTCTAGTATGTCGCCCAGGATCGCTTTAATTCGCTCGAGTCGGTATCTCAGTGTGTTGTAGTGGATGTATAGTAGCTTGGCGGTCTTAGTGGAGTTTTGATTTTGCTCCAGAAAGGTACGTAAAGTTGACGCTAGTTCTGTATCATTCTCCCGATCATAGACTAATAACGGGCCGATGGCATCGTAACAGAAACGCTCCAGGCTTGTAAGGCTCTCTGCAATTGACACGATTCTGAATAATCCAAGATCCTCGTAGTGTGTGATCCGGCAGGTGTCCTTGGTTTGCAGCGGAGAACCGATCTCAAGGCCTTGCCGGGCGCATTCATACGCGAGACGAAAATCGCCAAGATCGAAGACCGCTGGGCTGATGCCCATAGAAACTGTATATGGGTCATTTTCGACTCGAATGCGTTCACAGATCGTTTGCAGGTCATGGATCAGGTCCGTCCGAATCTCAGCGAGTTTTGATGTTGAAATGGGGTAATATACAACCAAGCGGGGACCTTGATACCAGAAGGATGAACCAGGTTCGATGGCGCGGATGTACCTTTCAGAAAGATGCAAACTGGAGTCGATATTTCGCTTTTCGATGCTCTGAACCTTCGTAAGAGTTGTCCCACTGGGAGAATCAGGACCAACGAAGATAATTGCGTATGGGGGAACGAGGCGACTTCCCACATCGTGGGATAGCTGAATAGCCCGGTCGCGCTCATCCGAGTTTGAAGATAGTAGTCCTTCCAAGATTTCGTTACGGAAACGCTCCTCAGCCTCAGCAATCGACCGCATTTCCATCATCTTTAATGCCGCCACTGTTGTGCCATGTTCGATGGCAATTAAGTCGATCGATTTGGGCGGTTCTTGCAACCGCCCCCATACAATGATTTCACCTAAAGCCATGGGTCCAACCATAACGGGAAACACAATGTGTTCAACGGGCCCCGTAGAACTTTCAACCGTCTTCAATAATGCCTTGCTTCCCTTCATATTCGAGATGAATTCTGGGTTGTAAAGGTCGTTCAGGTATCGGTCACCACCGACTTCATCCCGGATGAAATCGGTGTGAACCTGCGGATGGCCCATGATAAATCCTTCACCCAAGATCCTCCTGAATCGATCGACAATTGTTGCTGGTTTATTAACTCGTTGGGCGATCCCTTGGGCAATGTCCCTATATGTCCCACCACTCAATACAAGGTCAATAAATTGACGATGGATTTCTTCTGACTCGATGAGTTCGTTAGCTTGGAGTTTAAGGATCTCGCTCGTGATGGGCTGAATGATGTCGATGAAGGAAACTTTTTCTGGTAGTTCGATGAGCGGAAAACCTAACTCGTTTGCCGACTGGATCATACTTGCTGGGAATTCGTCCATGTAGTCTGAAGGAGTCACAGCCAAGCCTGCGAGACCTTTTTTGGCAAGGTGCGGTACGAGTGTTTCAATTGCGGCAACATCATCTCGCAATGGATACATTGTGGTAACTAATAACTCGCCTGGATGAACCCATTCCAGTATATCGGGGACCTCCATAACGTTCACGGATTGCACGATGTTATCAAGTCCACGGTCGCCCGCGATGACCCTCGATTTCTTGAGTGTTTCAACTAGATTCATTGCTTCACGTAAGGTTAGCGGCATTTCATATCGCTCTCAATGAACTGTGGTCAGATTTCAATCGTATGGATATTGGCATAATCATTCGGACAAAACCTTGTATATCGGAGCGGAGTCATATCAACTGTCGGCTAGATGGAATTGTAACTCGTTTTCACACTTAATGAACCGTTTTCGAGGCCCATTTCATCTAATACCCCCTGTTTTCAGAGCGCAGAGCAGCTTAAAATCACTCGACAAGCCTATCAAGCGATAATATTGGACGGAACAGTACTCGAACCTGCGACCTCCTATGTGTAAGAGATGAGTAGAGGTTGTCCATAGTCTCCAAACTCTCTATATGGTGATTAAGTGTCCTTGAATTACCATCAAGTTGGTTTGGAAATGTCTATAATTTCCATGCTCTGGTACTCTTTTTGCACCAGGCATGAAGATGGAATGGCGACCTGCAAGTCTGTTCTTAACCTTAAAACAGTCCAATCACCTCGTAACCTACTGTAGGTTTTAGCGCTGATATCCAGAAACTGGAAAAAATGAAGAGGGGGTAGCGAAGCGGTAATAGGTATTAGATTGATCCAAATTCATTATCATGATGGAAGATATCGCGCCTTTCATTGATTGGATTATTCCACTGGATGAATAGAAACTAGCAGTAACACCACCCACAGGTGAGAATCTACTCGATTAGTAATCTTGGGAGAAGCTGCCACCTTTATACAGTGGAGAGGAGTAGAGGTTGAAGGCCTTAGCACAGATAAAATTCTTCAAAATTATCCTCGAGATCTTATATCGCGTTTGAAATATTGTAAGACAAATGCGGTGTAAAAATTTTTGCAGAAATTGCCGGTTTATCAATTATGGCAGTGAAAAATACCTTCACTTATATTCTTGGTAAGGACTCCGAAATAATGAAACACCAAACTAAGTGTAAACAAGCCCAAGATGAATTACAATTAATTGTGCTTCCCTTACTTGGGAAGAGAGGTCTTATGGCAATAAAAATACTGCTCGTAGATGATGACGCATTGTATAGACGCAGCCTTAGCTTCCATCTTGAACAGGCAGGGTATCAGGTATACACATCTGCAAACGC
>SDBU01001161.1_pt1 | contig 38507 bp, 36 predicted proteins | sample 2277071 | NCBI WGS metagenome assembly SDBU01 (sample SAMN10397929, study PRJNA504765) | marine sediment metagenome | isolation source: marine sediment core GS08_GC12, 126 cmbsf | place: Arctic Ocean: Gakkel Ridge, Loki's castle | collected 2008 | reverse complement strand
GTAGGGCCTCTCTTGGGAGGTACCTGAGGCTCCCCCAGACCGTACGTGTCGTAGGTCAAGAAGCGGGAAAAGTGCCTGTGCTCGGGTCCATGGAAATCTGAAGATCCCGTTGGAACGAGATCGTGCTTGCGACACTCGTCCAGCAAAAATGCTGTTTGTGCACGCGAATGTGAGGGATAGAAAGCCTCCACTCCATCGAGCCCGTCCTCCTGCAGTTCATCGAGCATCGCCGCAACCTCTTCAAAAACATCAACATCCCAGAATGGATGTGCCCAAACCGCACTGCCTCCTGCACGGCGAACTATCTCCACGCCCTCCCTCGTTGAAGGCCATGAGCGTGCAACAAAGCTCTCACGCCCCGGCACCAGATACTTGCGGATGAAGGCCGACCCATCGCCAACTCCATGCAGCACTTCCCTGTTTGCCGGATCCGCCAGCGCGGCGGCCGCTATATGCGGCCTACCGAGAGCCGCTGCACCCCCGGCAATCTCCAGAGCAGCATCGACCGAGAGGCTTATGCCCTGTTCAGCCAACCGCCCGGAAATCTCGCGCGCTCGTTCGATTCTCTCATCCTGAGCTCTCCGCAGAGCTTTTTGGAAGGTCTCGTCCTCGGTATCGATCCAGTATCCGAGCATGTGTAGATCCTGAGAGCGTGGGTGAGCTGTTGAAAGCTCAACTGCCTCGATCAGCTCGATTCCAACCTTTTGTGCCTCTGATGCTGCATCTTCCAAGCCATCCACAGCATCATGGTCAGTGAGTGCGAACACCTCCACGCCTGCCTCGGCGGCTGACCTAACGACTTCCTCGGGCGACAGGGCACCGTCAGAAACTGTCGAATGAGCCTGTAGGTCTATACGTTTCATCAATAAACACGCTAATATAAATTAAATTCGCTATTTTGGATCAGGTTTAGTACCTTTTAATAACTATGGCTACTTCTATAAAGTTGACACCACGGCAAGTATCGGACTTTGAACTGCTGTCAGTTGGCGCGCTGGCACCGCTTTCCGGTTTCCAGGGCTCTGAGTCCTGGCGCAGCACGGTTGAGGATATGCAGCTTCCCGATGGTGAGATTTGGCCGGTTCCTGTCACTCTGGCATCTGATGTTAAAGCTTCTGAAGGTGATCGTGTCGAGCTGCGCAACGCGAGCGACACGTTGCTGGGCCACATCGAGGTACAAGAGATCTTCGAGCGGGATGTGCAGGAAGAAGCCAAGAACGTCTACAGGACAACGGACGAAGCCCACCCCGGTGTTGCAGCGCTGTACAGCGAGGGCGGCCGGTGCGTGGCAGGGCCGATCGAGACCGTTGAGCTTCCAAAGCACTCGGATGTCTTTCAACCCCATATCTACACGCCCGAGCAGTCCAAGGCCGCTTTCGCCGAGCGGGGCTGGCAAACGATCGTCGGGTTCCAGACCCGTAACCCGGTTCACAGAGCACACGAGTACCTGCAGAAGTGTGCGCTGGAGATCGTGGACGGGCTCTTTCTGCATCCTCTCATCGGCGAGACCAAGTCAGATGACATCCCGGCAGATGTGCGCATGCACTGCTACGAGGCCCTCCTCAAGGACTACTACCCGAAGGACCGTGTACTGCTCGCCGTGAACCCGGCGGCAATGCGCTACGCCGGGCCGAGAGAAGCGATTTTTCATGCGATCGTTCGCCGAAACTACGGTTGCACACACTTCATCGTCGGACGTGACCATGCCGGCGTAGGTGATTACTACGGCACTTACGACGCGCACCGGATCTTCGACGATGTGGACATATCCAAGCTGAGGATCACGCCACTGTTCTTCGATCACGCTTTCTGGTGCAACAGCTGCGAGGCGATGGCATCCACCAAGACCTGCCCTCATCCGGCCGACGACCATGTATTCCTCTCCGGAACCAAGGTACGGGAGATGCTCGAGCAGGGAGAGGCCCCGCCAGCACACTTCACGCGGCCCGAGATCGCCGAGATCCTGCTCGAAGCAGCCGGCACCAAGGTGACCGCCTAACGGAGTCATTGTGGAATTTGTTGCGATAGTCATGTCCGGTTTCTTCGTCGGGTTTCTGGTGGGGATGACCGGCATGGGCGGCGCAGCGCTGATGACCCCGCTGCTGATCCTGGGCTTTGGGGTAAAGCCGGTCATTGCGATCGGCACCGATATCTCTTATGCAGCGATCACCAAAACGGTCGGCGGCTGGCGACACCTGAAACTCAAGAATGTGAAGGTTGGGCTTGCCCTCTGGCTAGCACTGGGAAGCGTGCCCGGGGCGGTCGGCGGAGTCTGGCTGATTCAGGTGCTCAAGGCGACATACGGGATGGGCGTCGACAAGATCGCGATGATGATGATCTCCGGTGCCCTGCTGATCGTGGGCTGCGGCTTGCTGATCAGAGCGATGTTCAAGGGCGACAGCACCAAGGGTGTGCAGGAGAACCTGAACCTGAGCGGCCGGCGCAAGTTCCTGGCGGTTGTGCTCGGCGCGTTCACCGGGTTTGTGGTCGGCATCACCTCCGCCGGCAGTGGCACGCTTATCGCGGTACTGCTGATCGGAATCTACAAGCTCGCGCCACGCAAGGTGGTCGGCACCGATGTCTTTCATGCGGCGATACTTCTGTGGGCCGCCGGGTTCGCGCATCTCGGGGTCGGTAACGTCGACATCCCGCTGCTGCTGTCAATCCTGGTGGGATCTATCCCCGGAGTCTGGATCGGCTCACACCTGACCGTAAAGGTTCCTGTCGGGCTGTTGCGCCTCATGATCAGCGTGCTGATGGTCAGTTCAGGGCTGGCTCTTCTCCAGAGGGCCGGTCTGAACGTACCTCTGGTGGCCCTGATCGCCACTCCGGCCGCACTGATGACCATCGCAGCCGCCGTACAGCGCTTGCGTAGCCGCAAGCACAAGGCTCTTGAGGCTCCAGCCCTACCACCAGCTCCTGTAGTGGTCCAGGGACCGCGTACGGCCCCTGTGTCCACGAACGGATCGGTCAGAAGCCCCGAGCCCGCCAGCCTCGCCGAGTAGATTTACAGCTATATTCCGAGTTCGTGTTTACGAAGGTCCTAGTAGCCAACCGCGGCGAGATCGCGATCCGGGTGATACGTGCACTCAAGGAGCTGGGCATACCCTCGGTCGCCGTTTACTCGGAACCGGATCGAGAAGCACTGCATGTACATGACGCCGACGAGGCATATTTGCTGGGAGCGGGGCCGGCTCCGGATAGCTACTTGAACGTTGACAAGATCATCGATGCTGCCAAGGAATCAAGCGCCGAGGCAATACATCCAGGCTACGGATTTCTGGCTGAGAACGCCGATTTCGCAGACAGATGCAAGAAGGAAGGAATAATCTTCATCGGCCCACCGGCAAAAGCGATAAAGGCCATGGGGACGAAGACCGAGGCCCGAAAACTCATGCAAGATGCCGGGGTACCGATCGTACCCGGAACCACGGAACCCGTGACCTCCGTCACCAAGGCCAAGAAGGTCGTTGCCAAGACCGGCTATCCGGTCGCCTTCAAGGCCGCGGGTGGTGGTGGTGGCAAGGGATTTCGCGTCGCTCAATCGGAAGACGACCTCGAGTCCGCATTCGAGGGCGCAAGTCGTGAGGGTGAGAAGTTCTTCTCCGATCCAACCGTCTACATCGAGAAGTACCTGGATGACCCCAGGCACATCGAGGTACAGGTGCTGGCCGACGCCAAGGGCAACGTCGTCCATCTGGGCGAGCGTGACTGCTCGATCCAGCGCCGTCATCAGAAGTTGATAGAGGAAACACCGGCGCCAGCGGTGGATGAGGAGATGCGCGAACGCATCGGCAAGATTGCGATCGATGCCGCCCGTGCGGTCGACTATCGCTCTGCCGGAACGGTCGAGGGGCTCTATTCGGATGGTGAGTACTACTTCCTCGAGATGAACACACGTGTCCAGGTTGAGCACACGGTCACCGAGATGGCAACCGGAATCGATATCGTGCGCGAGCAGATCAGGATCGCGGACGGTGAGGCAATCAGCTTTGCCCAGGAAGATGTCGAGATCAACGGCTGCGCGATCGAATGCCGCATCAACGCCGAGGCCGCACACAAGAACTTCGTGCCGGCACCGGGCCTGATAACCCACTACAGCGAGCCGGCCGGCCCAGGCGTGAGAATCGACTCGGGTGTTTCATCGGGATCCGAGATAACCCCTCTCTACGACCCGATGATCGCCAAGCTGATCGTCTGGGACGTCGACAGAGAGGCCGCAACAGCACGCATGCTGCGCGCTCTGGGTGAATTTGAGATTGGCGGTGTAACGACGCTGATTCCGTTCCATTCCGCAATCCTTATGACCGAACAGTGGCACAAGGGTGAAACCTGTCGCGACCTGATCGAGGACAAGAAGTGGTTGAAGACACTATCTCCTGATAAGCCACCGGCGCCAGCCCAGGCCGATGAGGATGAGGAGAAGATAGAGCGTAACTACTCGGTCGAGGTGGATCGGCGCCTGTTCAGCGTGAAGGTAATAGCCGACGCCTCGAACAACACAGGAAACCCTGGTAAAACGACCCTCAAACGCCCGCCGCGCCGAGACCGGTCGGAAGATGGCGCAGTGCCCGGAGGGGACGCATCAGCAGACACGGTTGTTTCACCGATCCAGGGAACCGTTCTGCGTGTTGAGGTCGATCAGGGCCAGGATATTGATGAAGGTACGCTCATCTGCGTGATCGAGGCGATGAAGATGGAAAATGAGATCACCGCGCATCGTAGCGGTAAAGTGAAGGAGCTAAATGTCTCCGCCAACGCCTCCGTAAGCACCGGCGACACAATCGCCGTTATCGTCTAGCTACTTCTTCGCCTTCGCTGGCTTCAGCAGCTTCACGGCCTCACGCAGATTCTTTACCTCCGCCGTCGGCTTTTTCTGCTTCGGCCCAAGCTTGAGCCCATCTCTGTTTACCCAGATAACGGGAATCCTTTGCGCCAAGCACGGCACGACGTCCGTGTCGTAGCTACCACTGATGTGCACCCACCCCTTCTTTCCATCAATTCGCCTCGCGCATTCCTTGAAATGAGCCTCATCGGGCTTGTATGTACGCACCTGCTGCGCGGTCACGACCAGATCGAAGTCGACGGGAATGTGTCTTCGCGAAGCTCCAAGAAGCTTGTCGTCAGTATTCGAAAGCAGACCGATGTCAAAGTCCTTGGCTGCCCTCTTTAAAGCAGGCTCGGCGTCCTTGAAGATGGGCCACGACTCGACGCTCGTCGGCAAGAACCCGGCACGGGACGGCTCCAGGTCCCAGCCTACATTCTCTGCTGCCTTCACAACGGTTCGGCGAAGCACCTCTGCATACAGTTCGTATGAACCTCCCTCGACCGATATCTGCGTGGTAAAGAATTCCTCCAGGAAGCTATTCCTGTCAAAGGTATAGCCGTTCCTCTTTACCTCCTTCTCACAGGCTCTGCTTATACCCTCTCTCCAGTCGATCAGGGTGCCGTACCAGTCGAAAGTTACAAATCTGATTTTTTTGGGTAGTGACATGCTTTTACCAACTCATCTGATACTGTGCCGCGCCGACAATATCTTCTAATTAAATAATATGGATTTACTCGAATATCAAGGCAAAAAACTACTCACCGGATTCGGAGTGCCGATTCCGAGCGGAGCCGTTGCCCACAGCCCCTCTGAGGCAAAGACAATAGCCGATGATCTCGGATCTCCCGTTGTTATAAAAGCTCAGGTGAAGATCGGCGGCCGCGGTAAAGCAGGTGGTATCAAAGTTGCATCTGATGCAAATGAGGCTGAAAAACATGCCGAGGCGATACTCGGCATGGATATCCGGGGACACACTGTTCGCGAGGTCTGGATCGAGCGTGCATCGGACATTGAGAGCGAGTACTACGCCTCGATCGTCTTCGATCGTGGTTCGAAGAAACCCTTGCTGATGCTCTCCACGATGGGCGGCGTCGACATCGAGCAGGTCGCAGAAGAGCATCCTGACAAGATCGCAAAGCTGCATATCGACCCGTTTCCCGGGTTTCAGCCCTTCCACGCGAGGCGGGTAGCTTTCGAGGCGGGCATCGATGCGGACTTGATAAGGCCAATCAGCGACATTCTTGGCAGCCTGTACAGGGCGTTCCGCGGACTTGATGCGATGTTGGTCGAGATCAATCCCTTGGTGGTGACCAAGGACCGCGATGTCGTGGCACTCGACTCCAAGATAACGATTGACGAGAACGCGATCTACCGGCAACCCGAGATAGCGGACATGAGCGACCCAGCCGCTGGGGACCCGCAGGAGCAGATGGCCAAGGAAAAGGGGCTCACGTATGTAAAGCTGGACGGCTCGGTCGGAGTTCTTGGAAACGGCGCAGGCCTGGTCATGTCAACACTGGACGTGGTCGCTCAGGCTGGTGGTGCGCCCGCCAACTTCCTGGATGTCGGCGGCGGCGCCAAGGCCGAGGAGATAGTCGACTCGCTCAAAGTCATACTCTCCGACGAGAAGGTCAAGGCGATCCTGTTCAATATCTTCGGTGGGATCACTCGCTGTGACGAGGTGGCCAAGGGTATCCTGGACGCCCTGGACCAACTTGATGTGAATGTGCCGATGGTCGTACGGCTCGATGGCACGAACGACGAAGAAGGCAGAGCACTGATATCGGAGGCGGCGCCCGAAGGCATCGAAGTGGAGTCAACGATGCTCGGTGCCGCAAACAGAGTCGTGGAGTTGGCGGCATGAGCATTCTCGTCGATGAACACACGAGGCTTGTCGTTCAGGGACTGACCGGGCGCGAGGGGTCGTTTCATGCAACCCGGAACCAGGAGTACGGGACAAACGTTGTTGCAGGCGTCACTCCAGGAAAAGCCGGTCAGGAGGTGTCGGGCATTCCGGTGTTCAACACCGTCTCCGATGCGGTGCAGGAGACGGGTGCCAATGCCTCGCTGGTTTTCGTGCCACCTCGATTTGCCGCCGATGCCGTTTATGAGGCGGCGGATGCAGGGGTAGAGCTAATAGTCTGCATCTCCGAGGGCATACCTGCGCACGAGATGCTCGATATCTACAACTACATGAAAAACAGGCCGTCTCAGCTTGTAGGCCCCAACTGCCCGGGAGTTCTTTCACCTGGAAAGGCGAACGTTGGGATCATCCCTGCACACTTTTTCAACGAGGGCGGAGTCGGCTTGGTTTCTCGCTCGGGCACGCTCACCTACCAGATCGGCAACGAGCTGGCACAGCTGGGCGTCGGCAACTCAACTATTGTCGGAATCGGTGGCGACCCGATCGTCGGCAGCTCCTTCATCGACATACTTGCGCAGTTCGAAGCCGATCCACAGACAGATCTCATCGTCATGGTTGGCGAGATCGGCGGAGACGAAGAGGAGCGCTCTGCCGAATTCATAGCCGAAAACCTCTCCAAGCCGGTGGTCAGCTACATCGCCGGCTTCACCGCGCCTCCGGGCAAGCGCATGGGGCATGCCGGTGCGATTATCTCGGGGTCCAAGGGAACGGCACAGGCGAAGGCGGACGCGTTGGAGGAAAAGGGCATAAAAGTCGGCAGAAACCCAACCGAGGTGGCACAACTTGCCGCTGATCTTGCCGGTGTCCGCTCCAGCTAAGCAGTCCTCTTCAGCTCGGTTCCTTAATCCGACAAATACAATGGGCGTATGAACGATCCCGCAACCATCAGTTTTGCCCGAGGCGCGCCCTCGGTGGACATCATTCCCGCAGAAGCGCTGCGCAGCTGCGCAGAACGCGCTTTCAAGTCGGACCCCGCCGGCACTTTCTCGTATGGAAAGGCAACTGGATACGGGCCTCTGCGTGAGTGGATAGCTAATGAACACGGTGTTGATCAGGACCGCGTCCTTGTTACGAACGGCTCGATGCAAGCCGATGCCTTTCTCTTTGACACCGTCGTCGAGACAAACGATACGGTCGTAGTGGAGGCGCCCACTTATGACAGAACTCTTCTGACCCTCAAGAAAAAGGGGGCGAATATTGTTCCCATATCTCTTGAAGATGACGGAATCGAAGTGAGCCGGCTCTCATCACTTCTCGACTCCGGAGTGCATCCGAAGCTTGCCCATATCATCCCGACCTTCCAGAATCCCGCAGGCAAGACGCTCTCGCTTCAAAAAAGACAACGACTGGTCGAACTTGCCGGGCAGCACGATTTTCTCATCTTCGAGGACGACCCGTACATTCAGATCAGATTTGAAGGCGAGAGCGTCCCAACCATGCTGTCACTTGAGCCCGACAGAGTCGTCTACGCAAGTTCATTCACCAAGACCGTCTGCCCCGGAGTACGAGTGGGCTACCTGATCGGCCCTCCTGATCTGATCAGTGAGATCGCAAAGCTTGCAACCGAGACATACATCTCGCCGAGCATGGTCTCTCAGTCGATTGTCGCCGAGTTCTGCCGTTCGGGGGCCATCAACGAGAGCATCGATCGCATAAAGCAGGCCCTTCGGGCGCGGCGCGATACGCTGGCCGATGCCTTGAGGCGCGAGATTCCACAAGCCAGCTTCACGCCACCGGACGGCGGCTACTTCCTGTGGGTCGACCTTCCGGAAGGAGTGGACGTTGGGCAACTTGAGCGTGAGGCTGCAGCAGAAGGCGTCGCACTGGTGAAGGGCACGGACTTCTTGCTCGAGGGCGGCGATAACGCCATGAGGCTCGCCTACTCGGGCGTTACGGAGGACGAGATCGAAGAAGGGATCAGGCGCCTCGCGAAAGCGCTGGAGCGGGTTAAAACGGCTGTCTGAGGCTCTCAGAGCCTATTTCAGCGCCCGTATCTGCCCCTTGATAGCTCCAGATGCTCTGGTGGGGCTGCCGTGCGCACGGGTGGTGAGGGATCTGCGATCACCGAGACTGTTGTTGCAACGTCGCGCCCCACCTTGAAAATGCTGCCGCCGGACTCGATCGTGACCTCGTCGTCGCCGGTGTTCGCAACCAAACCGTCCAGACCAACCTCTATTCCGGCATTGTAAAGGTAGTGCAGCACATCCTCGGCTTCGTTTTCAAAGCGGATGACAGTTATCTTCGCCCCGGCCTCAACATCACTCAGAGGTGCTCCCTCCACGCGCTCGCCCTCTACAAACGGATGCCCGTGCGGGCAAGTCCTCGCCCCGCCTACGGCCGCGAGCATTCTTTCCTCCAGCCTTGGCGACATTCCGTACTCAAGGCGCTCCGCCTCCTCGTGGCACTCGTGCCAGGGAATCTCCAGCACATCTGTAAGGAAGCGCTCGATGAGCCTGTGGCGGCGCACGATCTTGGAAGCATGCTCGTAGCCGGCGTCAGTGAAGGCCAGTGTTTTGTCGTCGTTACGCTCGATGTAGCCATCGCCTTCGAGCCTGCCGATCATCTCATGAACCGTTGGTGCTGAAAGCTGCATCGCCCGAGCAATATTTGCTCCGGTGATCGGCAACTCAGCCTCATGAAGCCAGAAGATCGTCTCAAGATACTCCAGCTCGGCGGCAGTCACTTGTTCTGATGGCATAGCATTATTCTAACCATGAAGATCAATGAGTCGACACGGGTTCTGGTAACCGGAGCTTCAAGGGGGATAGGCAGAGCGATCGCCGAAGCGTTTTCTGCCCGAGGCTGCGAGCAGGGCCTGATCGCAAGGCCCTCGAATGAACTCGATGAACTTGCCAATTCGCTTGCCCGTACAACAGCGTTGCCCACCGATGTGTGCGACAGGGACCAAGTTCGATCTTCGATATCGAAATTCATCGATAGTGCGGGTCGTATTGACGTGATCGTGGCCAACGCAGGCGTCGCCTACTACGCACCAGCGCAGAAGCTGTCGGCCGAGAGCACGGAGAAGATGATTGAAGTCAACTACCTGGGAACCGTGTACGCAGTCGAAGCTGTATTACCCGCAATGCTGCACCAGAACAGTGGCCACATAGTGATCGTATCCTCGGCAGCTGCCCACAGGAGCTTTCCCGAGGCCGGTGCCTACGGTGCCAGCAAGGCGGCCCAACGTTCGTATTTGGAGGCCCTCTACCACGACCTGTCCGGTACGGGAGTGAGCGTAACGGGGGTCTACCCTGGCAAGATAGCCACGACCCTGCACGATAACGAGCGTGCGACGATGCCGACTTGGTACGGCCGTGGACCAAAAGCACATGAGCCAGAAGAGGTGGCAGGAGCGATCGTTAAGGCCGTGGAGAAAAACAGGCGCTCAGTGTTTCTGCCCCGCTCTACCAGACTGCTTGCCGCACTGCACGGTATCTCTCCACCGATTGCGGACCGACTCTTACGTCTTATCATGGGCCCCACAGCAGCCTCAAAAGGACGGAAATGAAGATCGAGGCAAGAGAAGCAGACATCACCGAAATTGAGGTTGATGCTGTCGTCAACGCCGCGAACACGGACCTTGAGCTGGGCGGAGGAGTCGCCGGAGCGGTAAACAAATTTAGCTCTTCCGGATCGGGCAACCTCGAGCGCGTGATCTTCACCGCGAGAGGCAAAGACGCAAGCACGGCATTCGAATCGGCCATCTCACGTGCCCGCGGATAGCCGGCGCATCACCGTGCCGTTGAAAGCGCTTGTCGCGCCGGACTCTTTCAAAGGAACGGTCTCCGCGACCGAAGCCGCAGGATGCATCGCTTCCGGGCTGGGGAAATCGGGTTGGGACTGTGAAACGCTGCCGGTTGCTGACGGCGGTGAGGGGACCCTGGACGTCATTGCCGGAAAGCTCGGCCTCAATCTCATCTCAGCCGACGTCACGGGACCGGCCGGCGAGACGGTCAGCGCAAGATACGGCCTGAGTAGAGACCGCAAGCTTGCGGTAGTCGAGATGGCTGAAGCGTGCGGACTGGAGCTGGTCAGGCCGAGGATGCGTAACCCGGTAAAAGCAACAAGCCGCGGCGTGGGGGAACTCATCAGCTGCGCGGTGGACAGTGGCGCCAACAGGGTGGTGGTTTCAGCTGGTGGCAGTGCAACCTGTGACGGTGGTCGCGGCACCCTTGAAGCACTCGGTGCCAGCTTCGGAAGGCAAAATGTTGAGTTGAAAGATGTCGAGGAACACCTTCGAGGCGTGAAACTCGAGATTTCCTGTGACGTAAACAACCCGTTTACGGGGAGCAATGGATCAGCACGGGTTTTCGCTCCCCAGAAGGGCGCAGACCCCGAAGACGTTGAGAGGCTTGAACGACGACTCGTGCATCTTGCGCGGCTTGCCGAGCGGAGCACCGGGAACGACCCGTCCGATGTCACGATGGCCGGAGCCGGGGGAGGCCTGGCCGGAGGGCTGTGGGCTTTCGCCGGGGCAGAACTCAAACCTGGCGCACCGCTCGTGCTAGAAATACTGGAACTGGATACTGCACTCGATAATGCCAGGTTTGTAGTTACAGGAGAGGGCAGGCTTGACAACCAGACGCTCGCCGGCAAGGCACCCGCCGAGGTTGCGATCGCCGCACGTCAGAGAGGTGTCCCGTGTCACGCGATCGTGGGTCAATCCCTGCTCGACCGCTTCAGCCTGCGCCGGCTCGATCTGGGCTACGTATATGAGGCCCCTGCCAAAAGCCCCTCATCGGCAAAAAGACAGTTGACTGCGGCGGCCCACAATCTCGGGCTCAAACTGGCGGAGGATTACTACCAATCGTCCTGATATCTGAAACTCTGAACTGGCGATACGCCTGCTACAACTGCTCCGCCAGCGTACTAACAACCGCCTCGTAGAACCCATCGCCCATCTTGCCCTCAGTGATCCGAACATTGTCTTTGGCGACCGCCACCCGCTCGAGTTCGGGGTCTTTCTCAATCGCATTCGCAACCAGGAAAAAGCGTCCGACCACATCGGCAACGGCCAGATCTTCAACCGAATCGCCCACGGCCATACACTGCTCCGGCACATACCCACGTCTGCGCATATGGCACGCCACCGCGTTGGCCTTGCTGACCGCAGAAGGGAGCAGGTGGTAGATATTCGGTCTATCCACTTGAAGTCGGTCACTGCGCCTGTGGGCAAAGCCGTTATCGATCAATTTAAGCTCGGGGTGGCACTTCCGTCTTATGAGTTCGTTCGCCTCCTCGAGATCTACCTCTCCACGAAGCAGAAATGAGACATCACGATCCAGGTGCCAGGGGGTGTGATGCTCAAGCTTTCCGGCGTAGGTCTCAAGCAACAATTCGGGAGCGCCGGTAGCAGCTATCTGCTCAAAGATGTTGCTATCGGCCGTGGGCTTCCAGTCGCCAGCCAACCAGACTTCGTCATCGCCGTCGACAAGCAGCGCACCTACCTCGCAGATGTATGAGCTCTGGCCCAGCAGGCGTGCGACCGAACTGACCTGTATGCGACGCCTGCCGGACTTGATCACGACTTCCAGTCCGGCTCGGCTGCAGGCCTCCAGCCCCTTGACCGAAGCGCGAGAGAAATTGCCGTCTGAATCGTTAAGCAGCGAACCGTCCCTCCCAAGCAGGGTTCCATCCAGATCAACGTAGACGACAGCTACTGCACCCATATCAGCCACGTACTATACGCGGGGTTGAAAATTCGGGATTGATTATTGAAAGTCGTTGACCACTGGCAACAGATACTTGGTGTCGGAGATGCTTCCGATGACGATCGCCTGGTCGCATATAGAGTCGAGCGGGAAAGGGACGCTGTGTGTAAGCCCCTGCCCAAAGATCTCCATCCGAAGCTTGCCGAAGCCCTGTTGAGCGCCGGTATTAGCGAGCTCTACTCGCACCAGGCCACTTCCTACGAGTCGACTGCCAACGACAACACGATCATCACAACCGGTACTGCAAGTGGCAAATCGCTCTGCTTCAACCTTCCGACGCTGGATGCAATCTACAAGGACGGTGCCGCACGTGCACTCTACATCTATCCCACCAAGGCGTTGGCCCAAGACCAGGCACGAAAGCTTACCCAGCTATCAGGTTCAGATCTAAATCTTGCAATCTACGATGGAGACACACCGAGCAACGAACGAGCGTGGATAAAAAAGAAAGCAAATCTCGTGCTCACCAACCCAGACATGCTCAACGTCGGGATCCTTCCACACCACAGCGCATGGGGTGACTTCTTCTCCAACCTGAACTATGTAGTCCTGGATGAGGCCCACGTATACAGAGGTGTATTTGGCTCACACGTGGCGAACGTGCTTCGACGATTGCGCCGGGTCGCCGGTCTTTACGGCACAAACCCCCGATTTATCCTGACTTCTGCGACGATCGCCAACCCGGTGCAACTTGCGGAAAAACTCACTGGGCTCAACTTTGAATCAATAGACGAGGATGGCTCGCCGATGAAGCGCAAGTTGGTTGCGATCTGGAACCCACCGCTGATAGATCCAAAAGGCGGCACACGTAAATCGGTGCTGAGCGAGGCTGCCGAGGTATTTGCAAAGCTGGTCGGGTCGGGGGTGCGAACAATCTGCTTCACACAGTCTCGGCGTGCAACCGAGTTGATCTACAAGTTCAGCCAGTTGCGTCTCGATGAGGGCTCAGACACATCTTCTGACACCATCGCACCGTACCGTGCCGGCTACACGCCCCAGCAACGTAGAAAGCTGGAGGGCAAGCTGGCCGATGGCGAGCTCCGAGGAGTCGTGGCAACAAGTGCGCTCGAGCTTGGAATAGATATCGGCTCCCTCGATGCGGCAATATGTGCAACGTATCCCGGCACGGTCGCAAGTTTGAGACAGAGATGGGGGCGTGCGGGGCGTAGCCGGGAGGGAATAGCTCTTTTCATGGCAGGAGAAGACGCTCTCGACCAATACTTCTGCCGAAATCCCGAGCAGCTGCTCGATCGTCCGGTTGAGGCAGCGATACTCGACCACGAAAACGAGAACATCTACCTGGAGCACTTGGTCGCAGCAGCCTACGAAGCGCCGCTCGAGACAAGCGATAGCGACGTGCTCGGCACTGGCCTTGAACGCTCCGCAGACAAGCTTGTCGAGAGAGGAAGACTTCGTAAGCACCGTGGCAGGTACCTTCTTCGTGAAAGGGGATTTCCGGCAAGAAGAATCTCACTGCGCTCATCTTCAGCGGACAGTTTCGACGTGATCCAGAAAGAGACCGGTGAGCTTCTGGGAACCGTGGAAGCAGAGCGCGTATTCAGCACGGTTCATCCGGGTGCCGTATACATGCACTTGGGCGACTCGTACGAAGTATCCAAACTGGACATCAGGGCTCGGCGTGCGATCGTCACAAGGTTTAACGGCGACTATTTCACCCAGCCGAAAACCGATACCGAGATCACCATAGAAGAAGTCATGGAATCCAGAGCCGCAGGCGGTGTCGAGGTCACCTTCGGTGCGGTCTCCGTGACAGAGCAGGTGATCGCGTATCAGAAGAGACGACTTGCCGACCGGGAGGTTCTGGGTCTGGTCACACTTGACCTGCCCGAGCAAAACTTCCTTACCCAGGCATTGTGGTATGAGTTGCCGGAAGACCTATTGCCATTCGAAGATAAGAACATACTACTGGGCTCGCTTCATGCAGTTGAACACGCCCAGATCGCAGTCTTGCCACTGATCGCCATGTGTGACCGCTGGGACATTGGCGGTCTTTCAACCAACATCCACTACCAGACCGGTAGCGCGACGATCTTCATCTATGACGGGCATCCTGGGGGCGTCGGCATCACTAGGCAGGGCTACGAGAATTTCGAGACATTGAGCGAAAACGCGCGCAGGCTGATCTCCAAGTGCCCCTGCGAGACCGGGTGCCCTTCCTGTATCCAATCGCCCAAGTGCGGGAACCTGAACGAGCCACTGAACAAAGAGGGCGCCGTACAAACTCTTAAACTCATGGCCAGCACCTAGGGCTCATGACGAACAATGGAGATATATACATAAGCGTGATCGGCGCCAGTGACTGCGATGAGGCGGTCGCATCAGTAGCCCACCAAGTCGGTGCGGAGGTCGCCGGTTCCGGCTGTGTCCTGGTCAGTGGGGGTCTTACGGGCGTTATGGAAGCGTCCTGCAGGGGCGCCCGCGAGGCGGGAGGCAAAGTTCTGGCGATAGTGCCAGGCAGTATGCGCAGCGAGGCAAATGGATACGCGGACTACGTGGTCGCAAGCGGGATCGGTCACGCCAGAAATCTGGCAGTCGTAGCCACCGGCGACGCAATTGTTGCCGTTGGGGGCAAGTGGGGCACGCTGTCCGAGATCGGCTTGGCAAGATCGCTCGAGCGTCAGGTCGTACTTGTCAATAGCTGGTCCCTGGATCACGAAGACTTCGACGTCGAAGGGCTGCACGTCGCTTCAAACGCCGCTGAGGCAGTCCAGCTGGCTCTTACCTTCGCAAATAAACCTGCATGAATAAAGGGTCGAGCGGCGAAAGTCGAATAAGTAACGGCCGTGCGAAGGATCGTCAGTTATATGCTTGTGCTGTCCGCTTCGGCGGCTTTACCGGCTGCTGCGCCGGCTCTGGCGCACGCTACACCGCATGGTGGGCTGACGACAACCGTTGAGGGGCCGGCTGGCCACGTCGGTGACAGCACTCCCAGCTACAGCCGGGAAAAGAGAAGGAGCCGGGCTCGAAAGAGCAACGCTTCGGCCCGTTCTCCGTTCCTGACCAGATTCAGGATCTCGCCCAAGACCATGCTCATGGACGGACGCGATGCTGTCGTTCGTTACCGAATAAATGACCGGGACACCAAGGTCAACGTCAGCTTGGTTGTTTTCCGCGGCAAGGGCAAAGCACGGCAGCGGGTCACTAAAAAAAATCTGGGCAGCCGCAAGACGGGAGTTGGGCACATCTACCGACTCAAGGGCAACGAATTCGAGCCTGGACAGTACAGGGTTGTCATACGGGCGCGCGACAGGGCCGGCCACAACCTCAGGAGAGTGAAGACCCGTACGGCTGTCGCTGTTCAGGTGATAAGTCAGAAATTCCCCGTCGCTGGAAGCTGGGTCTGGGGAGGTGACGGCTCCAAGTTCGGTGCGCCGCGCAAGGGTCACACACATATGGGGTACGACCTGGCCGCCCCGGATGGAACACCGGTCGTCGCACCCATCTCAGGCGTAATCAAGTTCCGCCAGTATCAGAAGGGCGGCGCCGGACACTACCTGATACTCGACGGAGACGATGGATTCGATTATGCCTTCATGCACCTGCAGACTGGCAGCCTGCTCGTTAACGAGGGAGACCGGGTCGGCATGGGTCAGCAGATAGCCGGAGTCGGGTCCACCGGAGGCTCAAGCGGGCCACACCTGCACTTTGAAATATGGACGAATGGTTGGTGGGAAAAGGACGGAGAACCTATCGATCCCGAGCCGTTGCTACGCAGCTGGGCCGAGGCAATCGGTCAAACCGACGGAAATCCGACGCCGGGTTAGCACGAGCCCTTAGCCGACGCTGTATTTGATCCGGGCCACGACCTCCTTGGTAGTTGCCAGAGCCGAGCCCGTTACCCGTATTCGTAGAAAATCCAGGTAGCGCACGATTAGTGGAGGGACCCTGGTTCCCAGAGCGGAGTCAAGTGCACGACCGACATCGATCGAAAAGACCAGGGCACCGCGCCTTCTGAGCGCCGGATCTCCTTTTACGGTGACGGTCTTTATCTCGAAGGGACTCATTTTGCCCAAGCCAACGGCAAGAACTCCGTCCACGACGCCATATCTGGCAAGAAGGCGCCCGCCATCCCTGATCTCGTAGATCACGGTCCGTTTCTGCCTACGATGCCCGATCTCCGGATTCTTGGCAATTCCGGCTGCCTTGATAAATGCGGCGATGATTGGAATTGTCTGTCCAAGCGACCTCTGCACCCGGCTGGAGCTTCTGACGTCTATTTTCACACCGACACCCTTCGGGCCTGCGACTATCGCGGTGTCTCCACCCAGCTGCTCGATCACATCCTGGTCGATATCAACCCCAAACATCCTTCTAATTATCTGCTTGGCCTTTTCGTACTTGACATAGCCGTCATGATCGAGTGCTCTTGTTGCGTCCTCGGCAAAGCGGATCGACTGAGAGAGGCCTCTCAATCCAGCTGAGAAGTAGCCTCCGGTTGCAGCGAGTAGCCGCGGGGACGAGCTGCCGGTCGCGATCGGAATGTCGGCAGGACTCAGATCCTTTCCATCGCTTTTCAGCTTCAAGTCAAATGTGAGATCGCGCTCGAAGGCTTGCACGGTGACACCGAGCGTCGTCAACGATCCGAGCCATGCAACTTTTGAGAGGTCGGGCCCTGTACTCGAGCTCCCCCGATCGGAGACGAGCTGCCCGACATCCAGGTAGATCCGTGCAAGGCCCTGTGTGTCCCCGCCCGCTGCAGCGTCAATTCTTTTTTCATCGAATGTGTCTCCCGACCTGTTCGAGTCGATCGCACGCACGATCGCCTTCCTGCTAACGGATATGAGAATTGCCTCGCCGTCCACAGCCACGCTGAGCCCGCCTGAAAATTTCGTGTAAAGTCTGGCGCCTCTGTACCTGCCGGCTGGAATGAAGCCCGATTCACGTCTATTGCCGGCAAACTTGTTGAGTGCTTCGCTGTTACTGGCCTCCAGCACCGCAACTACCTTTCCCTTCTTCAAGCTTGACACCGAGTTCGACCCGATAACCATCTCATTTCCGAGCCAGGGCTTGATGTCTCGGACAAATACCTCCTCGCTCAGCCCAACAAGTGAGAGCAGCTGTCCCTTGATCAGCTCCCAGCCGGGCGTTGCACGGGCCAGCCGGTCCAGGTTTCGCACCTGTTCCCCTTCCACGTCTGTGTCCACTGTTATGACGAGGGGTGCATCGGCAGGTAGGTACGAAAGCGCTCCCTCGAGCTGTTTATCCTCTTGACCACCGCAGCCCGATACAGCGATCACAAGGACAGCAAGAGGCACCAATAACACACTTGCTCTAATTCTCAGATAGATCCGAATCGTCATTCAAATTCCCAGTAAGCGACTCACAAGACTACACGGGCAGCTAGCGGTAGCCTAAGATTGTCCTGCGACAGGGCGAGGTAGCTCAGTTGGTAGAGCACGCGACTGAAAATCGCGGTGTCGGCGGTTCGATTCCGCCCCTCGCCACTATCGAGTGCTCCTGCATGGCTAACGATCTTCCGCTCCAGTCAGGGGTCAGTCAGGGGTCAGGTCGTGCATTGTGCACAATGCACGACCTGACCCCACCGGATGGCCCCGACCTGACCCCACCGGATGGCCCCACCGGCCGGAAGCTACTTGCGACTGGCGTCCGGCCTCGGAGCTAACTTCAGTTCACGTTTGCAATTAATGGGGTACGAGGCTGTACGGTGGAAAAACGGTTGATCAGAGACCTTGAAGACGGAGCCGAAGTTGACTCCCAATTCATCGTACGCGAGCGTGAATTGAGGAAAAGAAAAAACGGCGAGGATTATCTAAACCTGAATATTTCAGACACCAGTGGAATGGTCCGCGCCGTTATCTGGGATGATGTTCAAGCTCTGACGTCCCTCGCCCAACAGGGTGCAGTGGTCAGTATCAAGGGCAGGTATAAAGTAGATGACAGATACGGGCCGCAGATCACCGTCGCAGGTCTGGAGTCCGTTTCAGATGCGGATGCCGCTCTGTCGGACTTGGTGGAGTGTCCAAATGAAAGTCCGGTTCAGCTGGAAAGCAAGCTGCGGAAGTTGATCGAGTCAGTGCAGGATCCCAACCTCCAAGCCCTACTGGAACAACTTTTTGATCGCGAATCAGATTTCTGGAAGAGGTTCTCCCACGCCCCGGCAGCAAAGATGAACCACGAGGCATATCGTCACGGGCTCCTGGAGCACACCGTTACCGTCGGTGCAGCTGTGAGCGCAGTTTCGGGCTCCTTCTCCGAAATCAACCAGGACCTCGCTGTCGCCGGAGCTCTGGTGCACGATATCGGCAAGGTCGATGCTTACCGGATCGATGGGTTTGCAACCGATTTCACCGATTCCGGCCGGTTGCAAGGTGAGATTCCCATGGGCTATTACAGAGTGCGCCAAGTTATCGACGAGATACCCTCCTTTCCAGCGGGGCTTGCGCAACAACTTCTGCATATCCTGCTATCACATCATGGCAGGAGAGAATACGGCAGTCCGGTTGAACCCCTGACGCGAGAGGCGGCGCTGGTTCATGCGATCGACAATCTGGGAGGCAAGCTGGGAAGTTTCGATCGCTTGCAAAAACAGCTTGGCGAGGACGAACGTTGGTCCGGTTGGGACAGGATGCTGGAGGGATTCGCCTACTTCGCCGATCAGGGCGGGCAGGGCGAAAGAGACTAGTCGTTAGTCGTTAACTTCTATCTGATCGCGCAATATAGCCAGCACAATTGCATGGGCCCTTGTGTTTGCACCCAGCTTCGTCATGGCGTTACGGACGTGTGTCCGCACGGTCTCGGGCGATATCCGCAGTTGCTTTGCAGCCTCGACCCCGGTTGTGCCCTTGGCGAGAAGCGCGAGAATCTCGGCCTGGCGTGCGGTAATAATCCGTTCCCGATCCGATAGCCCGAATTTCTCGACCGCGCTCAACAGCCTGGGGTCGTGATATGTCTCGCCGCTGGCAACACGAGCAATGCCCTCCAAAAGCTGCGCAAAGCCTCTGCTCTTGCAAACGCACCCGTTTGCGCCCGAATCGATACATCGCTTTAACAGTGCGGGCATCTGTCCGTCGCAGAAAAGTAGGACACCGAGCGCATCGTCCTGGCCCTTGAGATCTCGCACAAGATCATCGGCCCTGAGCGTGAAGTGATCGAGGTCGATAAACGCTACGTCGGGACTCTGCTCGGCAGCTATCTCCAGCGCGGTCTCATGATCTCCCGTCGATCCAGCAACTGCGATACCGATACTGTTTTCTAGCAGTAGCCCCAGCGCCTGTCGCACAACAGGTTGGTCTTGCACGATGAGCACCGAACACGGCATAATCATGAAAGCTACCGATATTTGTCACGATCGCTACGGTTGATCGTCCCGGTCTGCGGCCGCCATTTTCGCAATTTCCGGCTTTTGTTGGCGAAACTTCACACATTTGTCACTACCGGCCTGCATATGGAAACTATGCTGTTTTCGTAGGCTTTTCCACTGATGGCAAAAGACACAGAAAAACTGATCCGTGAGCTCTCTTTGATCTCGTTTCTAATGGCCGAGCGTCGCCCGGTGTCGGCACTTGAAATCAAGAGGGACGTCGAGGGCTACAGCGAGATGAACGACGACGCCTTCGCGCGCCGCTTCTATGCAGACAGGGCCGAGTTGGAGGCACTGGGTATCAAGCTCACTGTGGAAAAGCCCTCCGATGGCTACTTCGAGGCAGAGCTCTACTCGCTTCCGCCCGAAAACTACTACCTGCCCGCAATCAAGTTCAGCGATGACGAGCTCGCGGCGCTGCAGACAGCACTCTCACTTCTCGATGGCTCGTTCGCTTATGCAGAGCCGCTGCGACTTGCGCTGCAGCAACTCACATGGGGTCGACCCAGTCCCTTGAGCACATCGGAGCATACTACGGTGGCGGTCGCTCTGGCGGGCGAGGTGGACAGTCGAGACCTGTCCCAGCGGCTGGCAAAGATCGAAACTGCAATCTCCCGGCGCAAACGCATCGAGTTCGTCTACTACACAATGGAGCGAGACAGCGAAGAAAAGCGCAAGGTAGACCCGTATCACCTGATCTACAGGGGTGGCCAGTTCTACATGGTTGGATACTCGCACGAGCGTGAGGAAAACAGGGTTTTCCGGCTCTCACGTATTCGTGGAAAGGTCTCCTATGCAACCAAGGCCGAGCACGACTTTCAAGTACCGGATGACTTCAATCCCGGACAGTTTGCTGACCGAACGGACTGGCAATTCGGTGATGCGAAAGGCACGGCCAAGATCTGGATTGCCGAGCGTATCGCCTGGTTGATAGGGAGAGATTTCGCTCAGTATGGACTCATGCGCGATCCGTCAAAGGCTGACAAAGCTCCCGGCCCCGGGATCATTTTCGAGACCGAGTACGCCTCATCGAGGCCGCTCATCTCGTGGGCACTGGGACTTCGCGACAACGCACGGATACTCGGTCCGCTGGAACTTATCGAGGATGCACGTGATCGTGTTGCGATGATCGTAGATGCGCACAGTGACGGCCCGAAGCTGGCTGCCCCCAAGCGCCGCGTGGGCAAGGTCGCCGAGAGGGAGAGGTCGAGCAGCAAGCCCGAAGCGCCGATAAGGCCCGAGCGGTTCGCGCGCCTTGTGACCCTTGCCAGCATTCTCATCGATGCTGCGAGAAGAGAGGACAGCCTGCATGTGGACGAAGTCCGACACCGCTTGCAACTCTCTCACGAAGAGCTTGTCGAGGACATAGCCGTGCTGAACGTCGTCAACTTCGGTGGCGGCAGCTACGTGATCTACGCGGAGATCGTCGGCGATGATATTGAGGTCGATCCGCAGCCATACGGCGACAGTTTTGCAAAACCGGCGCGGCTGCTCCCCCTCGAGGCGAAGGCTCTTATCGCGGCAATCGACTTGCTCGGCGACCATATTCCTGCCGGGAGCCTTGCAGGTGTCAGGAAGAAGGTCGTCGCAGCTTTGGGAGAAGACCCCTCGCGTGAAGGCCTGCAGATAACCACCACCACCGGTGACGATTCCGCTGTTTCAAAGACTATAAATTCAGCAATCGCAAAACGGTCGGTCCTTGAGCTCGAGTATTACAAGCCCAACGAGGATGAATTCACAGATCGACGCGTTGAGCCACATGCTCTTATCAACGGCAGGGAGGGCTGGTACCTGGTTACTTATGACTTGGAACGCGAAAGCGTCAGGCACTTCAAGCTTGATCGAATAAAGGAGGCCAAGGTTCTCGACCTCAAGTTCGAGCCGAGGGAAGAAGTGGACCCGCTCGCCGACCTCGAAGGCTGGCCACGCACGGGGCGGCTGCCTGAGGCCAGGTCCGCCAAGGTATGGATATCGCCCAATAGAGCCAGGTGGGCAAAGGAGGGTCGCACGGTGATCGAGGAGCTCAAGGATGGCAGTGTACTGATCGATATTGCCTTTGCCGGAAACGACTGGCTCGTTAGAGAGATACTCAAAGAGGTGGGTGACGCCGCAGTACTTGAGCCGGAAGACGCTCGCGAGGCTGTGCTTGAAGCAGCAAAGCAAATGTCCAATCGGAAGCGACGTCGAAGTAAGAAACAGACCGTTGCCGCATAATATCTGTACCTGTGATTAAGAGAAGCTCGGTACTGCTCACGCTGTTTGGGGCTGCAGGTGCGTCCGCCGCGGGTGTCTGGTACAAGTTCTTCAAGCTCCCCCTGCCCAAGGTGAAGGGCAGCATCCGGGTCAGCGGGCTCGAATCCGAAGTGGAGATTCTCAGAGACAGGTACGGTGCACCACACATATCTGCAGGCAACGAGCACGACATGGTATTCGGTCAGGGCTTCTGCCATGGTCAGGACAGACTGTGGCAGCTCTTCTTCTACAGGCGAGTAGCCAACGGATCCCTCTCAGAGTTTGCCGGAACGGAGGCGTTGCCAGTCGACAAACTCATGCGCACTCTCGGTATCTCCCGAGTCGCAAAGAATGAGCTGCGTGGTCTCTCGAGCAACCTGCGAGCCTATCTCGATGCATATGCAGCAGGAATAAACTCGGCTGTTGAGTCATCCAGAGCTCTGCCTGCCGAGCTGCAGATACTCGGAGCCGATTTCAAGCCTTGGTCAGCAGTCGACTCGCTTGCAATCACCAAGGTGCTCGCGCTGGCGCTCAGTTCGAATTGGGAGCACGAACTGTTTCGTGCCCAGATGGCCAGGGAGATTGGTGCGGACAAGGTCGCCCGGATAGAGCCCCAGTATCCGAAGCGAAATCCGATTGTCATGGAGCCCGGTGAGGAATATGGAGGCGAGGGAGTCGAACTGGCGGAGCAGATCGTCGCGGTACGTGAAGCGATCGGGATGAGCCGGGAAGTCGTCGGCTCCAACAACTGGGTGGTTTCCGGTGACCGTTCCACCACCGGCATGCCCCTTCTTGCAAACGATCCCCACATGGCCAACTGGATGCCGGGCATTCTTTACCACAACCACATCTGCGGCGGTGGAATAGACGCCTGGGGAGCATCGCTGCCAAGCCAGCCAGGGGTTTTCATAGGGCAGAACCGGCACATCGCGTGGGGATTCACCAACGTTCTGGCCGACGTCCAGGACCTCTTCGTGGAACGGATTCGCACCGTTCAGGATGGCGCCGGCCGGCACGAATACGAGTTCAAGGGCCGCATACTGGCAGCAGATACTCGTACCGAAGAGATAAAGGTTAAAGGGCGCAACGAGCCGGAAAGACTCGAGATAGTCCACACTCACCATGGGCCAATCATCAACAGCGCCCTCGATGCACTGCACGAGCCCCCACTCGCACTGTCCTGGACTGCACTTCAATACCCGTGCGTCTCTGATGTCATAGTCGATGGCTTGAAATCAAGATCGGGCCTCGAAATCACATCGGCGTTCCGCGACTGGAACGTGCCACCTCTGAACATGGTCTGGGCCGATCGTGAGGGCAACATCGGCTATCAGATGATCGGCAAGATTCCGATCCGCAAAGGTGACGCACCGGACGTGCCCAAGCCAGGCTGGTCCGGGGAATACGAGTGGTATGACACGGTTCCGTTCGATGAGCTGCCCTCGATCACCAATCCCGAATCCGGTTTTCTGGTCACGGCCAACAATCGAGTGGTCGCCGATGACTATCCCTACCACATAACCTCCGAATGGCAGGACGGATACAGAGCAAAGCGGATCGAGCAGCTGCTGCAGGCGACCGAAAAACACTCTCCTGAAACCTTTGCCCGGATTCAATGCGACGTCTACTCGATCCCCGGCATCGAGGTGGCGCACAGGCTGGCAGGTCTCGACCCCTCGAACCAGCGAGAGGCACGTGCCCTGGAGAGGATCAAGAACTGGGACGGAAATCTAACCTCGGAGACGATAGCGGGAACGATCGTGCACTCATTCTTGATCCAGCTAACGACGCTATTTGCAGAGGCTGTCTTCACCGAATCAAAGCTGGTCGATCAGTATCTTTCAAAATCAAGTAGCGGCCTCATGTCGATCACGACATCACTTTGGCGATCGAAGGCACGGATGCTCGAACTCTGGGACGAGGGGGACTCCGCTTGGTTTTCCGGTCGTTCCTGGGACGATGTTGCCTTGGAGGCTCTCGGCAGAGCTCTGGACGACTTGGAGCAACGTTTTGGCAAGAAGCCCGGCCGGTGGAAATGGGGAGGGGTGCACGCGCTCGAGTTCACGCACCCACTTGGGGACGCAAATCCCGCTCTCGCCAAGCTGTTTAACCGCAAGCAGCCCGGAATGGGCGCGCAGGAAACCGTGATGCAGACCGGTTACGCTCCCACGGAGCCTTTCAAGACCGGCTGGATACCAACCTACAGATTCATTGCCGATGTCGAAGATCTCGCAAACTCGCGCTGGCAGCAGTCAACTGGACAATCCGGCCACCCCGGATCCAAGCACTACGACGACCTGATGCAAAGATGGCACCGGGGAACAACTCAACCCCTTCTGGCATCATCTGAAGATGTCGTGGCAGCCGGCAAGTCCAAGCTGCTTCGACTCAAACCACGTGGTGTAGCATGATTCAAACGCACGACAGGGGCTGGTGATGGCAGGAAAAAGGCAAAGGATCGAGATGTCGGATGCCGAGATCGACGAGTTCCTTGACTCTCCCAGGGTGATCAGCACGGCGACGATAGGGTCAGATGGCTGGCCGCACATCATGCCACTCTGGTTCGTGATTAGGGACGGAGAGCCGTGGGCATGGACGTACGGCAAGTCGCAAAAGGTACGCAACCTCGAGCGAGACCCCAAGGCCACCTTGATGGTGGAAGACGGCCACAGCTACAACGAGCTTCGCGGCGTCATGTTGAAGACGGAAGCAAATATCCACCGGGGCCTCGAGACTGTCCTGGGTGTGGGAGAAGAGGTTCTCGTGAAGTACATGTCGCCAGAGGGCGGAGTCAGCGATGCAATGCGCGAGGGCTTGAAGGCGCAGGCGGCAAAGCGGGTAGCTCTCCAGTTCGATGTGAAAAACATCGCCAGCTGGGACCACCGAAAGCTTTGAATATGAAAATCCAGAATCAATCATCTAGGCTATTAAACCTATGAAAGACCTAAAGGGCCTGATACTTTCGGGTGGCCACGGAACGCGCCTGCGCCCAATCACCTACACCAACGCCAAGCAGCTAGTCCCGGTTGCCAACAAGCCCGTGCTCTTCTACGGGATCGAGGCGATGGCCGATGCCGGTATCAACAAGATCGGCATCATCATCGCTCCGGAGACCGGTGATGAAATACGTAAGGCCGTTGGCGACGGAGCGGACTGGGGTATTGAGGTGACCTACATCGAGCAGGATGAGCCGCTGGGCCTGGCACACGCGGTTCTTACCGCCGAAAGCTTCATCAAGGGCTCCCCCTTCGTTATGTACCTGGGCGACAACATTCTGAAGGACGGGATAACGGCACTGGTTGATGACTTCAAGTCTCGCGAGCCCGACGCATCGATCCTGGTGACAAAAGTTCCGGATCCCGAGCACTACGGGGTGGCTGAATTGGACGGAGACAAGGTGGTGCGGCTGGTTGAGAAGCCGTCGGATCCGCAGAGCGATCTTGCCCTGGTCGGCGTGTACATGTTCAGGGACTCGATTTTCGAGGCGGCTCGCGCGATCGAGCCTTCTGACCGGGACGAGCTTGAGATAACCGATGCAATCCAACACTTGGTCGACTCCGGAAAAAGGGTGGAACCGCATGTCGTTCGTGGCTGGTGGAAGGACACAGGTAGGCTGGACGACATCCTTGAGGCAAACAGACTGATCCTTCAGGACATTGAGCCCCAAGTTGAAGGAGAGCTGGTCAACTCCGATGTCGAAGGACGCGTGATCATCGGACAGGGTGCCCGGCTTGAAAATTCTCGCGTCAGAGGCCCTACGATAATCGGTGAGAATGTAGTACTGAAGGATGCCTACGTTGGCCCGTATTCAGCAATCGATCGGGATGTGACAATAGAAAATTCGGAGGTCGAGCACTCGATCATCCTGTCTGGGTCTACCGTGAGCAACCTCAATGGTCGCATGGAGGCAAGCCTCATCGGCAGGAACGTAACGCTTCAGCGGAACAGTGCAATGCCCAGGGCTTACAGATTCATGATCGGCGACAGTTCCGAGATAGGGATTTTATAACTCTTCATGAAAGTGTTGATCACAGGCGTGGGAGGCCAGCTCGGTCACGATGTGTCCACCGCCGCCCGCACCGCAAATCACGATGTGGTCTCACTAACACGTCACGATCTTGACGTAACAGACCTGCAATCCGTTGAAAGCGCCGTTCTGTTGGAATCGCCGGAGGCCGTTATCAACTGCGCCGCTTATACCGATGTCGATGGAGCCGAAGATAACGAGTCGGACGCATTTGCAGTGAACGCAGAGGGAGCGGCAAACCTGGCCCAGACCGCCAACCAGATCGGAGCCAAGGTCATATATCCGTCAACCGATTACGTGTTTGACGGGAAAAAGGAATCTCCCTATGTGGAATCCGATGAGGTGAGCCCACAGAGCGCATATGGCCGATCAAAACTCGCGGGTGAGCTTGAAACTGAAAACAACAACGCCAACCACTACATCGTAAGAACGTCCTGGCTTTTCGGAACCGCTGGAAAGAACTTCGTGGACACCATGCTGTACCTGTCGGAAGAAAACGATGAGGTGCTTGTCGTCAAAGACCAGGTTGGCTGTCCAACCTATACCGGCCATCTCGCCCAGGCACTGGTGCAGTTACTGGACACCTCGGCGTTCGGTGTACACCACATTGCCGGCTGGGGCGAGTGTTCGTGGTTCGACTTTGCCGCTGAGATATTCAGTCAATCGGGCAGCGATTGCCGTGTAATGGCCGCCACAACAGAGATGGTCAAGCGCAAGGCGCCAAGGCCCGCACACTCATCGCTTTTCAGCGAAAGAGAACACCCGATCCGCCTGCCGCGCTGGCAGGAGGGACTGACCGAGTATCTCAAGGTGCGAGAGGCAACGCGACAAGAGGAGGCCCAGCCCAAATGAAGATACTGATCACGGGCGGAGCAGGCTTCATAGGCTCGAGCTTCGTGCGGCACACGTTGAAGACGCACGATACCGACTCGATCGTTGTTCTGGACAAGCTCACCTACGCGGGCAGGCGAGAGAACTTGAAAGATGTTTCCGACGATCCGCGCTTCGACTTCATCGAGGGTGACATATGTGAAGCAGGGGTAGTCAAGAAGGCTATGGAGGGCTGTGATGCGGTAATCAACTTCGCCGCCGAGACCCATGTCGACCGATCAATACAGGAGCCGGGTGTCTTTATTCAGAACAACATATACGGAACGTTTGTGCTTCTGGAAGCGGCACGCGACCTCGGAGTTGAGCGATACCTGCAGGTCTCAACCGACGAGGTGTACGGATCGATCGATCAGGGATCGTTCACCGAGGCCAGCCCGCTGCTGCCATCGTCGCCCTACTCGGCAAGTAAAGCGGGTAGCGACCTGCAGGTAAGTGCGTTTGTGCATACATGTGGGATGGAGGCGGTGATCACCCGCTCATCAAACAACTACGGGCCCTATCAGTACCCGGAGAAGCTGATCCCTCTATGCACTCTGAACGCCTTCGCGGAGGATCCACTGCCTGTGTACGGTGACGGCATGCAGGTGCGCGACTGGCTGCATGTGGATGACAACTGCCGGGCGATCGACGTCGCGTTCCGCAAAGGGATTCCAGGAGAGGTGTACAACATCGGAGCCGAGGACGAGCATGAAAATATCAACGTCGTGCGCGAGATCCTGCGCCTGACAGACCGTGATGAGTCGCTGATCGAGTTCGTCAAGGACAGGCCCGGTCACGATCGGCGCTACTCGCTCAAGTGCGACAAGATCAAGAAGCTCGGATGGGAGCCTGCAACCAGCTTCCAGCAGGGTTTGGAGCAAACTGTTGCCTGGTACAGAGAAAACGAGTGGTGGTGGCAGCCCATCCGATCGGGCGATTACCGAGCCTACTACGAGCGCCAGTACGGACAAGCACTCAGTACCTAGAGCCAGCCGGCGTACACTGATAAGTAGGCCATGATCCGATCCAGGATAAGACAGCCCGCATACCTCTTGCCATTTATCGTTACGGCTGCCGCCGTGGCACTGGCCATCTGGCTTTCAGACGGAAGGGGAACCGCCGCCTCGGGAACGACCCTCGAGAACGTAAAGACCTGGATGTACCAGATCCAGGGACTCGAAAGATCAGGTGCCCTTCGGAAACTTGAAAGGTCTGATTACGACCTGCTGGTGCTCGAGCCAACCAACACGGTCAAAGGATCCGAGGGCTTCGATGTCTCCGACATGGTGAAGCGGATGAAGCGATCCCGTCCCGACAGGCTGGTGCTCGCCTACATCGACATAGGCGAGGCGGAGGACTACCGCACCTACTGGAAGAAATCTTGGCGTGGTCCCAGTGAGGACCGCCGTGGTCGACCGAACTTCATCATCGCCGAGGATCCCGACGGCTGGGCGGGAAACTACCCCGTCGCCTACTGGGACAAGCGCTGGAAGAAGGTGATGATCACAGGAAAAAAGAGCGCGCTGCAGAACGCTATCGATGCCGGCTTCGACGGCGTCTACCTCGACTGGGTTGAGGCCTACGATGACGACAGTGTTATGCGCGAAGCCAGGAAAAGGAAGATAAACACTGCGAAATCGATGGTCGGCTTCATCAGAAAGCTGCGTTCTCACGCGCGCAAGCAGGACCCCGATTTTCTCGTCGTTGCTCAGAACGCCCCCTACCTGGTAGATACGCCTGGTTATCTCGACCAGATCGACGCGGCCTCGTTCGAGGACACTTGGTATTCGGGCAAAGGCGATGCCTCATGGAACAGTCCCAACGCGGGTGATATCAAGCGCAAGCGTAAAGGCGGTGAATGGTCCACCGCATCGCTCCTGCGCACCTACAGTCGCTATAGCCGTGCCGGGCTTCCCGTTTTCACCGTTGACTACAGCCTTCGTAAAAAGACTGCGCGAAGCTTGTACCGCGCAAGCTCGAACCGCGGCTTCAAGCCGCTGGTCACGCGAGTGTCGCTTTCACGCATGACACGGACTCCACCTCCCTAAGAGCTCGTAGGGACAGGTTCTAAAGATTTCCGTCGCCCATATGCCAAAGAGCGTAGACTGAACTAGTAACGCAGTTCAGGATGAGGGGTCCGGATGACCCGAAAAACCGGTGTCGGAGCAGTGCTCCTGCTGTTGGTGGTATCTCTAGCGACCACAGCGGTAGCGGTGAGCGGCAATGAGGATCGCAAGGAAGCATCTAAACCGGTGCCAATCGGTGCTGCGGCTATACCGCGCTCTGATCCGTCCCAGGTCGGAAGTTGGAGCAAGCCTCGAAGAACCCCCATTATCAGTGTGCACACGACCGTACTTCGTACCGGCGAGGTACTGCTTTTCTCGTATATGGATGGCGGCAATCGCGCCTATGTCTGGAACCCGGAAAACGGCGAGTTCCGCTCTGTTCCCTTAGGTAATCGGATCGACATTTTCTGCTCGGGCCACACGGTACTGCCTGACGGCCGCGTACTGGTAGCCGGTGGCCATCAACATCGCAAAGGGGACGAGAAGAAGGATATTGAACGCGGCCTTAAAGCGACCCACATATTTGATCCGGTGAGCGGCAGCTGGTCGCGTGCGCGCAACCTGAAAACTGCACGCTGGTATCCCACGATCACCACTCTGCCAGACGGGACGGCAGCCGCGATGGCCGGTTTTGACAGCAGGGGCCGGATAACACGAAGGGTCGAGATATACGACCCGAACAGGAACAGATGGCGCACCATCCGACGCGCCTCGCGAAACCTGGGGCTCTACCCACGCCAGCACGTGCTGGCCGATGGTCGGCTGATGGTAGCTGGCACCGGTGGAGAGGCTTTCTCCCTGGATCTGAAGACCTGGAAATGGTCGAGAGGCCCCGAGCACAGAGATCCCGAAGCATGGGACCGAAACACGGTTCTGCTTGATGGAGCACAAAAGGTTCTTGCGTTCGGCGGCGTAGACGACGATAAATCCCCGGCATCCAATAGGGCCGAAGTGCTCGATACGACCGATAGCGATCCACGCTGGAAGCCCACTGGGCGACTTCGATACGGCAGAAAGAATGTAGACGCCGTAATCCTGGCAGATGGCACCGTACTGGCAGTGGGTGGAAATCGAAAGGGCGAAAAGAAGACCCCGGTCAAAGTCGCGGAGCTCTACGACCCCGGAATGGGGCGCTGGAGCAAGATGGCAGCCCAGCGCGTGCGACGCACCGAACACTCAACGGCCGTTCTTCTGCCCGACGGACGCGTGTTTTCATCGGGATCGGACCCACTCTTCAACTACGAGATCTTCAGCCCACCCTATCTCTTCAAGGGCCCGAGGCCCAAGATCGATTCCGTTACAAAATCCGCATCGTATGGCGACCGCCTGACGGTGGACTCATCAGACGCTTCCACGATCAAGAAGCTGGCCCTTGTCCGACCGGGCTCTGTGACTCATTCTGTGGACATGGAACAGCGCTACCTGAGCATCGACTTCAAGCGCAGGGGCAGCCGACTAATTGCAACGACCCCAGCCAGCGCCAACGCAGCGCCCCCCGGCTACTACATGCTGTTCGCGATCTCGGACAGGGGAGTGCCGTCGGAAGCAAGGTTCGTGCGATTGGGTAGCGGTTAGACTTCGCGCAAGTAATTATTCGGTTGGGCTGGGGGAGTCGTTTATGGGCGCAATTTCGTTTCGTTCTAAACCCGGGCACAGCGGTGAGATTCTCGAGGATGTCGAGATGGTGGAGTTCACGCAAGAAGACGAATATCACAGGAAATCCAAACATGTTGCTGAAAACCTTGAAGGGTCGTAGAACAGAACGGAGATTCATCACGATATGACGTTGCAAGATTCATTAATGAAGTTGATCGAGGTCCCAGACCACAGCGTCTATGTGGTTACTGCCAGATCTGGTGATGAACGCGGTGGCTGTCTCGTGGCATTCACAACACAGGCCTCGATCGACCCGGTTCGTTTCCTGGTCCTGCTGTCGCACGGAGCCCACACATACGGCCTGGTAGAGGACTCCTCCGCCTGCGCACTGCACTGGCTTGATCGAGATCAGGAAACCCTCGCGCGACATTTTGGTGAAAGTACCGGCTTTGAAGCGGACAAATTCGAGTCCGTTAGCTGGAGCCCGGGAAAAACAGGCAGCCCCATACTCGCAGATGCACCCGCCTACGTTGAGATGGAGATCGACAGACAGATTGTCTGCGGTGACCACACCGCCTACCTGGGAGAGCCAGTCGAAGCCGAGGCTCGTAACGACTTCCGCCCGCTTACGGTGAAAGACATCCACAGGCTTGGGATCCGTTGGGGCATCTGAATGCTTGCATCGCGGTCATCCCTGCATGAATCCTCCTCCCTCGTGATTTTCCTCAATGACTGCAATAATTACCGGGGGGAGATATGAACGATGATGCAATTGAGCTATTGGGGAGCGTGCCGGCGTTTTCGGAGCTGGCAGTTGAAGACCTGGAGCCTCTAGCGCAGGTCGCAGTTCTACGACGGTTCCCGGCTGGATCTCACGTATTCAATGAGGGAGACCGAGGAGATGTCTGCTACGTAGTCAGATCCGGCTCAGCGCGGGTCACGCGCCAGCACAGTGATGGCAGGGTTATCACCCTCGCAAGCCTGAACAAGGGAGACATCTTCGGCGAACTTGCAATGTTCGACGGCGAGGTGCGGTCCGCTTCGATAGAGGCCACTGTCGACCTCGAAGTCCTTGCACTGGTGGGCGAAGACGTGCGCCTGCTTCTGGCAAAGCACCCTCACGTGACTGTAAAGCTCCTGGCATCGCTCGCACGTAGACTGCGTTTGGCAAATGAGAGGATCTCCAGGCAGTCATTCCAGGCGGTCGCCGGTCGAGTCGCAAAAGCGCTGCTTGACCTTACAGTCGACTCCGCAACGGAAGGCCCGATAACAATCCATGCGACTCAGACCGACATCGCGCAGCTTGCCGGAACTTCGCGCGAGAGTGTCAGCAGATTTCTGTCAACACTGGAGCAGGCTGAGATCGTTCGCAGGGGAAGAGGAAGAGTTATCGTTGAAAATCGCGACTCCTTGAAGCACTACATTTACTAGATGGATTGTCGCCTGATATATGGTTATGCTGAGGTTTGAATCTGATGTACGTGCTTAATTTCTACTCACCGCTATTTGTTGATCAGATACTGAGCGGCCGAAAAACGGGGACGATCCGTCTCGGTGACAAGTCGCACAAGTACAAGCGTGGGCATCTTGTCTGCCTGACAATTGGCTACAAGTTCGGCCCGCGGGAGAAGATCGCGGACGCGGTCATTGACGACGTCGAGGTCAAGCGCATCTCTGAGTTGTCTCCAAGGGACGTGCAACACGATAATCCGGAGTTTCGGCGTATCGAGGAGACCATCCGCTTTCTTGAACAGATATACGGTGGGAAGATAAGCGCAGACGACACGATCACCATGGTCCGGTTCGCGCCGGTTATCGATCGAGGACCCGAGCGATCAGCCGGTACGCCGAACGGAAGGAAGAAGAAGCAGTAGCTCATTAGTACCACGATTGCCAGATTACAACCAGCGAAAACCTGTTTTTTTGATAAGCTTCCGCACGGTATTGGCACTCTCATGGTTAGAGTGCCAGCGTCGGGCCTGACGGTTTTGAAGCGATATTGCCGTTGCAGGCCCTGTTTTTGTGCAAATTTCCGTTTTTTTTGGAGGTTTTACGTAAATGAATCTTAAGCCTTTGGGCGACCGCCTGATTGTTCAGGCAGTAGAAGAAGAAGAGAAGACTGCCAGTGGCATTGTTTTACCCGATACGGCGAAGGAAAAGCCGCAGAAGGGAAAGGTCCTGGCTGTTGGGGACGGCAAAATGGAAGATGGAAACCGGATTCCGTTAGACGTCTCCGAGGGTGATGAAATCCTCTACAGCAAGTTCGGCGGCACCGAGATCAAGGTCGAGGGTGATGATCTACTCGTCCTTCGTGAATCGGATGTGCTGGCCAAAGTAGAGGGCTGAAGTTCTTTTTAATTTGACAAAGGAGGATCTAAATGGCTCACAAAGAGCTTAAGTACGATGAGGAGGCGCGCCAGTCACTTCAGGCCGGTGTGGACACGGTGGCGAACGCTGTCAAAACCACTCTTGGCCCAAAGGGCCGCTATGTGGTCTTGGACAAGAAGTTCGGTGCACCGACAATCACAAACGATGGCGTGACCATCGCCCGTGAGATAGATGTCGAGGACGTCTTTGAAAACCAAGGCGCACAGCTTGTGCGCGAGGTTGCTACGGCAACAAACGACGTTGCCGGCGACGGCACCACAACGGCAACGTTACTCGCACAGGCGATCGTTAGGGCTGGGCTGAAGAACGTGGCTGCCGGCACGAATCCGATGGCGCTGAAGCGCGGTATCGAGTTGGCGGTCCAGGCCGTTATCGATCACCTGCGTGACAAGCAGTCGGAACAGATATCCGGCAGGGATCAGATAGCTCGCGTTGCAACCATCTCGGCGGCCGACGAGGATATCGGCAACGTCATCGCTGACGCAATTGAAAAGGTCGGCAAGGACGGAGTGGTCAACGTCGAGGAGGGCCAAACGTTCGGTATGGAGCTCGAGTTCACCGAGGGAATGCAGTTCGACAAGGGCTACATCTCTCCGTACATGGTGACCGACCAGGAACGGATGGAGGCAGTGCTCGAAGATCCGTACATCCTGATCGTAAATCAGAAGATCGGCTCTGTTCGCGACATGCTTCCCGTTCTAGAGCAGGTGATGCAGTCCGGCAAGTCGATGTTGATAATCGCCGAGGATGTAGAAGGTGAGTCTCTGGCAACGCTTGTTGTTAACAAGCTGCGCGGAACGTTCACTGGCGTTGCAGTCAAGGCACCCGGCTTCGGTGACCGGCGTAAGCGCATGCTTGAGGACATCGGCATCCTCACCGGTGGCGAGGTGATCACCGAGGAGATGGGCCTGAAGCTTGAAAACACCCAGGTATCGCAACTTGGCAAAGCCAGGCGAATCGTGGTCAGCAAGGATACGACCACGATTATCGACGGCGCCGGTGATAGCGATGACATCAAGGGCCGGATCAAGCAGATCAAGCAGGAGATCGAGGCCACCGACTCGGACTTCGATCGGGAGAAGCTGCAGGAGCGGCTGGCCAAGCTGGCCGGTGGCGTTGCAGTCGTCAAGGTCGGAGCGGCAACCGAAACAGAGTTGAAAGAGAGAAAGCATCGCGTGGAGGATGCGCTCCAAGCCACACGCGCCGCCCTTGAAGAGGGTGTTGTTGCCGGTGGCGGAGTAGCGCTTCTAAACGCCGCTGAAAGCATCGATCTCTCTTCTTATGAGGACGAAGAGGGCACCGGTGCAGCAATTATCCTGCGTGCACTGGAGGAGCCGCTGCGCCAGCTTTCGGAAAACGCCGGGCTTGAAGGATCGGTCGTTGTTTCGAAGGTCAGGGAGATGAAGCCCGGTGAGGGCCTAAACGTCGCGACCGGGAAGTACCACGACATGGTCGAGGACGGGATCATCGATCCAACGATGGTGACCCGCTCTGCGCTGGAAAACGCTGCATCGATAGCCAAGAACATCCTCACAACCGAGGTTGTCGTTGCCGAGGCCCCCGAGAAGGACGGGGGGGGCGGCGCTCCGGCCATGCCTGATCCAAGCGCTATGGGCGGCATGATGTAGGCTCGCCTATCCATCCAGTTGGATGGACGTGAAATAGAAGTTAAGGCAAAGGCCGGCAATGCCGGCCTTTGCCGTTCTCAGGGCCTTATTACAAGCATGCCCCTCAATCCGGAAATGGGCACGAAGGCACCCTTTACTGCTCCAGCTGCAAAATAAAACCGTGACGTTAGGGCCTTGTTTATGTCTTAAAAGGTAGGAGTCACCAATTCAAAAGCGGTGATAGCGGCCACCTCTAGATAGGCCTTGCATACCCAGCAAGCTAATCAAAGTGGCATATTTGGGCGTTAAATTCGTCTTTATAAGTACGGGGTGGGGTTTTTTTGTAAGCACGACATGGAGTTGTAGATGATTATGGATAATCGAATGTTTCAAACACATCACGACCTGGTTGACAAGCAGATCTGTGACCTCGAAGGGTTGAAGGAGACTCTGGAGGACAATGGATGGGACGAAGCGGCTAGCTCGGTGACAGTCTTTTTGGAAGATGGGCTGTACGTTAAGGATCTCCTGAGTACGCTGGCCTCCGGAGAGACCCTGCCGATAAGATCGGCCAAGGTCTACAAGATGGCCAACAGGTGGATGAACAAGGCACGTGAGATCAAGCGGAGTGGCGCACAGAACAGCGTAAACGGGCAATCTTTCCTGCTCCAGACCAACGAGGTCTAGACCGAGACAACGGATCTTTGCAGTTGATGCCCCACCGTCTATGATCGGCCAGTAAAATATATAGCTGGCGTTAATTCGATAAAGCACTCGGGTTTGCTGAGGCAACATACCGAGGAAGCGGGTCCAAAGAAGGAGTGGTAGATGACATACGTAATCACAGAGCCCTGTATAGGCGAGAAGGACACCTCGTGTGTAGAGGTTTGCCCTGTTGACTGCATACACCCCACTCCTGATGAGCCCGGCTTCGAGGAAGCCAAGTTACTCTACATTGACCCTGACGAGTGCATAGATTGCGACGCCTGTGTTGAGGCCTGCCCGGTCGATGCGTGCTTCGCCGAGGACCAGGTGCCCGATGAGTGGCAGAAGTACACCAAAATAAATGCCGATTACTACGTAAAGAAGTAACGACTACTGAATAACCGGCAGTTCCTTGCCACCCTTACCCTGAGCGGCAGCAGGCGCCGGTGCCTGCATCGTGGGAAGCTCCTTCGGCGTGTGTGCGATTATCCCGCGTGCCGCCTGCTCTATCGCCTGGGATGCGGGAGCATCCGGATTGCTCATAACAAGGGGCTCACCAGCGTCCGAGGCTTCACGTAGGTCCTCTTCCAGCGGCACCTTGCCGAGCAAGGGAACATCCAGCTCATCCGCCAGTTCCTGCCCACCGCCTTCTCCAAATATCTGGTGGCGCTCACCACTGGGGTCCACGTATGCGGACATATTCTCCACCACGCCGATCAGCTCTAGATCTACATTCGAGGCCATGTCAGCAGACCGTGCCGCAACCCTCTGCGCTGCAGGCTGGGGCGTGGTCACCAGCAGGAACTTCGCCTGAGGCAAGAGCTGAGCCAGGGTTATCGAAACATCGCCGGTTCCGGGCGGCAGGTCAAGCAGAAGGTAGTCGATCTCGCCCCAGTCGACATCCTCTAGAAACTGCTGAATTGCTCTGTGCAGCATGGGACCACGCCAAACGACGGCCTCGTTCTCTTCGACAAAGAATCCCACCGACATAACCTTTATCCCTGCGGCACCATCGAGCGGCAGAAGCTTTTTCTCCTCGGTTATCTGTGGTTTGCCGTCAACTCCCAGCATGCGTGGTATCGAGTAGCCGTAGACGTCGCAGTCAAGCACGCCAACACTCAATCCCTGCGCTGCGAGAGATGCAGCCAGGTTTACAGTTATCGTGGACTTGCCGACACCCCCCTTGCCCGAGCCGACGCAGATGATATTTTTTACCTGGGCCAGTGCTCCTTGGGGCAACCCGCCCCGGCCAAGTTTTTGAGCAAGCGTCTGCTTCTCTTCATCGGTCAGGACATCGAAGCTGACGTTTACCTGTTTCACGCCCTCCAACTCTCCAACCTTTTCAGCCACCGACTGCTCAAAGTGGGACTTTATTGGGCATCCGGCTGTGGTCAGCGAGACCTTGACATCTACTGTCCCGTCATCGGCGATCCCAATAGATCGCACCATTCCAAGCTCCACAATGGAACGTCTCAACTCCGGGTCGATCACGGCGTCTAAAGCTTCAGTTATCTGGTCCTTGCCAACCATTGAATTGAATTCCTCCTGGTAATTTATCCGACCTGAGAGGTAGGAAATCTTTTTATGAGCTTAGCAACTGCTTGCCTCCGGACCATATTCGTCTACTTGCTTCAAACCCTGGCGTTATTGGCCCTAGAAAGAAGACAACCGGGGCCTTAGAGGCCCCGGCGGTCTTGAGGGAGGAGAGGTTGCTGCATTCCACCGGCGCAAAAGATTTGCAAGCCGGGGGAATCTTGACCGCATCACCTACCTCTCATAGGCGGTGCGGATTAATTCTCTTTCTACGCGGCGCTCTGGAACTGCTGGCGAATGCTGCCAACCTGATCGACAACTTCATCAACCACACGCTGTGCAACATCGCTCTGCCCGGACACCACGCCTTGCGCGCTGCTCTGCAGCTTCTCAGCCTGCTTCTGCCCGCGCTTTATCTGCGTCTCGGCCTGACGCCGACCACGCTTGATCCGTGTCTCGACCTGTCGCCGACGCTGCTTGACCGTCCTGCTCGCTTCGTTGCGACGCTTACGCACATTGCGCTTGACGTCATTGCGATGCTTACGCAGTTCCCGCTGTGCACGATTCGTGACAGTGTTACCACGGCGGTCAAAGCGCTTCAGATCGCCACGAAGGCTTGTGCGGAACTTGCGCAGCTCCTTCTCGGCAGTCTCGCGCTCTGTGAAAGGCTCGATCGCCTCTGCAATCCTGTCACGCGCCTCAAGTGCAATTCCAACTGGAACGTTCACAGCACTCTTGATCGCGTCTGTAACCTGCTCGATTACTACTTCGGCGGTGTTCTTCTCCACCTCTTGTTTGGCACTGCGGGCAGCGGGACGGCTACGCTTGGCAGTCTTGCGACGCGCCGTTGTGCCCTTCCTCTTAGTAGTGCTCTTGCTCTCCGGCATTTTCATACCCTTTCTGTTGTGGGGATAACAACATTAAATTTAAGCTCCATCAAATAATACATATCGAACACCTGTTTGTAAACCGTACCTCTCAATTGGTTACACCCTTATAAAAAAACAGCTTTCTCCCACCGGGGCAAATCATGCGATCCATGACAGGGAGAGGCACTTTCCACCCCCATGGCTATCGGATATTTACAAGCGGAAGGCTCCGTTCAATCGGAGTGGTTCTTTTCCTTTGTTAAGCCTTTTTCATAAACCTCTAACACGTACGTAACAGTGAATCGCTTAAGTTATGGGTGTTCAAGATGAAAGAAAGAACCATGAAAGAAAGAACCGAAAGATCCATGAAGGAAAGAACCTACTTACCACGCGCACAACAGTTGAGTTACACCCGTGAGCGGGCTGCCGGCGACCTCTGCAATGCCGCCCGTGACTCGGGCGTAAAACTTGCTGAGCTTGACCAGAAGACCTACAGGCGCTGGTGGCTCAGACGTCCCTCAAACTGCCACATGCCTACCGACATCTGCCTTCTGTTCGGTTCCTGGGACGAGGCCAAACACCAGGCAGCCTCGCAGTTCGCCGAGTAAACACCTGCCCAGGCCAGACTGCAAACTATCGGATTGTCACGTACTTTCCGGTAGAAATTCGTGGAGTGCGGGCCGAGTGAAGATACGTTCTAGCCGATCACCTTTTTGAGCTTATTCTTCCATTCCTCGGTATTTGCCGCAACACAGATGTAGCGCGATCCAAGGTCCAGCCCGGCTTTCGCGCCGTCATCGCTGGCA
>SDBU01001160.1_pt1 | contig 38549 bp, 31 predicted proteins | sample 2277071 | NCBI WGS metagenome assembly SDBU01 (sample SAMN10397929, study PRJNA504765) | marine sediment metagenome | isolation source: marine sediment core GS08_GC12, 126 cmbsf | place: Arctic Ocean: Gakkel Ridge, Loki's castle | collected 2008 | reverse complement strand
GCACCCACTTGAGGAACGGCGGGGCCGTCGGCGGGGTTGGCTGGCGATGCTGACCACCTGGATCCGCGGCGCGTTATGCGTCGCCGTCGCCGCCTGGGCCGCCAACCTGCCGCTGGTGTTGATCCACTTCGAGCGGGTATCGCTGTGGGGATGGCTCAACACGCTTCTTGTCCTGCCGCTGGTCTTTGCCGTGATGGTCACCAGCTTCGCGAAGATCCTTTGCGGGCTGGTGCTTCCAGGCCTGGCCGGGCTCCTGACGCCCGCGGGTGAATGCCTCGCAGAGTTGCTGGCCGCGTGGGTGAGCGTCCTAAGCCGCTTGCCGGGCGTCAGCATGTACGCGCCGCCGCCTCCCGGGTGGCTGGCGGTCCTGTACTATGTTGCTCTGGCGGCATGGATCGGGGTGCATCTCCGGGCACGTTCCTTGCGCGGCGTCGGCGATCCCGACGTGCCCGACCTGGGTCAGCGCGACACGGCACCCGCCGCTCCTGCGCCCGGGCAGGCCGCGGGCACGCCGGCGGCGTTGCCCGCCACCAAGAGTCCTCGACGGGGCGGACGACGACCGGCCTGGGTGGTAACCGCGCTGCTTGGCTTGGGAGTGGTGCTATGGTTGTGGCCGCTGCGCTCGAGCCCACTCGTGGGTTCGATTCCACTGGTGGGTTCGCAGCCCGGGCTGACCATGACCGTGCTGTCGGTGGGCCGCGGCACGTCCGTGGTGCTGGAGCTGCCCGGCGGCCAGACGCTGCTTTATGACGCGGGCGCGTCTGGTGCTTACGACCCCGGGGCGTCCACGATAGTGCCCTATCTGCATTACCGAGGCGTCCGTCGCATCGATAAGGTTTTCGTCTCGCATCCCAACCTGGACCACTTCGTCGGCCTGGTGTCGGTGGTGGATCGCATACCGACCGGGCCCATTCTGCTTTCGCCCTACTTCGAGTCGCTCAGCCCGCCGACCAAGCCGTCGGGCATCCTGCTCGACGCGCTGCGGCAGCGAAAGCAGACCGTCGAAATAGTCAGCAGCGATCAACCCGCAATGCGTTTCGGCGACGTGAGCATCGAGGTGCTCTGGCCTCCAGGCGGGCTCACTGGTGAGCCCACTGGTGGCGAGCGACCGTTCGATCTCGACGCCAATGACTCGTCGCTCGTTTTGCGAGTGCGGTACGCCGGCAGGTCGATTCTGCTGACCGGCGATATCGAGCAGGCTCCGCAGCGCTGGCTGATCGACCACGCCGATGTCGCCGCCGATGTGCTTCTGTTGCCGCACCACGGCAGCGTCCGCCCTGCCAGCGGTGCTTTCCTGGAGGCTGTCGACCCGCAATACGTCATTCGCTCCACCTCTGAGCGAACCGAAGTCACGCGCAGCACGCTGATGTCCCTGGTCGGCGACCGCGTGTTGTTCAACACCGCCGACGTCGGCGCCGTGACGGTCACCATCCGCAATGGGAACCTTCAGGTCTGCGGCTACCGATAACCTCCACCGAGATCCTGACTTGGCACGGTATGGCACCGTTGATTCCCAAGCATCCTACACGTTGCCGGGAGCGCCTGATCGGCAGTCCACGACGATCCGGCCGATTGGGTATGGGCATCCGCGCACGGGCACCCTCGTAGGACCACTATCGGGGTCAAGACGAACGACCCGCGAGGGTAATAAGGTGTTGGCGAACCGTTACCGCGGAGTTGCAAGAGGTACGTGCGGGCGAAGTCGGTCTCCATCACGTCGTTGCGATCTAGGGCCACGCACTTGACGAACGCAGCCGTTGCCTTGTCTGGGTGATCGTTCAGTAGTTCCTTGTGGCCGATGTATTAGTAGGCGCCGGCGCGTTCTTTAGGCGAGCTACTGCCCATTTTGAAACGCTCACTCACCGCCGCGTGCTGAGGGCGCTGCTGGTAGCCGTCTCTCGGCCGTCGGTGTGGCGGATGGTGGCGGTGCCAAAGGAGGAGAGCCGCTGGGCCCACGGGATCAGCATGCGCAGGCGTCTCAAAGGGCCTGAGGTTGGTGACAGACACATGCCGTGTGCCAGACCGATGTGAGGCCTAATGAATCGGCAGAAATGGTTCGACGAGCTAAGCGGTGGCTTCGATTACGGCTAATCCCGGACCGGCGGGACAGCTGGATCCGGGCGAACTCACGGCGGCTTCGAGTGATTGTTTCCGGCCTGGCCCCTAATCGTAGAAACTGACTGCGGGCACGATTCGCTCGCAAGTCTCGTACCCACAGGCAGTTATGGCGCCGCGGGCTTCCGGATTGACGATAGACATGATGTGCGCGCTCATCAACTGTACATTGTGCGCATGGCCCTAATATGCTCCTTGATCATCTCGCGCAGTTCAGGCGGTTCAAGTACGCGCGCACCGTTGCCAAATCCCAACACCCACCACACGATTTCGTCGAGACCATCCACGTCTACTTCCAACGTAATCGCCCCGTTGTTTTGCGGTCGCGTTTGTTGTGTTGGGTGCCAGGCTACCGCGTCAATCTCATCGGCGGCCCAGGGCGCAAAGTAAATGACCACATGGTGTTGCTGGTCTCCCCGAAGCATCTGCCACGCAGAGCCCAGGTATCTATCCAAGGTGAATTGAGGATCAGCCACGAAACTCCCATCCAATACAACAACATCCAAAATGCGTTCGACCTTGATCGTCCGGGTGGTTTGATGGAGCTCTGAATAGCCAATGGCGTACCAACTCCGACGCATGAACACGAGTTTGTAGATGTGCAATGCTGTTGTAATCTCGTCAATTCCGGAAGATGCTTCGTATGTGACTTCGACCTTGCGCCGTTCTGCTGCAACGCCCAGCAATCGAGCAAGCAATCCGCTAATGCTTTCCACGTCCGACATTGGCCCGAAGTTCAGCTCAGTGTTTTGGAGAAGCTTCTTACACTGTAATGCTAGTGGCTCTGGCAACGAAGATTCGAGCTTGCGTGCGGCACTCTGAGCAGCGGCCCCATAGGGGATGATCTTGGTCAGGCCATTGGCCCGCAAGATCAGCAGGAGAGCCATGGCTTCTTGGATATTGAGGTTGAAGTTTCGCACTTTGGGAATGCGCTCTATCACAAGGCCGTTGCGCTCTCGGTCCACGTAGTAGGTTAATCCGGCCTGTCGCAGAACTGCAAGATCGCGGAATATCGTGCGACGTGAAACCTCCAGCTCCCCGCACAGGCTTTTAAGCGACCAGCATTGGCCCGACAAGAGGCACTTGATCAAACGGAGGATTCTGTCAATTCGGCGCATACTCATCGGGAATCACTAAAGAGCCTGTTGAGGGTAGATTCAATTACGGCGACCAATGTAGACCTAGGCCATGTACGGCCATCCGACAAGTATACGTGTGCCCCGGACAGAAAACTAGATAGGCCCGCTTCACCTCAGAAGTTTCCTGGTGTTTTTCTGTGAGCGCGCGAGTTAGCGACTGCGCTAGCTGCTAGGGAGGGAGTGTCTGCGGATTGGGCGCATCAGTTTGCCCTGACCGCTTACGTGATGGGTGTGCGCTGAAGCCAGCATGCATGCAGGAACGTGCAGATCCAGATACGCACGGACGGCAAGGTGGATAGAACCTCCCGAAGTGAGGCTGTTCAAGGCGCATCACGGCGCCTGTTTGGCCCAGCGCAACAGGTTACGGGGTGAATCGCAAGAAGACGAGCGGCTTCATTACCGAGTGCAGGCAAGGCTCCAGCGGAAACGATGTCGGTGGGGTAGCGGAGGCTTGGAACATTGTCAGCTAGAATCCGTGCGTACTTCGTGATCGCGCTTTTTCGGGGAAAATATGTTCGCCGGGTAGTTACTCCGGACCACAAGTGTCCACTGTGCGGACATGACCAGCTAGCCGTGGCAGCCTACCCTTACGATCATGAGTATTCCATGGTGTGTACTCACGATGGCTGTTGTTACCGTTTGGAAATCATGCTGGAACAGATCCCCAGTTCAGGCGAAACCGAAGCCTGGACGTCCATTCCGCTCGAAGCGCCACCGCAAGCCCCCGCCCAAGAAACTTTCCTGATGCCCTCCTTTCACAGAGTTCCTCCCAATCGTCCGCAACACGTACGCACCTAAACACAGCTCGTAACTATCGGCAGCTCATTCCCGCCTGCCGATGATCTCCATTTTCTCTATAGAAACAATCCGCATGATTGTCTGCGATCACCATTACGGTTTGCTCTGGCAAACCGACGCCGATTTTTTCTTGGGGTTGACCTTCGCATTTGCTCCCGACTGCGCCGCGCAGTCTTCAACGGCTGGCCAACAAATTGCCGCCAAGAAAAGAACCCTGAGCGCGCACTAGCAGCTTCGCGCTAAACCCTATAGAGGGGCATGTGCGTCCCACAACGAACTGACGAAGCGGCTAAGTGCTAGGCATAGTCACCAACCATCTAGCCCATCGACAAACTCGACATTCCTTTCTTGGCTGACTGTTTGGATATCGCATTTTGGCGCGACCGGTGTGCGCGCATTTCTTCAGGCATGAGTCCCGAACCATAAGGAGCTAGCTGTTATGTCAGGTAGATCGATCATTCGAGCGCAAGTGTTGACGGTAGGTCTGGTCGCAGTACAAGCGGTGGCCCAAAACAGAGCGAGCGTGAACATAGTAGTTCCGGATTTCACACTCGATACAAGAATCGTGTGGAGCGACCCCCCCGATCACTTCGTAGATACTAGCCAACCTTATGACCTCAATGGGCGCCCGGCTGGTATCGACACGATTTATGTCGAGTTTGATAGAGAAGTTCGGCTCTCATACGCGAATATCGACGTGGCCGCCAATAGTCGGGAACCCATCACGGTTGCTGACGTCTGGTATGACAACGGTACTTGGGTTGTTGTACTTGATCGAGTCTTGCTCCCCGGAGAGTCGGCCAGCATGGCCTTCGGAGGTGGTGTAACCTACATAGCATTCGAATCGCGTCCTGGGGATATCAATCATGACGGCAGGACCGATCGCAAGGATCTGGCGAATCTGTCTCAGGTTGTGGAAAGCGGTGCCGTCGATGTCGTGGCCTACGATTTTAATCGAGACGGCCTCGTTGATAACGGGGATGTGCAAGACTTGCAAGAGACGTTGGAGCGGCCGGGCCGGCGCCAAACGCCAGTAGTGTGGATTGACACCGATACGGAGCCGCTGCGAGGGTGGATATGTTGTTGTACTGATGGAGTTTGCGGAGTTCAGTGGAGCGAATCATGCGTCGGCGGATCCCCAAGAGTGTGCCCATGCACCGGCGGCTCATGCATTGACTGAGGGCTTTCTAGTACTGTTAGTTCTGCCGCGCGGGGAAATACGTGATCCGGTCCTCGTCCGGAACCGCCCACAGGACTTGTTTTGATGCCTTGGCCAGGGTTGCTGCCCCATCCGACAAAGCGTCGAGTGGCGCGGATCGAATGAAAGGCATAGTGCCGCGCAGTTCAACAATGAACGGACTGCCCGTGATTGGATCCACTAGATTGCGCCGGCATTCTTCGGGAACCGCCAATACCGTTCGTTCGGGCCAGGCCGCATGCTGCAACTGATACTGTGCAAGGAATGCAACGATTCGCAGCGCCCGGCCCAAGGCGCAACATCTTAGTCGATTAAGGCCACCCTGCCCCTCGCTGCCGATCATGAGCGCTAGAGGATTATGGGCTCGCTCGGCTTCCAATGCTTGAAGGCGTAGTTGGTTATCCCTGGAAACTTGGGCGTAGGTGTGATCCTCCCAATCCAAAACGGAACCCAGGAAGCGATCCAACAGTTCCGACACCTCGGTCGGTTGCATAGTCTGGCAAAAATCACGATGCACGGGCGAGAGGGCGCCGAGTTGTTGGAGCCTGCCACCCAGGAGATCATCCAGTCGCTCCAGATCAATACCTCCCCTTCCATCGGGCGTCGCCATGAGTAGCCCCTGCATGACTTCGGAAAGGCCACGATGACGATAGACAAGAGCGGCCCGATGGCTCACCACGGCTGGATCGGCAATGAGCCAATCCACATAGGGAGACATGCGATCACGATCGCCCCAAACCTCCGTCAAGGCTCGCTGAACCACCACATAGAGATGATTTCTTCTCGATATGGAAATCAAGGCGTGCGTACTCGAAACCGTGTCGCCAATATCCAAGGCCAGCCTTCGGGCAGCCGTTAGGTCATTGACGGCTCCGACATCATCTCCATTGGCAAACCTGGTATGTGCCCGCACGATAAATGCGTCGCAGCATCGAAGCGCAGGCTCAAGACCCTCTTCTGTGATGCCCAGTAGGAGGCCCACGTTCCTGGCCAACGGAAAGCGAACCGATTGCTCATCCAATACCGCCGCAATATCATCGAGCGCCGATTCAACCGAAGCCAGCCACTGCTGCACTTCTATCGCTTCATCCTGACTCGGCGATTGCAGGAATGCGATCATCCTAAGGGGCATGTCGGGAGTGAAAGGGGCGAAGTGCTTCCCCGGCGCGATGGACGGGAGTCGATACCGCGCCAAATGTATCGAGACTAGTTCGCGGGGAAGCCGCTTGATTTCCCGGAGCCGGTTTGCATCTGCGTGGGCAGTGGCCAGTAGATTGATCGTGTAGAGATTGGCATCGTGCCCCAAGGACTGGCGCAGCTCGCCCGTGGCTCTTGCAGCCTGCTCACGCATGGCATACCAAAAGGCGCTACTGGCCAATGCGCCCACAATGACCAGAAACGTGGCCGCTAACCCAAGCTGGAACTTGTAACGTCTCAACGTCTTACGGAGCACGTAGAGGCCGCTGTGAGCCCGGGCCAGCACCGGCTCGTTGTCTAAGTACCGACGCAAATCAATCGCCAAGTCAGCGACTGATTGGTAGCGATCCTGCTTGTCTTTTTCGAGAGCCCTTCTAATGACTGAATCGAGATCCTCAATATCACGCCCTGCCTCTGGCCGCCATTCATCCGCTTTCTGTGCGAGAGCATCACGAAGTCTCATCGGCGACTGGTGGAGTATGTTTCGTCGCGATGCATGGACGCTGCCGTCAATAGAGTAGGGATACTGTTCGGTGAGCAATCTAAAGAGCATCACACCGAGCGAATAAACATCTGTTCTCGTATCCACTTGATCGTCGAGACCGTCCACTTGTTCCGGGCTGAGATAGGGAAGAGTGCCCAGAACCTGCCCGGTCATCGAAAGCGATTTAGAATCGTCACTACGTGATTTGTCCGCATACTTGCCCAGCCCGAAGTCGAGTAAATGCGGTCGGCCATCACCGTCAACAACAACATTGGCCGGTTTCAGGTCGCGGTGAATAATGCCACGCTGGTGAGCGGCCAGCACTGCCTCACAAACTAGTAGGAATAGGCCGGCAACTTGCGCGACGTTCTCACAATGTAACTCCACGTACTCGTCTATCTGTAAGCCTTCCACCAACTCCATGGCAAAGAACGGCCTATCGCTCACCGTGCCGCTATCGTAGAGGGTTACGATGTTTGGATGCTGCAGCCTGCCCAGCAGCTCTATCTCGCGAGAAAACCGTAGCCGCTGCCGTTCAGAAGCCACCCGCTGATGCAGCAACACTTTTAGAGCCACAAGCCGCCCGGTGGAAAGCTGAGTCGCGGTGTATACCGTTCCCTGACCGCCGTATCTAATGCGGCCGAGCAGTCTGTAGCCGTTCAATTCACTATTGAGCCAGGAGAGTTCTTCTTTGTCATGGTGTTTGGCATGGTCGATCTGCTCCGATTGCGCCTCCAATTTCTCCTTCGCTGTTCCCAGACCCTTCAGTGCACCCAATTGACGACCAAGCCGAGGCATGAGATGTTGATGTTGACGAACAATGTCCTGATCTTTCACCTCTTCATTGGCTTGGCGACGACGAATCACTTTCTGAATAATCGCCGCAATTCTCTCATCGTTATCTCGGTCTAGCCGCGCGGCCGGCTCAATGTTGTTCCTGCGACCGCGCCACCAGTGGCGAAGTTTCGTCAATTGTCGCATGCCTCGCCTCCATCGCTGTCGGGAGCGTCACTAAAATAAGCTCTGGGGGATCCCATAGCGACGCACAATTCCCGCCGCGCGTGGTACAGCAAACTATGACCCGCCGACCGACTAATCTGCATTTGATCGGATAATTCTTGTACTGAGCAACCCTCAAAATAGCGAAGACGCAATACCTGTGCATATCTGTCCGACAGCTCCGAAAGGCCATTGCGTATCGCCTGCTCAATTTCGGCCCCAGAAGCCTCGCGACTCGGTGTCTTCTGTGAGGATGTAGCCCAGTGCCAAAGCCCCACCAAGGTGCCGCTTACGTTCGTCGCCTGCCGCCAATCGCCGCCCCGTTTGAGGGCCTTGCATTTTCGAATCGCGTTTATCAGGGCTCGATCAGTCAATGTAGTCAGCCAACGGTCGAGCGAATCGGAGTCATGTGCCCGGAATGTAGCAAGATGTTGAAAGGCGGATAGCCACACTTCTTGTAGGATGTCGTCCGGCGAGATCTGACGCCGCACCGACGCTGAGGTCTTGCGACCGATATACGTGAGCAGACCGTCGGCACGCTCCACGAGCTTGCTTTCCAAAACAGCTAGGTCGATCTGAGGATCGGAGGGCATTCGCAATCTCGTGCTCGTCAGTGAGCTGGCATCAGGCGAAACAGAAGTGACTCAAACGTGGGCCCCATCGAGGGGATTCTCGTGAGTCGCCGTGTACACACGTTCCAATAGGTTACCTCCCCGGGCCGGGCTTTGCCTAATTACTTCGCCAATTACCATACCGTAGCACTATATCGAGGCCGGGCGGCACCGACAACTCGACCCCCAAGGAAGAGGTGTGCCTCCCGAAAACCTTGAACTCGTTGTCTCCAAACGACTTACGGCTTGCCGCCGATCTTACCAAGCGTACGCTCATCTGGGTCAGCTCCTTTAGGTTTGGAGGGCGACCCTGGGTCTTGTTGAAGGACGACTGGTCAGCATTCGGGCTGTGCTTCGAGATCGCACGAAACTGGCTGTGGAAAACCCTGGTTAATAACCACGTCCGCGACAGCGCCACAATAGACTTCTTCACCGTGCCGACCGCCATGTTTCGCATCCTGTTCTGCTTTGGCCCGGCACATCTCCGCTCGACCAGCCCGTTTCCGCCAGGATGACGTTTGGGGGAACCCTATTTACGGCACGCTCATCAGGCAGGTCTCCACACTGGACCAGCCTATGGAAACGACGCTCTCATATGCTGGTATCAGCAATTCAATTAGCTGGTTCTGCCACCTCCAGCCTATGGTCTAGCATCAATAACCACTACGCAGGAGCCGCCCAGATCTTAATCGCAATTCCGCGAAAAACGGGCTTCAGCTGCCAACCGGGATGATTCTGGGCCAAGGGCCGTTGCCACGCACGGGGCTACCTCGCTGCTGGACATGCCGCGAGGCAACTGCCCGGTAGGCCAAGCCGACGGCGTAAACGACGGCAAAGCGCTGAACTGGCCCTAGGGGCTCGCGCCCTGCGTGCTATGGGGCTGCCACCGGCGGCGTGACGTACCCCTTGGCGTCTTCGGCGCCGGGTCGGTGGTGATCGCGGAGTTTTTCACACCACCGTACGACTCGACGTGTCACTCAAAGCGCTGCCCGAGGCTTGCCCCTTGCCGGTTTAGCCCAGATGATGCGCCAAGCCACAATCTTCGTTGGCGGATCCCCCTCTAAAACGTTGCTTCGACTCGGCCGATTTGCGAGCGTCGCCACTACACCAACCTGACCCGCAGGTCCATCAAGGCGTGGGGAGGAGTTTTGACGCCGACCGGGACTGACAAACTCCGCCGCCCGGATTCGGCGGCTTGGTCACCCGTAGCGGGGCCGACGCGGTCAATCTCCGGTGGAACCGACGGCAGTTGGTCACTCGGTGAGCAGCCCGAGCTTCTGCATCTGGAATCGGATCGTGCTGGGTCGTTGCAGGGGGTGGCGCGGTGCAGGTCGGCCCGTAGCGTGTCTGCTCTTTTGCCGACGGAAAATACCGCCCGGGAACATGGCTTTGGTAGATGGCGGAGCTACACCATGGGGCGATGCGGCGGCGCAGTTCGGCCGTTGGAAACAGCTTAATTCCGGGCGCTTTTGCGGTACTATACTGAGGAAGGGCGAGTAGCTATCAGCCTCGGCCGCCTATTCTCTGGGGACGGGATGGTTTCAAACCACAAAGCCGAGAGTCCTTCGTCGACCCCTTTCGCTTGGCCTTTCGCCCGGGGGTAACGTTCACATCGTCCCTGTAATGCCGCCAGGTGTCCAACAGCGCACGCATCACCCCGAGATGCTGTAGAGTAGGGATGCCCTTCCATGCTGGCCCGCGCGATCGTTGTTGTCGGAGCCCCTTGCAGCGCACGGGGTCGCTGCTCGTCAGGCTACTGCCAAAGATGGGCACACCGCCAACGACCTGACGGTTGGTCTTGCGACGGTCGTGCCAAACCACCTCTTCCGCGGCGATTCGGGCAATTGCCGGTGGAAACTGCTGCACTGGGACGAACGGCACGAATTAGCCTACGTCGTGGGCATCACCCGCAACCAAGCCGTGCAACCCAAGATCACACGCTAGGCCACTTCACGCGAGTCAGCGTTATTCACTAACGTCTTTGTCTGTTCGACGGAGGTTTGCCACGAAACAAGAGCCATTCCGCAAAGAGCATTCCGATTACATCCTGTCCGGCCATGCCTGCATGCATGTCCGGACCGCCGAGAGGAATCGATTCCTGACAGAACTGAAGGAGATCGCCGCAGCGCCGCCCAAGGATGGCCGGCCGGTGTTCGTCTGGTCCCAGGCAATAGGATGGGGGGAAGGCGATGGCGAGCTGTCTAGGCGGACCACCGGTCGATTCAATCTCCCCTCTGACCTGAATAACAACCCGCAATCAAATCACAAACCAGCGCTTGGCTAAGAAGTCCGTCTTTGCGCCTCGTGCTCAACACCATTCCCCTGGGTGGGCTCACGGGCCACCCGCAACACAAAGGAGCTTTCCCATGCGCATCATGCTGATCAACAACCATGGCGGAGTGCGACCCGTTTGCCCGAAACCGGCGTGACCGGGGGACAGGCAGACACGTGGTCGGGACGGTCCCGGCGACGTGGATAACTTGGTATTCCGTGTGGGTGTGATTCCCACCCCTCAGGTGTTGAGGTGACAGCGTATCCCCCATGCCGGTGGCCTGACGATCATCGGTGTGAAGCGGGGATAGACGGCGGTAACCCGGAACTCGGTTGGGAACTCCGCCTAGCACAGTTGGACTTGGACAGGAACACGAATCTGCTTCTGAATCGTCGTCACGTTGTGCAGGCTTAGCCGAGTTGAAAAGCCTGTTCCCAAAAAATGGGACCGGATGAAGAGCCGGGCATGTTCCACCGTTGCCCGGATACACCCTCGTAATCATCCCGGCGAACAGCAGAGTCCTACGTCCAACGACAAACGGAGACCAGGAACGGGATAACCCACATGACGCTCTCGTCATCGGGCGAGTAGGGAGTCACCCGCATGCGTCACGTGGGAAGGATTGCCTCAGAAGCCAATGCCCTCGGGAAAGCCGAGGGATATGCTGACGGAGGCACGGCAAGTGGAGGTAGCGAAGTGAGTAGGAGTATAATGTCATGAACACATCGGTAACGATGATGTATGAATGGCACACCATCGACTGGCGCAAGCTGGAGGTGGATGTGTTTAAGCTCCAAAAGCGGATCTACCGCGCATCGAATCGTGGCGACATGAGTGTCGTCCACCGACTCCAGAGGCTCTTGCTGAAGTCTCATGGAGCGGCCCTTCTGGCGGTACGACGCGTAACGCAGGACAACCGCGGCAAGCATACAGCAGGCGTAGACGGCTTAGCGTCTCTTGACGAAAAGGAAAGGCTGTTGCTTGCAGAGCGACTCCGGCGCGACCCGTACGACACCCGGGTGCAGCCGCTACGCCGGGTTTGGATTCCCAAACCAGGCAAAGTGGAGAAACGTCCACTCGGGATTCCCACCATGAGGGACCGCGCGCGACAGGCACTGGTCAAGCTGGCATTGGAACCGGAATGGGAGGCCAAGTTTGAGCCGAACAGTTACGGTTTCCGGCCAGGTCGGTCCTGTCATGATGCGATTGAAGCGATTTACCGACAGGTACGTCTGGTGCCCAAATGGGTACTCGACGCGGATATTGCCGGATGCTTTGATCGCATCAACCATGAAGCGCTGACCAAAAAGCTTGGGACGTTTCCCAAGCTGAGGCGCGTTATCAGGGCGTGGCTGAAAGCCGGTGTCTTGGATGACGGGAAGGTTTTTCCAACATCTGAAGGCACGCCGCAAGGCGGCGTAATCTCGCCATTGTTGGCGAACATCGCCTTGCACGGCTTGGAAGCTGCGGTCGAGAATGCCTTTCCCAGAACCGCCTACGTTCAATCGGAAGGGCGGTATGTTCCGTGGCGTCCCACGCTCATCCGTTATGCGGATGACTTTGTGGTGCTGCACCGGGACAGGGAGGCTATTGAACACGCCAAGAAAGTCGTCGCCGAATGGCTCGCGAACATGGGACTAGAGATGAAGCCGAGCAAGACACGGATCGTCCATACGCTGGACGTGCATGACGGCCAAGTGGGATTCGATTTCCTCGGATTCCATGTTCGTCAGTACCCCAGAGGACGATCATCTTGCATTCGGATTCCCAAGACGGGGAAGCCGACGGGCTTCACACCAAGCATCAGGCCGAGCAAAGCGTCCCAGAAGCGGCTGCTTCAAAATGTCGGGGAGATCATTCGATCGAACCGGGCAGTGAGTCAGGTTCGCCTGATTCGCTTGCTCAACCCGGTCATTCGAGGCTGGGGAAACTACTTCTCCAAGGTCGTCTCCAAAGACGTTTTTCAAAGATTGGACGCGTTGATCTTTGAGCAGCTCAAGGCCTGGGCCTATCACCGCCATCCCAACAAGGGTCGGCGCTGGATTATGGCCAAGTATTGGTCATTCCGCACCGACGCCTGGGCATTTGGAATCCGCGATAGGATTCAGTTGATTAACCTACCGAGCATTCCAATTCGGCGGCATGTCTGCCTTCGTAAGGGCAAGAGCCCATACGACGGCGACTGGATGTACTGGAGTCAACGGCTTGGCCAATACCCTGACGTACCCAAAAGCGTAGCGATACGCTTGCGGTTGCAACGGGGCATTTGTTCGAGCTGTGGACTGACGTTCAATCCCGACGATGAAATGAAGATCATGCATCTCAACGGAGATCGCAGGAACTTCAATCGGGATAACATGGCGCTGGTGCATCAGCGCTGCGTCGCCATGACGAAGACGCGTGTGACAACACGCCACTTCGCTGAGGAGCCGTATGAGGGGAAACTCTCACGTACGGTTCTGAAGACGAGTACGAACGGTGACGTTCGTGCTTAGTTTAACGGATATGCCGACTACATCGACATCGAGCCCAGCACCACAATCAGTAGTCTGTTCAGCCAGCGGATCGAGGGAAAGGCTGCCGACTTCCTCATCCGGGTGAACCGTCAGCCAACCACGTCAGAGTACACGCTGCAAGAAGGTGACCGCGTCTCCATCACGCCAGTCAAGATTGAAGGGGCCTGAACCGCGGGACCGAGACCTGCCTACCTTGGCAAGGCCTACACCCTTTATGGAAAGGCTAAACCATGTCCAGATCGATCAACGAGCGGCTGGCCCGGTTGGCCTGCCGCTTGGCTGAGTTCATCGCTTGCACCTGTTCCCCAGTAGGGGCCGACAGGTGGCGTGCCAGCAGTCTGGATCTAAGAGTGCGGTGGGACAGGCTCCAGCGCCAGCAGAAACTCGCTGCCAAGGCCATCGACCGGGGCTGGTTCCAGGCTGCCCGCCACGTGTTGACCGCTAGCCGATTCGACCGCCACGAATTTGACACGCTGTGGGAGAAGCACTGTGGGGCGGTGGACGAGTTCTTGGGTAGCAGCCCTGAGGGGCTGAGCGAGGCAGCCTTGTACGCCGAGCTTTTGGAGTTGAATGATGAGTTCGAGAGCGTGGGCTGGGACAAGAACTTTCTTTGGGTCACCACCGAGTCCATCACCCTGGAAGACGTTTACCTCGGCCCGTTCGACATCAAGCTGCGCCTGGATCGCATCGGCCATCCTGGGGAGGACGATGACTTCGAGATCAAGGCCATCGATCCCCACCCAGCGGGGGGCGACGGCGAAGTCACCCATCCCCACGTGTCCGGAGGCCGTATCTGTCAGGGCGATGCCAAAGCACCGATTCGGTTGGCCCTGAGGCAGGGCAGACTGACCGACGTGTTCCAGCTCAATAACGCCGTGCTGACCACCTACAACCCCGGCAGCCCCTTCGTGAAACTGGAAGATTGGGACGGCGTCCGCTGCACCGACTGCGACAGCAGCGTACCGTCGGAGGATACCTCGTACTGCGAAGCGTGTGGCGACGACTACTGCGATGAGTGCAGTACCTGCTGCCCGAACTGCGACGTGACCCGGTGCATGGGTTGCCTGATCGGGTGTACTGACTGCGGCGAGGGCTACTGCAGTTCGTGCCTGTCGCCCTGCAAGGCGTGCAAGGCCAAGGGGCTTTGCGTTGATTGTCTCGAAGAGGACTTGTGTGCGTCGTGTCGCGACGCCCAGGCCAAGGAGAACCACGATGTTGACGACAACCAAACGACCGATGAACGGGAAACCGCCAAAACCCTCTTGGCCAAGGTGGGGCCGGAGGGAGCGACCCAGGCAGCCGACACTGGAGTTCACACCAACAGCCTGGCTCAAACTCCAGTGTCTTTGCCATGCGGGTGATACGGAGATCGGCGGGTTCGGCATTGTGCCCGACCCTACCGAGTTGCTGGTCACCGATTTCGTCACCGTCAAACAGCGCTGCACCGCCGTCACCGTCAAGTTCGACGACGACGCGGTAGCCGATCATTTCGAGGACATGGTGGACCGGGGGCTCAAGCCCGATCAGTTCGCCCGCTGTTGGTGCCATACCCACCCTGGCGACTCACCAACGCCCAGTGGCCAGGACGAGGAGACCTTTGAGCGCGTTTTCGGATGTTGCGACTGGGCCATCATGTTCATCTTGGCCCACGGTGGAGCCACCTACGCCCGGCTGCGGTTCAACGCGGGACCAGGCGGGGAGATGCTGTTACCGGTCAGCGTGCGCTGGGACTTACCCATCGGCCAGGTGGACCAAGCCGCATGGCTGGCCGAGTACCAGGCCAACGTAACCGAAGAGTTCTGGCAATCCGCACCCAGCGTCGGCAAACAGGGTGGACGGTTCGATGACCGCGATGAACTCCTAGATGATATGCCGGGGCCTGATCCTGCCGACAGGCTACCCATGGTCGATTTTGGCTTCATGGAAATGGAGGTGGATGATGACCTGCCCCTCGATTAGCGAAGCAGATCGATACCTGCGCCACTCGGGGTTCCTACCGCAGGCGTTGCTCCGACGCCACCCGGTCACGGTAGTCGGCGTGGGGGCCATCGGTCGTCAGGTAGCCCTGCAACTGGGCGTGATGGGCGTGAGTCCTATGACCCTCATCGATCCTGACACGGTGGAGACGGTGAATCTCGGCGCCCAGGGTTTTGCCGAAAGCGACCTGGGCAAGCCTAAGGTCGAAGCCACCGCCAAGCTTATCCAGCATCTCAACCGGACCGTGCAGGTCATCCCACACGCCCGGCGATTCCGGCGTAGTGAGGACACCGCCGAGGTGCTTTTTTGCTGTGTGGATAGCATCGAAACGCGAGGGCATATCTTTCGGGCCATCAAGGACCAGGTGCGCTGCTTCATCGATGGACGCATGAGCGCTGAGTCGCTCCGCATCTTGACTGTGGGCAACGCTACCGGCCTTGAGCACTATCCGCAGACACTGTTCACCGCGGCTCAAGCCCAGCAAGGGGCCTGCACCGCTCGGACCACGTTCTACACCGCAGCCATCGCCGCGGGGCTCATGGTGAGCCTGTATGGCCGCTGGCTTCGCGGGCTGGAGATACCTCTGGACCTGGTATTCAACCTGCTGGCCGACGAACTGGTGGTGCCAGTCGTTGGGGCAGACGGCGAGGTGGCTCATGCAATGTGAAGGCTGTGATGGCAGCGGTATTCGACCATCAGAAAGGAGGAGTGACCTCATGGGCCTATTGCATGAATTGATCGAAGCCTTCACCAAACTGTGGCCATCCCGACAGAGCATCCCGGGCCACACCAAGCAGCAAGCCTACGGAAGGCGCTGGTCCCGGCACCGCCCACGGCGGATCGGAACCTACAGCAGGCGACGGCCCCAGCGTGGGTGATGGTAAGTCGGCTGCGAGCCAAGAAGTGAGCTAGGTCCAGCCCGTGATTCAAAAGTACAGGAGGCACACGATGACGGTCACCTTCAACAACATCACCATCACGATGGAGTCTGCGTCAGCACAGCAAGCCTACGACGACCTCTGCGCCCTGTTGGATGAATACGACAAAGCGCGCGGCGGTGGAGCCATCGAATGGGAGACGGACACCTATTGTGTCGACGGCGGTACCGAACGCGAAACGAGCGAACTCTGGCCGCACTAGACGAGAGGTGCCTGCTGCTCCCGAAAACGAGGCTTTGCTTGCCGCAGGCCCGAACATGGTGTGGAGACCACAAACATGGAAACGATTCAAGCCACCGTATAAAACCCCAGACTCCTGCGCAAGGCGAACCGGCTCTTCACCGGATCGCTCAGCGGCAGGATCATCGAAATCCTGCAGAACGCCCGCCGGGCGGGCACCGGCAGGGTGGACATCCAGAACCATGACGGGCGGGTCACCGTCCGTGACCACGGCCATGGCATCGGCGACACGTCCCCGGATTTGGGACACTCCTTCGGCGACCTGCGAGGCAGCAAGGTACTCACGCTCTCTAAGCCGCTTACTCGGTCCGAGTAAGGCGGGTACTCGGTCCCGATACCTGCCTTACTGGGTGCCGATACCTGCCTTGAAGAGCGCCGACACCCACCTGGTGCGCGCGGCCGACAACAGCCTGTTGCGCGCTGGCCCGCCGGGCGATCACGTCAACATCCAAATCAGCTAGCCCGGAACCGTACTGGAATTCGAGGACGAACCCTGGACCAAGGATGTGGTGGAGCCGCAGGCAGTATTCACCGGCATGGAGGTTATGGTTGATGGCGTGTCGTGTGCCCAGGCAGCCTTTGTCGGTGAGCATGCCGTCCACCATCCCGAACTAGGCTGCCGGATCGAGGTATGCAAGTCCAGCAACCTGCATCCCTGGCATCGATCCTGCGACCGCGGTGGGTTCCGGCACCATTCGGTGCTGGTCAACTTCCACGGCCAAGTCTTGGGCTTCGACCATCGCCCGGTGAGCGAGCATCACCTGCACTACTTGGTGGACCTGACGAGTGAGCCGGCCGGCATTCGCTTGCTGCTGCCCGCACGGACCCGGCTGGTGGAGAACCAAGCGTTCGAGGAGCTGTTGCGGGCACTCGAAGTCGAGGCGTTCCACTATCTTCAGCGCCGGGGTGAACACCGGCTGCCCTTCAAGGAGTATCGGCGAGCCAGAGAACTGGGCATCGAATTGCCGGAGGCGACGCCGACCTTTACGGTTGGTTTGCTTTCAGGCTGTAGCCCGCCCGAGCCCGCCGAGGTGAGCATGCCCAAAGACTTCCCACTGGCCCAGTGCTACCGCTTCGACCCCGAGCATTCCGACGGCACCGAAGCTGATGAGCCCAACGCTCATCTGCTGGCCGCGCTGGGGAGTTTTGACGAACGGTTTGTTCCTGTAGGAATCCAGACGCGCTACAACGGCTATTCCTGGGCGGACTTGCCTGGCATCCTCAAGGTGGAGGTGCAGATCGGGAAGGAACTGCAGAGCAGGGCCGTCTGGTCCGGTACGCTGACCTGCGCGGAGTCGCTGGAGATTACCGTACACACCAGCGATGAAAAAGTATTCTCTTCCCCGGTCTGCATGGCCCCGGCGCCTCCGCCCGAAGAGGCCCCGACGGCGGCGGACGATCACCTCTTGGTCACCCCAGAGGCCCAGCTGTGTCGATTGATGACAGACCACCGATGTCGGTGAGGCTGGCTTGGCCGACCCCCTAGACCCCGTAGTGGTGTTCGATGTGGACGATGTAATCCAAGTCGCCGATGGTTTCGAGGATGACGCGGGTCGTGGTGTCCGGGTTGATCATGTCGTTTTCCCGCACTCCGGACAAACCCCCGACTCGTTGCCCGTCAGATCATACCCGCAGTTGCGGCAGTGACCCTTAGGCGGGCGGCGGTCGAGATAAAACAACACAAAGGTGGCGACAGACACAGGCAGGCACAGCATCCAGAATGGAATCAACAGGTCCACGCCGGAAGCAAGCCCAATGGGTCTCTGGTTATCGTTAATCTCGAACTGCCACCGCCAACAAAGCCCGAATCGCTCGAACCAATCCGGCTCCCAACGATCAGAGATTCGATTCGCTTCTACGGTCCAGTCGCGGTCTCCATATCGATGGTAAGTCAGGTACAAATAGCCAGCGCTTGCCGTTGCTCGGTCCGGGCCGTGAACATACAAGAAGGCACCGTGCCCCCGGCCTATCGAGACCGACCAGAACACACTGCAAGCCCAGCCGCATCCCAGTAATAAGGACACTACTACTCCGGTCCACTTAACCACCCGCCAAGGCTTGGACAGTTGGCGGCTCATATCTGGATCCCGCACTCCGGGCGCCGGGGCACGTCCAGCCCGCCAACGACGTAGTTGCATTTTGCCGGTTTCGTTGTCGCCGAAGGGCTTGCCCTGTCCGTGGACCCACACCGTGGCAATCAGGCCGGGAAGCGCGGTGAGACTGAGCACAAGCCAGGTGCGGAGGTATGGGTAGGCAATGGAGGGGGATGGGGAAAACGCACATACCATCAGCTTACTCACGTTGCCATCGATGAACGGGCATCCGAGCGATCCTCTGCGGCCAGGAGGTCGGCTATGGTTTGGGTGGCCAGCACTCCGGCGGCGATGCTCTGGATTTCTCTTACCGGTGGGGGGGCGGTGCGACCAGGCGCGTGGGATTGACCGGTCGAGGCCGGCGGGGTTGATGGTGCTAGCGATGGATCGCAGGGGGGCGATGGTTGCGAACCGAAGTCCTCGGGCAACTTCAGGTCGGAGGTGGTTGGGCCCTCGATGGCTTCGACGATCTGCAACAGGGAGATTTTCTGGGCTGGCCTAGCCAGGGTCAGCGACGGGGGCATTCCAGTGGCATGTTTGAGCACTTGAGCTCGAATGAGTTTGTCCAGGATGGTGGCCAGGCCCCGCGCTGGAATGCCCGACAACTCGGCCAATTCCCCGGCGGTCAACGGTTTCTCCGCTCCGCGTCTGGCGATCTGCTCGACGGCAAAGACACCGTAGGCTGATTCGACTGACAATCGCATGGATTGATCTTCCCGTAGTCGAGCCCCGGAGCGCCATGGCACTCGTGCCAAGGCACTCGTGCCAAGGCAAAGAACAAGACGGCGTTCGCGGGAGCGAGCCGGCTAAGCCAGTGGTGGTGCGGTCATCCGAGTCCTAACCAGCAGTCGCTCGAAGATGGCGAACCAGAGGTCGTCCACTTGGTGCTCGGGTTCTATTGCGGCGGTCTTGGGCCCGGCGCAGGCCTGGGCGTCGGTTAGCCGTTGTTTGAGTCGCTGAATCTCCTGCAAGTGGCGGCGACAATCGAAGGCCCGCTCGATGCAGCGTCGCAAGGTGCGGAAGCTGACCGGCGCGGATAGATAGGCGGCGGCACCGAGGGCGTCGCAGTTGCGTTCCAGTTCGTCGTGGCGTTGCTCGGCCAGGACGATGAGCGGCAGATCGGGCAGGTGCTGCCGGACGGAACGGACCCAGTCCAACCCCACGGCAGTCTTGGGGTGATGGATGTCCAGGATGAGCAGGTCGATGGGGATCGATTCGAGGATGCGCGAAGCTCGAGCAGAGCTGGGCGCACAAAAAACCTCCAAGCCCAGGGATTGGAGGCCGGTGCGGAGCGTCTTGCGGGAATGACGATAATAGGTTCGATCCTCGACCACCAGGGTCGGGGCACCGTGCGGCAACCCCCGGATGGGCGGTAAGGCCGAGTCGGCTGTCCATTGGATATTCATAGTGAGGTCTCTCATTCGGCAGTTTTGCATCAGACCCCCCCGGGAATTGGCTTCGCTCGCCACTACGTGGCCCTTCCACTAACCCATACGCAGTGTAGACCCAAATCTTAATCGAGAACGGCCCGAACAAGGCGGACGCGGCCAAAAAACAGTTGCAACCCGGATGTTTGGCAGGTGGGGCAAAGGATTTGCCGGCATCGGTACCTATAGCCAACGACTTCCATTAAGAATCACCCCGCGGCAACGTATAGGTTTATGGGCTGCGGCTCCTGGTAGTCTGCTCTGCACCGACGCAGTTTTCGACGGGGATATCATCAAGATTCGTCTATGGGCGATGCACCGAGTTTGGAATCCGTCGGCCTGTCGGGCACAGAGTTGGAGTGGCTCCTGGGCCACTTTGTGCCCCAGGCAGTTCGTGCCACCATCGATCAAGCGGTAAAGAGCGACAGGCGGCGCCAGCGACGTTATCCGTATCACCTGCCCAACGGACTCATGGCGGAGACTCGGCGCCCCGATAGCTCGGCCACGGCCTGCCGGCTTTTTCCGCGTAATATCAGTACCTCCGGCATTGGCTTGATCGACGGGCCCTACATGCCCCTCGGCACCAAATGCTGGATGCTACTAGTGGGTCGGGATGGGGCGACGCGCGGCATTCGCGGTTGCGTGGTGCGCTGTGATCGCGTCCGCGGCCATGTGCAGGAGATGGGCTTGGAGTTCACCTCCGGGCTGGACGCCAATAGCGACGACACCGGAGAGGCGAGATCACCGGGCTACGATCGCCGAGCGGTTGTCGCGATCTGTCGGGAAATCATCGAACTGGCCGACGCCGGCGCTCCTGGCGTCGAACTGCTGGTCAAGGTGGAAGCCCTGGTTACCCATTGCCGGAGCCATAGCCACTGACCCGATGCCCTGGCCACCTGAGGTCAAGTTACCCGTGGGGCGAGGGTAGGTCCGGTCAAATAGCTCGTAGGTCGCCTTTAGGTCGGTGGCGACGTCGCCCGTCAATTCAAGGCGGGTTGGGAACCGCGCAGTTCTTGCCATATCGGTGGATTATTCACCTTGCCGATTAAGAAACCGGCTCGGCCTGCGTACTGGTTAATGAAGGAACACGCGTCGGATGGGGCCGTGGGAACCCCCGCCGTTTAGGCCTTGCGGGTTGTGGGGCAATGGGCTGCCACGGAATCGCCCGTAGCGTGGCTATAGAAGTTGGTTCCAATAGAGAGATCGATTCTTGACGAGTTCCAATCCTCCGGGAATCGCCCTCTCGGCACCGTCCAGCCACGTTCTTGATTCTGGACGGAGGTCGTGGGGCTCCTCCCATCCTGACCCCGCCCGGCAGGCCAACCACTTGCCGGGCGGGATGTTAGGGCGGGGTCACAGCAACCGTCGGTTTGGGCTTCGCATAGGAGAGCTTTTGGCCCAGTTGCATACTGGCCTGATTTGAATTGTTGTCCCAACCCAAGCGCGGACCGGAGCATTCCCGTTGTTGCGGCGACTCGGTGTCCATGACGGCCCACGATGCCGATTGATGAGCAGGAAGACCCGAGCGGTGGCGGTCACGGAGTTTTTAGGAGGATGACCGAGCAAAAATGCCAGCCCTGTCAGACGCAGCCGGTGCCTTGGCGCGACTTGGAGGCCAAGGCGGTGGAGCTGCGCCATCTGGAGCGGTGTGTGGGCCTACTGGAGCGACGGCTTCCCTACCTCCGCGGCCGGGCCGATCACACCGAACACATCGCCGATTCGCTGGCCCGCATCCTGGGTTTCGGAGAGCAGCACATGGTGGTGCTGCGATTGGCGGCCCGGTTTCACGACCTGGGGCTGCTGGGCATACCCGACACCATCCTGCACGCCCCCCGAGAACTCTCTCCCGACGAGCGTCAGGTCGTCGAGGGTCACGTGCGCATGGGTGGCCACCTGCTGGACGTGGCCTTCTACGATTATCCGGAGGTGCTGGAGATGGTCTGGTTTCATCATGAACGCCCCGACGGTACGGGTCCGTTGAAGTTAGAGGGCGAGCAAGTCCCGCCCCTAGCCCGGGTGTTGTCGGTGGCCGGTGCCATCGAGGCCATGACCAATTCGCGTCCCCACCGCGAGGCCCTGACTCGCGGCCAGATCGTCAAGGAGCTAAGGCGGTGCGCGGGGAGTCAGTACGACGCCGACATCGTGGACCTAGCGTGCCAGAACTTGAAGCGCCTTCTCGGCGGGATACGGTCTGGGCAGACCACCGTCAACGCGCCGCCGCTCGAGGACGTTGCACCACCACCGCAGGTAGCTACCCGATGAGACCGAGATGGGCCCCCAAGCCTGTTTCATCGAGTTCGGATCCTCGCTGGAAGCGGAGGAGGGTCGCTGTGCGTCGAATGCCAAGTGGGTTTGCCTGGGCCATGGTGGTCACGGTGACGGGCGGTGGCTGCGCTTTACCGAGCGCCACACCGAGCACGCGGATCGATGCGCCGTTCGCCCTGCAGCCGGGTGACCTGCTCTTGCAGGACTTGGACGGCGGGCCTTTGTGCGAGGCCATCGAAAAGGTCACCCACGGGTACGGTGGGGCGTCCTTTACACACCTGGGCATCGTGTGTGGGCCGGCGGCGATCACTTCGCCCTACAGGGCCGATTCCCCAACGGCTCAAAGGGTGCTTGAAGCCGTCTCAGGTGGCGTGCGGATCACGCCCCTCGATACGTTCCTGGCCCGGAGCAAGGACGCCCGCGGCCGTCCCAAGGTGGTGGTGGGACGCCTGAAAGCCGAACACCGATTCATGGTGCCCGCGGCACGGGTGCCCACGGCACTGGTGCCCACGGCGCTGGACTACGGCCTGTCGAAGGTGGGCCGGCCCTACGATCGAGTCTTTGAGATCGGCAACGATGCCTTCTACTGCTCGGAGTTGATTTACGAGATGTTCGCTCATGGCAACGGAGGCCAGCCGGTGTTTCATCTTGAGCCAATGACGTTCAAGGATCCCGATACCGGGGCCACCTTCCCGGTTTGGGCCGATTATTTTGGGAAGTTAGGTGTGCCGGTTCCCGAAGGCCAGCCGGGCATCAACCCCGGCGGGATTTCTCGGTCGTCGAAGATCGAGATGGTGCATGCTTATGGCACTCCCACCGGTTGGAAAGGGATAGATCGCAGCTCGCCGTAGCGCCCCAGGGGTCAATTCAAGGATATTAGAGGATCAAGAGGTGCACCAGGATGGGTGTGCCCTAGCCATGACAAGGAGGTTGTCTCAATGGATAGCATTGTTCGGTCGGTTCGGCCGTCTCTCCCACGATTCGTTGGCCCGGTCGGGTCGGCTGGCCCGGTTGGATCGGCTGGCCCGATTGGATCGGCTTGCCGACAAGCTGGGTTCACCCTTATCGAACTGCTGGTGGTGGTGTCGGTCCTGGCCTTGTTGGTGGCCGTGCTGCTGCCCTCGTTGTCCAAGGCCAAGCGTCAGGCGGCGGCGGCTGTGTGCGGAAGCAACCTCAAACAGGTGGGCACCGCGTTCGCCTTGTACCTCAATGATCACGGGGATCTATACCCCGCGGCCGAGGATCCGCTGAGCACCTCGCCGTTTTACTGGCTGTGGATGGGCCGGGGTTTTCGCGGATACATCGGTCCCTACCTGGTGGACGACATCAGCGCCCAGAATCCCAGCGTGTTAGTCTGTCCCGACGACCGAACCGAGCCCGACGTCTTCGAGCGGACCAGCTACGCCTATAGTATGGCCTTCTACCATAGCCCCGAACAGATTGACGCGATGTCCAGCATGGCTGACACCTACTCGAACCCCCAGCCACCGATGCCCCAATCCAGTGCCCGAGTCCGACACCCATCGGCCAAGATCCATTGCGGCGAATGGGCCAGCTATCACCAGCGCCTCCCCAACGATAAAGGCTGGTGGGACATGCGAGGCAGCAGGATATTTCTGTTCGCAGACGGCCACGTGGCCAAGCACGCGGCCGGTGACATCGCCCTGGCCAACGATGGCCTACCGGACCCCAATCTGACCGTCGGTGGCACGCGCGGCTTTGACGTGCGGTAACGGCCGGCTCCTCGTCAAGCGCGACGACCTGACCGGCATGGGCCCCAGCGCACCGGCCTGCTGCTCGATCCGGTCTACACCGGCAAGGCCCTCTATGCCTCGTACTGCGAACTGAACCAGGGCCGACTAAAGCCGCAGGGGGACTTGCTCTTCATCCACACTGGCGGTGCGTTCGGCATTTTCCCCCACCGCCAACTACTCAGCCAAGCGGTCAGAGTCATAAAAGGGAACGAAGTGCGACGAGCAAGCAAACGGTCATGCGTCTGGCTGGGGAAGGCAGATTGACGATGATGGTGTCAAGGGGTTTCTACGGTCGCTGCCAAGTCACTTGAGGCCGTCCCGGCTGATGTGTTGGCCACTTCCATTTGGAGAAGCAGCGCTCGGGCGAAGTCGGTTTCCAGATTGCCCGGTCCTCCGAGAGCCGCGCTCTCGACGAACGCGTCACGGGCTTCACCGGTCTGATCATCGAGCAATGCCTTGCGGGCAATGTAGTAGAGGGCCTCACCACGCTCCTCATCATCGCCGCTTGCAGCGAGCAGTTCTTCTGCAGACCAGTCGCCCAGGAATAGGTCGTAGATATTGCTAAGTTGACCATCGCCGCTGGGGGCGGGCATGCGCGATGCCAACAGGTTAGCCGCCGCTTCCTCTTGGTCGTCTTGGAGAAGCAGCAGATACCACCACAGCCTGGCGTAGGAGCGATCCGGTTCATCCAGCACAGTGGCTTTGCGGTAGTCTCTGATGGCTTGGTCAGTTCGGCCCGCCAACTCGTAGGCCATGCCCCTGTGCGCGAGCACAACGACGTTGCGGGGCTCGATCGTCAGAACTGCGCTCAAGTCCGAGATGGACTCCTCGAACTGGGCAAGCTGGATGCGGGTGCTGCCCCGGGCATGAAGGTAGATTAGCTCATCGGGGGCCAGTTCGATCGCTCGGGTGAATGCCGGTATCGCTTCGGCGAACTGGCGTGCGTGCAGATAGACGGCGCCGAGATTGTAATGGAATTCGGCGCGGTCCGGCTTGAGTTCACTGGCCCGCTTGGCGTCGCGAACGACTTCTTCCCAGCGCTCGAATTTCGATAGGATCGAGGCCCGCCGTATGTAGAGCATGGCGTCATCGGGAATTAACTCGATGGCCCGGTCGAAGTCCGCCAGGCATCCCTCGAGGTCACCGAGCCCTGCCCGGGCCGAAGCTCTGATCGCATGGGCTGTGCCATGCTGGGGGTCGAGCTTGAGCGCCTCCTCGGCGTCGGCCAGCGCTTCGGCATGACGGCCGAGTTTGCGGCGCACTTCAGATCGGTTGCCCCACCAGTCGATCCAGGTGGGGTCCAACTCGATCGCCCGGCTCAGATCCCGCTCGCCCTCTTCATAGCGCTCGAGCATGAGCAAGGCGTGTCCGCGTTTCCCGTGCGTAAGTGCCCAGCGGGGTCGCATGGCTACCGCCCGTTCGGCATCGATCAGTGCCTTGGCGAAGTGCCGCAACTGGCCATGTCGCCAGGCGCGAATCATGATCGGGCCGACCTGGGTGGGGTCCAACTCGATGGACTTGTCTAACAGCTCCACGGCCTTTTGGTGATCCGGCTCATACATGGCCTGCATGTAGAACCCATGCGCCGATTCTGGAGGCATCAATGCTTCGGCTCGCTGGGCGTGATGCGCCGCCTTCTCAGGTTCATTCTGCAAGTTGAAATAGGCCAAGGCCAGTTCGCGATGAGCCAGCCAACTATCCGGATGACGGGCAATGACTCCTTCCAGGTAACCCGCCGCCTCGTCGTGCCTTTGCAGGTGTTGCAGGAATTTCGCACGATAGATCTGCAGATTGATCTCCTCGGGGTGTTCGACCAGAGCCGCCTCCATCCTCTCGAGACCGTGTTGGTGCCGACCGTTCTCGAAATCCTGCTGGGCCTCGAGGATGACCAGCTCGATGTCCTTGCTGGCGACAAGCTGGGCGGCCGCGGTCGCCTCGCGCCGCGACGTTTGGGCACCGGTGTAGAGTACGCCCGCCGCGATCAGCGCCGCCAGCAGCGATGCCGCCAGCCCGCTGGTCACTTTACGCCGGCGGATGAACTTGGCCACTCGCGCCGGGATGGTCGGACGCTTGGCATGGATGGGCAGATCGAGCAGCCAGCGGCGCAAGTCGTCGGCCAGCTCTTTGGCCGTCTCATATCGATTGGCCCGGTCCTTCTCGACCGCCTTGAGGCAGACGGTCTCCAACTCGCGGGGCACCTTGCGGACCACCCGACGTGGTGGGACGGGCGCCTTGGTGAGCACCTGATGGAGGACTTCGCGGTCGTCCGCCGCGGCGAACATCGGCTGGAAGGCCAACAGTTCGTACAGCGTCGCCCCCAATCCGTACACGTCCACCCGCCGGTCGATGGGGCCGGAGTCTGCGTCCACCTGTTCGGGGCTCATGTAGCGAGCCGTTCCGATGAGCGCCCGGCTGACCGTCATGCTCTCGAAGCCGGACGCCTTGGCCAGGCCGAAGTCGGAGATCATCAACCGGCCGTCATTGGCCAACAGCAGGTTCGACGGTTTGATGTCGCGATGGATCACCCCCCGCTCGTGGGCGTAGTGCAACGCCTCAGCCACGTCGGCCATCCACCCGGCCACGCGGCGATAATACTGGCGGTCCGATTGATGACTCGAACCAATCTTCGTGATTGCGGATTGAACGGCAGGCGCCTGCGGCGTAGGTGATTCTCCCGACTGGCTGATGGCTAACGGCTGAGAGCTAACGGCTGTCGGCGGCCCGCCGGCGCCAGCCGGTTGAACAGAACCGGACGGTGTCCGGCCCAAAACCACATCGATCCCCGCCGTCTCATGAATCTGATGTAGGATGTCGCGTAACGAGTGGCCCTCGATCAACTGCATGGTGTAGTACATCATGCCGTCGACCTCGCCGAACTCGTGGACCGGGATGATGTTGGTGTGTTGAAGTTTCGCGGCCAGGGCCGCTTCCCGACGAAAGCGGGCGATGGCGTCGGGGCGAACGGCTCCCAGTAACGCGGGTAGGATTTTAAGGGCCACGGTGCGGTCCAACTCGATCTGCCGGGCTTCGAAAACGATGCCCATGCCGCCGCGGCCCACCTCGCGAATAATCTCGTAATCGGTCAGCAGCTCGTTGAGCCGGGCCAGTGGTACGTTGACATCCAGCCGGGTCTGCTCACGCAGGTTGGCCGCCCAGCGGAGGTCGTCGTCGGTCGCCGCCTGTCGCGGGTCCGACTCGACCCGCCCGGCGCAGGCCCCGCACGCTTCCAGGTGGCTGGCCACCTCGTGCATCTGCGATTCATCGAGATCCGCCCGCACAAAGGCATCCAGCCGATCATCGCCAGGACAGCCCGATTGCGGACCCACAAGTGGGACGGGACCAGTCCCGCTGGCGGGTCCCTGGATTGCGGATTTTGGATTGGAGGGGGTGGGACGTTTCATGTCTTGGTCCTCGCCGTTGGAATCACCCGCAAGGCAAACGACTGCGTCCGTTGCTTGAGCGCCGCTTCATCCAAGGAAATGCTCCACGGTGCTTCGGTCTAATATCCCATGAACCCCACTCGTGGGATCCCACTGGTGGGCTCCCACTGGTGGGTCCAAAATTAGGAGCCTTCCTGTCGCAGTGTTTGCATCATTTCGCGCATACGCTTGGTGACTTGGGCCCGGGTGACGTAGACGTGGGCTCGGGTCATGTCCAGACGTTCGGCGGTCTCGGCCGCGGTGACGCCTTCCAGGACGTAGAGCCTGAAGGCCTCGAAGCGCCGCGGACTGATGTCGGCCGCCACCTGGTCCAGGCACCAGTGCATATCCTGCACCTTCCATTCCTGTGCCCACACCTGGTTCAGGTTGGGGGCATCGTCTACCTGATCCGGAGCATTATCCAGGCTGGCCACTTCGCGGGCCGTGCCCCTGCGGCGGAACAGATCGCGCACCTTATTGGCGGCGATGGCCTTGACCCATTGGCGGAATCGGCCCCGGTCGCGGTCGTAGCGAAACTCGCTGATATGCGTCGAGACACCCAGCATCACCTGCTGCACGATGTCGTCGGCATCGGCGTGCATCAGGCCCTGCCGCCGGGCCACGCGGTATACGGCCGGGGCGTAGCGCTCGAAGAACTCCCGCCAGGCCGACTGGGCCGGCTGGTCGTCGCCCAGGGTGCGGAGCAGGGAGGGTCGCGTCTCTGGGAATTGGCTCGAGGTCTGCAGCAAGCGGCCGTACCTCCTAGGACTGGTCCTTGGACCGGTCCACGAACTGGTTGGACCGGCTCCACCGGTCCGTTTTGATCCGAGTGATCGATGTGATTCACCGTATGATAGCACAACCAACTCCCACGAATCGAGGTCCACTGCCGAAAAAGATAGCTGGTGGCCAGCCACTAGTGGCCAGGCACAACCCCAACCAAGGCCACGTCCCGGCGCTAGCGTCTCGGCGCTGGCGTCCAGACGCTGGCGTCCAGACGCTGGCGTCTCGACGCACGCGTCCCATAGAAACGGTACGCACGTCCTGGCCGAATCTAAATGACCGGCGGAAACAAGCCCGTACGCCGCGTCTGTGGCGTTGCAGTGTCACTGGAACCAGTCACTGCCCCCCCCGGGGGGGGCCAGGATAGAGAAGGACGGTCTGGGGCCCCTGCGATGGGGAAATTCGGTGGGGTGGGGGAACATTTCTAGGTGATCACCTCGGGGCAAGCCCCTGGGGGCAAAATGGTGCGTGGTTGCAGATTTGCGGGGGTTTGCCGTTTAGATCGCGGGTTCGAGCACGTACCAGTTGGTTGAGGACGGCAAAGCGGTCCGCTGCCAGCAGTTAGCTCATAGTAGCTAATAGCTGGTTGCTAACAGCTCTAAGCGACTAAAAGGAGCGAAGCGTGCCAATCAAATACGCCTTATTCGAGAACAACCTGACCCCCGACCCGGCGGACTTCTCCGCCGCGGTTCAGATCGCCGGGTCCTGGAACCTGCCGATCATCGCCGACAAGATCGTGGCCCGCGGCTCGACGGTGGGCAAGGCCGACGTGCTGGCGGTGCTGACCGATGCCGTCAGCGTCTGTGAGGAGGGCGTGGGCGAGTCCAATCGCATCAACTTCGGCGGTCTGGTCCAGCTCTTCCCCCGCATCAAGGGCGTCTTTAACGGAGCGACGGACACGTTTGACCCCGCCCGGCACTTCGTGGACGTGGGGGCCAACCCCGGCAGCGAGCTGCGTGACGCGGTGCGGGCCAACGCCACGGTGGAGAAGGTCGAGGCCGTGAAGCCCTCGCCCAACCCCATCGAGTACCGCGACGTCAACAGCGACACCACCAACGACACGGTCACCGTGGGCGGCATCGGCCAGCTTTCGGGCAGCCGGCTCAAATACGACGCCGCCCAGGCGGACGAGGGCATTTACTTCGTGGCCACCGCCGGCGGCGAGACCAAGGTCACCGTGGTGCAGAAGAACAAGCCGGCCCAGGTGGTCTTCAGCGTCCCCGCGACGCTGATCGCCGGCACGTACAACATCGAGGTCCGGGCCAGGGTCGCCGGCGGGACGGAGCTGCGGATAGGACGGCTCGATCCGGTGCTTACTGTTTAGGCACTAGGCATTGGGCATTAGGCATTAGGGAAAAACGGCAAAACGGCGATGGAACCGCAGATTACGCAGAGAGCACAGAGAAAGAAGAGGACAGCGGTGCTGTTTGCCAGGCCGGGCTGTTCCTCTGCGGCCACAAGTGGCACTGGTGCCTCTGCGTCATCTGCGGAGAAAGCCGTTTTTGTTGTTCCTAGTGCCTAATGCCTAGTGCCTGATTTCTCCGGGAGAGAGAAACGTGTGTAAGGGGCCGCGTGTGTTGCGTGGCCGACGGATTTGTGGCTCTTGCGGTGTAATCCAAAATCCGCATTCCGCAATCCCCAATCGGTATGGTTCTCTCTTGAAGGAGGTTCGAAGGATGAAACTGAAAAGCAATTGCAGGACAGGATGGAGGCGGCTGGCCGGCATGGTGGTGGGCCTCGCAGTAATCCTCGGTATCGGCGTGTCGGCGGCTGAGGCTGACACGATCAGCGGGAACCTTACGGGTGCCCCTTTCTCGTGGGGCAGTGGCTTCGACAACGCTACCAACTGGAAGGCAGTCGGGTGGACCATGCCCGCCGACGACTATTTTCTCGATGATGTAACCTTGGCGCTGGAATTCACTGGCGGTGGCGGCGAAGTTGCTGAAGTTTCGATCTGGAGCGGCGTAAGTGGGCCGGAGACTCTGCTCACCGTACTCGACAGCCCCCTGCAGGGCGGCCTCGGGGACTTCACCTTCACGCCCGCATCGTCGCTGACCATGCTGGCGGGCGAGACGTACTGGGCACGCGTGACAAACATTGCTGCTGTTCCTGGTAGCGACTTCTTCGTCTGGTTGGACAAGAGCCCTCAGATCCTTCCTACCGGGCTGGCGACCCACGTGGGGTACCTTTTCAACGGCAGCCCGAGCGGAGTCTCGAATCTATTCGAGGCGACCGGAACGCTCGTCCCCGAGCCGGGCAGCCTGGCCCTGCTGGCCTTCGGGGCTGCGGCGCTCGTCAAACGGCGTCGCCGGGTACAATAGGGCAGAAAGAACGCAAGGCGGCGCGGGCCGGGTCGCTACCGGCCCGCCTGCCTTTGCCCAACATCGGAGGATAAGAAATGAGCAAGCACGAAAAGCACGTCAGACGCGAACGGAAGAAGACCGACCGGGCCCGGCGGTCACGGTCGTTAATCCGCAATCCGGGGACAAGTCCCACTCGTGGGTCCGCAATCCAAAATGGAGCCGCTGCTTTGGCTGCGGCAGCGGCCATAGCCGCCGGGACCGCCGCGTACGCGTCACCGGTCCGCTTCGACAACCCGGCCCACGGCGACGCGGGGCACTTTCACTGGACGAATGCCCCCGGCGGCGTCGGCGACCCGTCCACCTGGCTTGACATTACCCGCGTCTCCACGGATCAGGCCGGCGGTCAGGTTTTCAGCAGTGTCGGCCAAATCTACGGCTACGGGTACTACCCGAATTACACTGGAGGCGCGGCTGCCGTCGTCTACGCGAACACCGGCTACACCATTACGGACGTGTTCGCCGCCGGGACGCTGATCGACGGCTTCCTGGGGACGTTCGCAACCACGTCCGACCACATCAAGGGCTACTACGGTGAATACAGCAACTTTGTGGACGGCGTGTCCACCTACATGGCCGCCCGGTTCAGCGATTTCGACGGCTACCACTACGGCTGGATCGGCGTGGTGCGCAGCGGCTTCGAGCTCCAGCCCTTCGCCTGGGGCTATGAAACGGAGGTCGGCGTTGCGATTCCCGCAGGGATACCTGAGCCGGGTTCGCTGGCACTGCTCGCATTCGGGGCGTGCGCCCTGCTGCGACGCCGAAGGCTTGAGGCTTGAGGAAACGCGGAAGTCGGAACGCGGAAGTGGGAACAAGAAGGCACTAGGCACTAGGCATTAGGCATTAGGCGCTTGGCATTAGGAAAGGCCTGAGGCTTGACCCTTGACACGCCACGGCTCGCGCAGCGAGCCAATCCGAGCGTCCGCTCGCGTGGCGAGTCAAGGGTGAAGCACGCCAATGTCGGTTGGCGGATGCCGGCCAAGAGCGAAGCGATGAGCCACGTGAACCGATTCGGTGATGCCCACCTCGCGGACCGCTCCGGGCCCGAGTATGCCTGGATGGATCGGGTGGTCGCGAAGTCCGAGGCAAACGGGACGCCTATCGACCGGCAGCAGCTCGACCGAATGATGGCCGACCTCCAGGACGTCATCGTCGATAAGCTCCGCCGCGGATACCGCGTGAACCTCTTCGGCGTGCTGTTGCACGCCTGATGTCGGATGTGGGATGTGGGATGTGGGATGCCGGAGACGAACAACGGAACGGCTAGGACTGGTTTCGTCGTGTGCTTCGGATGGTGGCGACGACGATGGCGGTGATCTCGTCGATCTCCTTCATCAGGTCGGCCAGCTTGGACGCTTCAACAATGTCGGACTCGACCAGGAGCTCCATCCAGTATTGCGATTCGTCGGCTTCACGCTCCCGACTTGGTCGCGTTCAGTCCTCGACGATGGCCATCTTGTGGAGGAAGTCGGCGGTGGATTTGCCCCGTCGGGCGGCCCGGTAGTTGGCCCCCACGGACGTGCCGGAACGGAGCAGTTGCTTGCCGATAACGGCAGCCGCTCCGGATTTGGGCAGGGATTCGGTCAGTCGGATGACCCGCAAGGCAAATGCCTTGGTCCGAGCTTTCATCTGGGCTTCGTCCATGGAGGACGCATGTTATCGGCAGGAAGCTGTTTCCGGCATCCGGGGACAAGTCCCACTTGTGGGTCCCACATCCGACATGGGGTTGCTGTTGTCGGGGCCGCGCAACAGGTGGGTGTCGGCCTCGAGTAAGCCAGGTATCGGGTCTGAGTAAGGTGCTTACTCGGACCGAGTAAGCCGGGTACTGGGTGCCGACACTGGTGGGAGTTGAAAACGAACCCCGGCTGGGTCCGGATAACGGGGCCGCTGGTAATAGCTACTGGTAGCTAAAGGAATACTTGAAGGAGTAGAACGATGAAGCAGCAATCAGCCGTCAGCCACGCCGGGAGTCGTTTTCCGGGGCCGTCCTCAAGCCTCAAGCCTCAAGCCTCAAGCCTATTAAGCCTGCTCCTGTCGCTGCTTGTGCTGCTCGTCGCAGCAGCGCCGGCTTCCGCCCAGATCTCCATCTCCGCCGTTTCCGGCCTGGAGAGCGCCTGGGCGACCGACCCTGCGCTGGGCGGCGCGGTGTCCCAGACGGCGACCATCACCGGCAGCTTCCCGTTCCCGGCGGCCATGACCGCCACGCTGTCGAAAGCCGGCTCGCCCGACATCGTGGCCACGAACGTGGGCTGGGTGGATCCGGCGACCGTCACCGCCACTTTCGACTTCACCGGGGCCGACGTCGGCTGGTGGACCGACCTGGAGGTCACGCATTCCATCCTGGGCTCGGCCACGCTGACCGAGCAGTTCGTATTGGTCAAGCCGCCGCCTAAGCTGCGGCGGCTGAGCAGTTGGGGCGGGCCGGTGCAGGAGATGGTCGTGGTGGGCAACCTGGGCTACGTGGCCCGTGGTGCGGGGCTGGTCATCCTGGACCTGACGGACCCGGCGGACATGGTCGAGCTGGGCTCGATCGACCTGGCGGGTCTGGTGCATTCGCTGGCCGTGAAGGACAGCTACGCGCTTCTTGGGATCGACGAACCTCGGGGGATGAGCATCGTGGACGTGTCCGATCCGGGCAATCCGACTCTGGTCCGGGCCGGGATCGACCTTGGTCGCGGCTTTCCCTTTGAGATCCACCTCAGCGGCGACGGGAGCGCGGCTTACTTGGACCGGGGGACTTCGTTTCGCCAGGCGGAGATCCCAGTCATTCTCGACGTCACCGACCCGCCGAGCATCGTGGACTCTCCAACCACTTTCCCGATTCCCGGCGCCGGTAACATCTACACCATGACCGTCTCGGCAGGCAGGCTCTATATCATCGACGGATCGCCAGAACTCTCTATCTTCGACATCTCCGTCGACCCCTTCGCCCCCGTGCTTCTGGGCACTGCCGACCTGTTCTCGGTCGGTGGCTACCCCACTGCCGTGGCCGTCGACGGAGACTTCGCCTACGTCACGGGCTGGGCGGGGGCTACGGTAGGTACCACTGCCCGGCTGACTATCGTGAACGTGGCCAACCCGACCGCACCGTTCGTCAACGGGGGTTTTACGGATCTCTTCAAGCCGATGGACGTAACCGTCTCAGCCGGCATCGCCTACGTGGCCGACTTCACCTCCAAGGGCATGGCCGTCCTGGACGTCAGCGACCCGACCACCCCGACACTGCTGAGCACCTTTCGGCCGGGCGGGGGGGGGCTCTTTCCGAACAGCACCGGCGGCGGCCCGCCGACCCGCGGCGTCGTCCTGAGCGGCTCGACCGCGTACGCGCTCGACGACGGCGAGGGCGTGGTCGCCGTGGACCTGGCCAACCCGGCCAACCCGATCCACCTGGGCACCTGGCGCTCCCCGGCGTGGCCGCGGGAGATGGCCAGGGTCGGTGATTTCCTGCTCTTCAACGATCTGTGGCGCGGGCTGAACGTTCTTGACGTCTCCGACCCCCGCCACCCCACGCTGGCCGGCTTCCTTGAAGGCGGCCAGTACAACGGTAGGCACGGCGGCGTGGTGGCCGAAGACGGCATCCTCTACTCGGCGTCAGGCTTCAACGGCATCAGGATCTTCGATGTTTCCGACCCGGCCAACCCGACCCCGCTGGCTGTTTGGGACCCGTGCCTGCAGCCTGGAGTAGACTGCCAGAACGGTATCCCCCCGTCGGCCCCATATAATGTGGTCGTGAAGGACGGGATCCTGGTGGTGTCGATCGTCAATTTCGGCCCCTCAAAGGTCCTTGACGTGAGCAATCCGGCGAGTCCCGTGCTAGCGGCGTCTTTCCCCTGGGGTCTCCAGGAGTCCTGGGTGATTTCGGATGACTTTGTGGCCTACGGTGCCCGCGACGTCGGTTGCGGCGGCGCAATCCACGACGTGTCGGATCCGTACAGTCCGGTCGATTTCTGCCCCTGCCCTAACGTGCTGTGCCTCGGGACCGGCGTGGCCCTGGCCGTGGAGGGGAACCGGCTCTACCACTTAGCAACGAACATCATGGGTACAATACAAATCTACGAGCTTCTGCCGGACGGGACCGATTCCTTCCTCGCTGATTTCCCCTTCAGTGTCGTCCTGGGTGACGGTCTGCAAGTCCGCGACGGCCTGGCCTACGCGGTCGGCGCGCCCGGCGGTTCCCCACCCATCAGCCCCCGGGGTCTATCCGTATTCGACGTCGCACAGGACGTGCCGCACCTGATCGCCACTAAGCCTGCACAATCGATCGGTGCCCTGTTTGTCGATGGCCGGTACGCCTACGCGGGTACCCCAACCCTCATCGGGGGCGCCGGCACCGGCGGCCAGGGTCTGGTCATCTTCCAGACGGCAGCGGCCGGCGACGCCGACGGCGATTTCGACACCGACCTGGCCGACTACGCCGCCTACCAGCGCTGCTTCGGCGGCGAGGGCATCGACCCGCCCGAGGCCGACTGCCTGGTCTTCGACTTCGACGAGGACGACGACGTGGACCTGGACGACCTGCCGGCCCTGCTCATGGCCTGGGGCCAAGCGGGCATCTTCTGGGCCTCCAGCGACCCGGCCGAGTTCAACGCCTACGTCACCGCCCAGGGCCTCACCCAGACCGGCTTCGAGGACTTCGAGGAGGCCAACGTCGCCCCCGGCACCTCCTTCACCATGAGGCAGCCGCTGGACGAGTTCACCGACAACGGCGCCTTCAACCCCGGCGACATCGCCGCCGGCCTGCGCATCGAGAGCAACGTGTCGCAGGCCCTCGGTATGGAGCCGTCGTCGCCGAATCATACCAGCGACTCCAGGCTGCTGGTCTCGGGCGACGGCCACGACGGGAGTGTCACCAAGACGGTCCGGGCTTCCGACGGCTTTGGCGAGTATGGCAGTATGGACCTGATCTTCGACCCGCTGGCCGACGTCCGGGCCGTCGGCCTGGAGCTGATCGAGTTCGACCCCAACGGAAACTTCGGTGTCAACCCCGTACACGTCATGGTCTTCGACACGGACAATAAGTTCGTCCGGCGATTCGTGATCGGCGGCGTCGACGAGTCGGGTAGCTTCCTCGGCGTCTGGTCGGGCAGGCCCATCGGCCGGATCAACATCTGGGCCGACGCCGGCCTCGACGGCCAAACCGAAGGCGCCGACAACATCCAGATGTGGAGCACGCCCTAGCGTGCTCTGATGTCGGATGTGGGAGTTCGGATGTCGGAATGAACTACAAAGGCAGCAGGCAACGGCTGGAACCACAGACTGAAGGCGCCCAAAGCGGAAGCCTGAAGCAGAGATCGCAGAGGAAAGACAAGAATGCTAGCTAACAAGTCAAGCCTTTTCTCTGTAGGCTCTGTGGCCACCAGTGCCCGCCAGCGGGACTTGTCCGCTTGTACCTCTGCGGTTAGCCGTGCCGTTTCTTCTTATTCCGCAATCCGGGGACCAGTCCCACTGGTGGGTCCGAAATCCGCAATCGTGGCCGCAGCCGCATTGCTATTGATGCTCCTCCTGGCGACTGCGCCCGTGCTCGCCGATGACCCGCCGCTACGCACCGTAGCCACCGAAATCTACGCGGCCTTCGCGCCACTGCCCGACCTGCCCGGCGGCGGCCTGTGCGGCCACGCGGTCATCGACGAGACCGGCACCGTCTTCTTCGAGGTGCTCGACCCCACCAGTGGGGGTGGAGCAAGCGATCCCGCCGTCCATCTCTACCGCCGCTCCACGGACGCTAGCGTCGATCACCTGTGGTATCCCGGCATCGTTATTGATGGTCAGTCCGAATGCTGCTTCGACCATCCCCACCAGTGGATCGTCTCGGCCGACGGCTACCTCTTCGTCCTGACCACCCACGCCCTGCTGATCGCACCTCCGGGCGGTACATTACAGACGGTTGCCCGCGACAACGACCCCGTGACAGCCATCCCCGGTCAAAAACTCAGCTTCCTGGGCCAGTTCGGTACGCTAAGCGGCGGACCAGGCGGCCAGGCGGCTTGGCTGACCGACATCGAGGACGTCGTGTTCAATCCCGACTCGACCCGCTCGGCGCTCTGTGGCTACGACTTCGCCACCGGCGCCACCGCGCTGGTTCTGGGTGAAGGCGATCCCGCACCGGACATCGCCCCCGGGGCCACCGTCGCCCTACGCATCTTCGATTCCTTCAACGTGTCGGCCAGTGGCATCAATCGACCCGGCTCGCTCATCACCGTGGCCCGGGACGTCTTCGCTTTTCCCACCTGGGCCATGCGTATTGGTCCACCGAGTGACCATAGCGCTATCCTGTGGGAAGGAAGCCCCGCCCACGGTGTAGCCAGTACCTACACCGAACTCTGGGAAGCACCGTCGGTAGCCCCCAAACTCAACATCGCCGGAGAGATGCTCTTCGTCGCCGGGCTGAACGACGGCCGGTTAGGCCTTTGGTCCGGCACGCGCGATAACCTAAGCCCCGTCATTCTCAACGGGGCACCCGCCCCCGACGTGATCGACGCCACCATCCAACTCGGCGACGCTTTCGCCGGACCGGAAGACACCTGGACCGACCTCAACGACGGCGGTCGTAGCAATGGCACTGGTGCCAACGACACTGGTGTCATCGCCCTGCGTGCTCGGATGGAAGGGACTGGCATCGATGCCACCAACGACGTGGGCGTATGGATGGGAACCAGCGCTACGGGCTTGTCCCTGGTGATGCGTGAGGGCGATCCGGCCTTCGACAGTTGGGGCACCCGCTTCGAGCCGACGTCCGTACAGATCAACGATCGCGGCGATTTGTTGGTGGCTGGCGAGTTGGTCAACATTGGCAGAGCGGTGTGGATGCGCGAAGGCTGCAGCGGCACGTGGTTGCGTTTGACCCGCATCGGCGACTTCGTCATCGACCGCTGGGTGAGCACGCTGGACGTGCCCGTCCTGGGCGGCGTGGCCCGCAACGACAATTTCCCCGAGCGGGGCCGCAGCGGCCCCGGCCTGGCCGGCGGCCTGAACGACAGGAGCCAGGCCCTGGTGCAGATCAACGGCGCCGCGGGCAGCGGCTTCGACGCCCTCTATCGCTACGACCTGACCCACGCCGGCGATTTTAACGCCGACCGCACCTACGACCTGAGCGACTTTGCCGGAATGCAGCGCTGCTTCTCCGGCCCGGGCATCACGCCTCTGGAGGCCAACTGCCGCGTGGCCGACTTCGATGACGACTTGGATGTAGACCTGGATGACCACGCCGCTTTCGAGCAATCGCTATCCGGTCTAGTGCCGCTGACTGGCGGCGCTTGCTGTATTCGTAACCTGGGTTGCCAACAGGTGGACTCGGCGGGGTGCTGCGACGTCCTGGGCGGCGGCTACCTGGGCGATGGATCCACCTGTGAGCCGGCGGCGCCCTGTGACGGACCGCGCTGTGAAGGACTGCTCTGCCCTCTGGCAGAGGGAGCCTGTTGCCTGCCCGACGGGAGCTGCACCAGGACGCTATGGTACGATTGCCCCGGCATTTATCAGGGGGACTGGACGAGCTGCGGCGGGGCAACGAGTTGCCCGGACACCGGCGCCTGCTGCGATGCGGTCACCGGGTCGTGCATCGACACCATAGCCACCGCCTGTACCACCGACTATCAAGGCGACGGGACGGACTGTGCGTCGACGGAGTGTCCCTTCGGCCAATACAGCAACGAGGGCATCATCAGCGCCTTCGCCCCCGGCGCCGGGGTGAAGGCCGCCGACGACCTGACACTCGCCGGGGTAGGCGCTCGCGATCTGGTCTACCTGGACATAGGCGTAGGAGCGTTTGATGACCCGACTGTACCACCTTTTGGGGTGACCGTATCGTTATACGATGGCTGTCCGGGCGAGGGCGGCGTTTTGATTCCCAATACCACGTTCAACTGGGCCGGCATCCCCGCCGACGGCTTCGTCCACGTCCTGTCCGTCGATCCGGTATCACCGGCGGTGACCCTCCCCGATACGGTGTGGATGGTGACCGAATTTAC
>SDBU01001159.1_pt1 | contig 38568 bp, 36 predicted proteins | sample 2277071 | NCBI WGS metagenome assembly SDBU01 (sample SAMN10397929, study PRJNA504765) | marine sediment metagenome | isolation source: marine sediment core GS08_GC12, 126 cmbsf | place: Arctic Ocean: Gakkel Ridge, Loki's castle | collected 2008 | reverse complement strand
ATAAATTACATTACTCCTTTCGGTGGGTACATGGATGAGAAACAGGCAATTGAAGCTAGCCAGGCTGCTCTAAGACTCATGAATATGGTACAAGGGAAAGTAAATTGTCTTATAGACCTAAACAAGACAGGCCAGCAATCCTCGAGGGCAAGAAAGATATGGAAAGAATGGGGTGAGAACGAAAAAACGGGAAAAGTTGCCCTTTTCGGACTGCATCCAGTGGCTCGAGTATTGGCGTCTTTTATTATGGGAGTTGCCATGAAAAAAGATCTGCGTTTTTTCAAAACAAGGGAAGAGGCACTTGCCTGGCTTAAGAAGTGATACATGCATACCCTGTGGAGATAAATAATGGATGAAACATTAGAAAAAGACCGTATAAGCGAAATAATTGAGACTATTATGAAAGTGGCCAGGGGAGACTACTCTACCCATGTTGAACTTTCAGGTAAAAATGACGACCTTGATTCACTGGCTACGGGCTTGAATATGATGATTGACGATATCAGAACAAGTGAGGAGGTACTACAGAAGTCTGAAGAAAAATACAGAGGTCTGGTAAGCAATGTTAAGTTAGGCATATTCAGAAGCACGCCGGGCTCTGATGGAAAGTTCTTGGAAGTAAATCTAGCCATGGAGAAGCTTACCGGTTATTCCAGGAAAGAGTTACTCCAGATGAGTGTTTTTGACTTGTATGTCCACTCGGAAGAAAGGGCAACAATTCTTGAAGAGGTAGCTTCAGCTATAGGGAAGACGACAAAGGAAATATACTTCAAGAAAAAGGGCGGAGCCGAAATGATAGTTTCGGATACAAAGGTTGCTGTGCGAGATGATAGTGGCGAAATCCTGTATTTTGATGGCATTCTGGAGGATATCACCGAGCGTAAGCAGATGGAGCAGGATTTAAAGGAACGTATGAAAGAACTGCAGTGTCTTTATGGCATAGCTTACATTGCTGAAAGACCAGGTATTACTCTTGATGAGCTATGTCAGGAAGTGGTGAATCTACTGCCGGCGGGCTGGCAGTACTCTGAGATTACCTGTGCCAGGATAACCCTTGGCGATAAAGAATATAGGACCGATAACTTTAGGACTACGGAATGGAAGCAGTCAACAAACATCAAGGTAAAGGGGCAAAAGGAAGGAACCATAGAAGTCTGTTACCTGGAAGCGAGACCAGAGCTTGATGAAGGACCATTCTTGAAGGAAGAGAGGCTGTTGCTTGGTGTTATTGCTGAGAGGTTGGGAAGAATTACCGAGAGCATGCGAGCGGAGGCTGAATTAAAAAGCTCAGAAGAACGGCTAAAGATATTATTTGAATTTGCCCCAGATGCTTATTACTTGAACGACTTAAAAGGCAATTTTGTCGACGGCAATAAACTTACAGAGGAAATAACCGGTTACAAGAAAGGTGAATTAATTGGAAAGAGCTTTTTGAAATTGAAACTACTCTCCGTAAAGCAAATACCGAAAGCGGCAGCGCTTTTAGTTAGAAATGCTCTGGGGAAAGCCACTGGACCTGATGAGTTTATTTTAAATCGGAAAGGCGGCAATCAGGTTCCAGTGGAAATAAGGACATTCCCAGTAAAAATTAAAGGTAAGGCTTTGGTGTTAGGCATTGCTCGCGACATCACCGAGCGCAAGCGGGCGGAGCGTGAGCTTCAGGAAAGGAATGAGCAACTGGATGTCCAGAATGAAGAGCTTCAGTCACAAACCGAGGAACTGATGACACAACAGCAGGAACTTATAGAGAAAACAGGGGAGGTGGAAAGGGCAAACCAGCTAAAGTCTGAATTCCTGGCTAATATGTCCCATGGGTTGCGCACTCCGCTCAATGTTATTATCGGCTTCTCTGAATTGATGAGGGATGAGGTGCCTGGAAAGCTTAACGATGAGCAGAGGCAGTGCCTTGAGGATGTCTTGAACAGCAGTAAGCACCTGCTGAACCTAATCAACAAAGTACTTGACCTGTCAAAGATAGAGTCGGGTAAGACGAAACTTAACCTGACCAATCTGGCTCTGACTGAGGTAATAGAATCACTGGCAAGAACTATGCTGCCTATACTGGCACCAAGGCAGCATAGCCTTGATGTTGAGATAGAAGAGGGGCTCCTCTTGGTCCATGCCGATAAGGCTAAAGTAAATGAGGTGCTCCTTAACCTGCTGAGTAATGCCACTAAGTTTACCCCGGATGGAGGCAAACTGAAGATTGAGGCAGTCAGGGAGGGCGATTGGTGTCAGGTCAGCGTGATTGATAATGGTATTGGTATCAAGAAGGAGGACCAGGAACAGATATTTGAACCTTTTTGCCAGCTAGACAATCCTCTAACCAGAGAGAGGACTGGGACTGGGCTGGGGTTAGCCCTTGTCAAACAAATTATAGAAAAACACGGCGGGCAAATCCGGGTGGAGAGTGAATATGGAAAGGGAAGTCGGTTTATCTTTACCCTGCCCCTGGCAAAAACCGACTAGCCATATTCAGGAGAAACAGGTAATGAAAGAGAAGATACTAATTGTAGAAGATAGCCCTCTAAATATGAGGCTGCTTGAGATGGTTCTTAGAGCCAAGAGCTATACCTTACTCAAGGCAATTAACGGAGAAGAGGCGCTGGATATGGCGATGAGAGAGCGACCAGACCTTATTATAATGGACATACAGCTTCCCAAAATGAGTGGGCTTGAGGTAATCAGGGAGCTCAGGGAGACCCCGGCATTCAGCCATACCCCCATTATTGGTGTTACTGCCTACGCTATGAAGGGGGACAAAGAGAAGGTGATTGAGTCCGGGTGCGATGCGTATCTGTCAAAGCCCATCAATACCCGTGAACTACCTGAAATGATTGCCGAAATGCTACTACAGCGGCAGAAAGATGAAGCTTAGCACCAATGGAAACGGCTAAAAAAGTCCTTATAGTTGATAACGACGAGGCTTTGGTTGGATTGTTTGCCCGGGTTCTTACCCAGAAAGGGTATGAGGTGCTCAAGGCGAGCAATGGACAGGAAGCCCTACGGCTTCTATTTGACCAGAGACCAGATTTAGTAATACTGGATGTGGTCATGCCCAGAATGGACGGCTGGCAGACGTGCAGCCGCATCCGTGATATCTCTAATACACCCATTATTATGCTCACTGGTAAGCGGAGGGCTGAGGATGATATAGTGCACGGGCTTGACTACGGGGCTGATGACTACCTCCTTAAGCCGGTGGGGAATAGAGAGCTGGTGGCGAGGGTACGAGCAGCATTACGACGCGCTGAGCTTCCCTCTTCAGCGGATGCGAAGAGAGAGATTACCTATAGTGATGGCTTTCTTACCGTAGATGTTGCTGAGCGAAAGGTCATTGTGAATGGAGAACGGGTGAAACTGACTCCAAGAGAGTTTCGCTTGTTTGCTCTTCTGGTAGAGAATGCTGGCCGCATTCTTACCCACAAGCAGGTCTTGGAAAAGGTGTGGGGCTGGGAATATACTGATGACCTGGATTATGTGCGCATCTATATTTCGCACTTGCGTCAGAAGATAGAACCAAACCCTGTCCTACCTAGATATATTATAACCGAACCCGGAGTCGGCTACTACTTTCAAAAAGCTGGTTGACGCTGAACCACATCTATGGAGCCAGCGGTCGGATTCGAACCGACGGCCGGCGGTTTACGAAACCGCTGCTCTACCCCTGAGCTACGCTGGCATCTGAAGCTAAATTACCATGTATTGGCACTAAATTTCCAGAAGTTGGCGTTAAGTTGGCGTTAATTCGATGTTGACCTTGTCTTTTTTCCCGTTTACCCCTGACGGCAGCACCTCGTCAAGTAACGCCATCATGTCCTCCTGCATACCAGATATTATATGGGAATAGGTATCCATAGTAAAGGCTACCGAGGCGTGTCCTAGGGCTTCACTGATAACCTTTGGCTTAGCACCACGAAGGAGTGCGAGACTGGCGAAGGTATGCCTCAAATCGTGAAATCGAACCCTCCCCAGTCCTGACTGCTTGACGATCCTGGCGAAGGTATGCGTCAAGTAGCTAGGGTCAATCGGCTTCCCGTCGTGATTGGCGAATACAAGGTCGTCGAGAGTGAGCGGCACACCCAGTTGCCAATAAAGAGACTCCCGCTCCGCCCTATATTCTTTGAGGAATAACGCCAGCTTGGGTGTCATAGCGACCCTACGGCTGGAACCACTAGTCTTTGGCTCTTTGAACGTGCAGACACCACGTCGTTTATACAGGGTCTGGCTAATCGAGATGCTCATCAGGTCTAGATCCAGGTCGCGCCACCTGAGCCCGAGTAGCTCTGCTTGGCGTAGCCCGGTACTAATGGCGGTATAGATAACGGGATAGAATTGATTGCTTGACGCATTTTCCAGCAGCACTTCGACCTCTGATGGCGTTAGCGTCCTCATAGCTTTCTTGCGTGAAGGTGGCGCAGTTACTAGGTCAGCAGGATTACGCCCTAAGATGCCCAACCTTACACATGTTTCAGGCTTTGAGACAGTACTCTATGGTGATGCTGGACTGACCGAGCCGATAACCGCTCAACTGCCCTGCCATAGTAGCCCTGAATTATCTGCGGCTGTAGCTGCCGTAGCTGGATGTGTCCCAATGCCGGTATCAGGTGGTTCTCTACTATGGACTCGTAGCCGTCCACCGTTCTCGGTGAGCAAGCAGTTCGGGCATACCCCTCGAGCCAGTTATGAAGATGCTCTGCCACTGTGAGGCGTCCTGGAGGGGTATATATGCCCTTCTCCAAGCTCGCTAATAGCTCATTAAGTCTTTTTTGCGTCTAAACCCCTGAGGCTACCACCCACACTGCCTCCCAACCCCCCCCCCCAAGAAGAGGAGGGGGAATCCATTAACCACTCGCGAAAAGTGCCTAGATTTTGACCACAGAGCGTCTGTCATTGGAAGTAGAAGCTCTTGCTAAGAGAACCAGCTCGGAGTCCCTTTTTCGTGCCGTGACCGCACAATCTAAGCAAATGTTAACTATTCAAGCTTCTGTTACTTGACGCCTTTCCACGGCTCCAGCCAGAAATATAGATTATAATTATACTTCCAATCTTCGCTCATAAGGAATCTGGAAAGACAAAAATAGTTCCTTGGCAAAGCTGTTACCCCATTGTATTCTACCCTTCTATGAAACTCGTGCTGCGGGTCGACACCATACCTATTCTAACGTGCCAGTACCCTTTGCTCTAGCTTGCTAACTTAGGTTATAATAGCTATCAACCAAGTGCAACGCCTTTAGGCTTTCCCAAACTCAAGCGGGTAAGGAGAGATGAAAAGGACAATTGTCACCAGGAACACCGGCTAGCACCCCTTGTTTTAACTTACCAACTCGGGCTATAATGCTTATTAACTAGGGGTGATGCATTAACCCCTTCTCGACTCAAGCGAGTAAGGAGAGATGAAAAGGACAATTGTCACCGGGGGTGCCGGGTTCATTGGCTCACACCTCGCTGAGGAATTGGCGGGGAGGGGTTATGAAGTCGTTATCCTCGATGACTTATCCACTGGTAGAATGGGCAACATAGAACAATTACTGAAAAGAGACAATGTGCGCTTTGTCTCCGGTAGCGTTACCAATCTTAGCTTGCTCCAAGGCCTTTTCCAGAATGTTGACTATGTCTTTCATAAAGCAGCTATCCCTAGCGTTCCCCGAAGTATAGAGGACCCCCAAGCTACCCACGAAGTCAATACAAATGGGACGCTAAACGTGCTTCTAGCGGCTAAAGATAATAGTGTTAAGAAGGTGGTCTACGCCTCTTCCTCATCGGTATATGGTGATACCCCGACCTTGCCTAAACGAGAGGAGATGCTACCTCACCCTCAGTCTCCCTATGCTGTAAGTAAGGTTGTTGGCGAGTACTACTGCGACGTCTTTCACGAAGTCTATGGTCTGCCCACTATTTGTTTGAGGTATTTCAATGTGTATGGATTGAGGCAGGATTCAAACTCTCAATATGCGGCTGTCATCCCGGTGTTTATCGAGCGGGTTTCTCAGAACAAACCCCTCATTATTTATGGGGATGGTGAGCAGACTAGAGATTTTACCTTTGTTAAGGATGTGGTCAGAGCCAATATCTTAGCTGCTGAGAGTGATGCTTGCGGTGTTTTTAATATTGGGACGGGGAAGAGCATTAGTATTAACCGACTAGCTAAGCTTATTATTAAATTTATCGGGAATGATACTAATCTAGTTTATCAAGAACCAAGACCAGGTGATGTAAGAGATAGTCTCGCTGATATTTCTCGAGCTAAGCTCTTTAGTCATGAGCCACAGTATGGTTTAGAGCAAGGACTGAGGGAAATGTTTATTAGAACTCAGTACTAATGGAACCAAGGGAAAATGAGACACAATTTGATGTCAAAAATGGAACATAATGAGGTAGTAGTCTGCATTGTTGGCTTGGGCTATGTCGGTCTGCCTCTGGCCAAGGCGTTTGCCAAGAGCCTTAAGGTAATCGGCTTTGATACTAACACTAAGCTGACAAAGGAGCTAAGCCTCCATAACAATAATCAAAACCTCTCTATCACCAATACCCCTCACCAGATAAAGCCGGCCGATTTCATTATAATTACGGTTCCTACTCCAGTAACCAAATCAAAGGAGCCTGACTTATCCTACATTGAAGCCGCCTCAGAGATTGTCGGCCAGAATATGAAAGCAGGCTGCACTGTAATCCTAGAATCAACTGTCTACCCCGGTGTTACCGAAGAGGTAATGAAACCAATTCTGGAGAAACCTGGGCTTAAGTGCGGCCAAGACTTCAAAATAGCTTATTCGCCAGAAAGAATAAACCCCGGAGACACCGAGCATAGCATAGATAGGGTTACTAAAATAGTCAGCGGGATGGATGTGGGTACTACCGAGCTCATAGCTGAATTATATGGCAGTATATGCCCCGAAGTTTTCAAGGCAAAGGATATAAAGACTGCTGAGGCAGCCAAGGTCATAGAGAATATTCAGAGGGACTTAAACATTGCCCTAGTTAATGAATTATGTCTTATCTTTGAACGTATGGGCTTAACTACCAAGGATATCCTTGATGCCGCGGCCACCAAGTGGAACTTCCATCGCTATTCCCCAGGACTGGTTGGCGGTCATTGCATCCCGGTTGACCCTTATTATCTGGTGTATAAGGCTAAAGAGCTGGGCTATCATCCTCAAGTTATTCTGGCGGGGAGGTCAACAAATGATTATATGCCCAAGCACATAGCTGAAATGACAGTTAAGGCGCTAAACAACGTCAGCAAATTGATAAAAGGCTCCAAGGTCTTAATCTTAGGCTTAACCTATAAAGAGAATGTGGCTGATACTAGAGAGACACCAACCAAGGAGATTATTAAGGAGCTTAGGGAATATGGCGTTGAAGTGTGGGGCTATGACCCTCTGCTGAATGGCATTGAACAGGAATTTGGGATAAAGGCTCTATCAACTCTGGGGGGTATATCAGACATTGATGGGGTGATACTAGCAGTGGGTCACGATGCCTTTAAGAAGATGACATTAGCTAAACTGAGGCAGGTTATGAATGATGAGCCGGTGTTGATTGATGTACGAGGATTTTTCGATAAAAAAGAAGCAGTGGAGAAAGGATTCTATTACCGGACATTGTGAGGTAGGCAATGGAAAGGAACATAGCTGTAGTCGGCTGTGGTTATTGGGGCAGGAATTTGGTGCGGAACTTTGCTCAACTCGGCGCCCTTCATACTATCTGCGACGCTGACCCAAAGGTGCTAGCACAGCTTGCCTCTAACTATCCCGAGGTAAATACCGAGAGTGAATATCCTCATGTTCTTCATAACAAAGAGATAAAAGGGGTGGTTATCGCCACACCAACCGTCCTCCATTATTCTATGGGAAAGCAGGCACTGCTTGCCGATAAAGATACTTTTGTGGAAAAACCTCTCGCTCTAAAAGTCAAAGAAGGGAAGGAACTAGTTGAACTTGCCGAGGAGACAGATAAAATTCTAATGGTGGGTCACCTGTTAGAATATCACCCGGCAGTGATAAGGCTCAAAGAGTTAGTGGATAAGGGAGAAATAGGGAAACTCCAATACATCTACTCCAATAGACTTAACCTGGGTAAATTTCGCACTGAGGAAAACATCCTGTGGAGTTTCGCCCCTCATGATATATCGGTTATCTTGTTACTCTTCAATGAAATGCCCCAAGAAATCTCTGCCCATGGTGGTTATTATCTTCATCAAGATATAGCCGATGTTACCTTAACCACTATGAGCTTCAAAGACGGCGCAAAAGCCCACATCTTCGTGAATTGGCTTCATCCATATAAAGAGCAGAAACTTGTTGTTGTGGGCGATAAAAAGATGGCAGAATTTAACGATACCAATCCCAAAGATAAACTTCTCCTCTACAGCCATGAGATAGAGTGGGTTGAGAGAAAGCCAGTCCCCCATCCTAAAGAAGCCAAGGTGGTCACGGTTTCTTTGGAAGAACCGTTAAAGCTGGAATGCCAGGATTTTATTAAGTGCATGCAAACTCGCAGCCAGCCAAAGGTCGATGGACGCAAAGGGCTCCAGGTCTTGGAGATTCTGGCTTCTTGCCAGAGGTCGCTGGAGGAGAATGGCAGAGTCATCCTCCTTAACAAGGAGGAGAGAGGCTTCTTCATTCACGAGACAAGCATTACGGAGAAGCCTTGCCAAATTGGTGACGGGACAAAAATATGGCACTTTTCACACATTATGCCCAATGTAATTATTGGCAAGAATTGCGTTATTGGGCAAAATGCTTTCATTGGGAAGGGAGTAAAGATAGGCGATAATGTTAAAATTGAGAACAACGTCTCTGTCTTTGAAGGGGCAATCTTAGAAGAGGATGTGTTTTGCGGTCCCTCCTGCGTATTCACCAATGTGATTAACCCGAGGAGTAGGATTTCTCGCAAGCACGAATTCAAACCTACCCTGGTCAAAAAAGGAGCTACCATCGGTGCCAATGCAACTATTATCTGTGGCAATACTATAGGCAAACATGCCTTCATCGGTGCCGGAGCAGTAATTACCAAAGATGTTCTCAATTATGCTCTGGTTTACGGGAATCCGGCTCAGCTCCAGGGTTGGGTCTGTGAATGCGGAGTAAGACTGGATTTTGGGGGAAGTAATAAAATAAGATGTGTCCAATGCGGCAAAGAGTACCTTAAGCAAGGAAGCAGAGGGAAGGAAAGAGTAGAAAGGATTAGCCCATGAATATCCCGCTAGTCGACCTGAAGGCTCAGTATAAACGAATAAAAAGTGAAATAGACAAGGCTGTTCAGGAAGTCATTCAGAGTGGGCAGTTTATCCTGAGTCCTGAGGTAGAATCTTTTGAGTCAGAAGTGGCTGCCTACTGTGGCACAAAATATGCCGTAGGCGTTGCCTCAGGCACTGATGCTTTACAATTGGCACTTCTTGCTTGCGGTATTGAACCCAATGATGAGGTCATTACCACTCCCTTTACCTTCATCGCTACTGCCGAGACTATAGCCAAGTGTGGCGCTACCCCTGTATTCGCCGATATAGACCCTGAAACCTATAATATTGACCCGGCAAAGTTGGAGTCTAAAATCAACCAAAAAACCAAAGCCATCCTCCCTGTTCATCTTTATGGTCAGCCTGTAGATATGAGCCCTATAGTGGAACTTGCCCGAGAATACAATCTTAAGATTATTGAGGACTGTGCCCAAGCTCTCGGGGCTGAATACAGAGGCAAAAAGGTTGGTTCCACAGGAGACGTTGGCTGTCTTAGCTTTTTCCCCAGTAAGGTGCTGGGGGCTTACGGGGATGGGGGAATGATTGTAACTAGTAATCCTGATATTGCAGAAAGAGCCAAGATACTCAGGAATCATGGTTGTAAGGAGAAGTATTATCACCTGATACACGGGTTCAATAGCCGCCTTGATTCCCTTCAGGCAGCTATACTCCGGGTTAAGCTTAGGCATCTTAATGAGTGGATTGAACTGAGACGGCAAAAGGCTTCTCTTTATAGCCAACTTCTGGAACGAATAGACGGGATTGAGCCACCTTATGTAGCCCCTTATAGCTACCATATCTTTAACTACTACACGATTCGCCTTAACCTCAGGTTAAGCCGGGATAAACTAAAGGAATTCCTGGACTCTCAAGGCGTTGCTACGGCCATCTATTATCCCGTCTCCTTGCACCTTCAAGAAGTATATAAACCCTTAGGTTATAAGTTGGGCGACTTTCCCCAAAGTGAGCGTACTCAAAGGGAGGTCTTGTCGCTACCGATATACCCTGAACTTGAAGACCAGCAGGTTGAGGAAATAGTGGGACTAATTAAAGTCTTTTGCGAACAACAAATGGGAGTCTAGCGATGAAGATAGCTCTTGTTTGTGGAGCCAGGCCCAATTTTATGAAGATTTCCCCATTGATACGAGCAATAGAAAAACATAATGCCCGTTCAGAGACAAATCTTATTGAACCCATCCTTGTCCATACCGGCCAGCATTACGACTATGAAATGTCCCAAGTCTTCTTCCAAGACCTGGGGCTCCCCCAGCCTGATATTTACCTCAGTGTTGGCTCAGGGACTCACGCTGAGCAAACTGGCAAGATAATGATTGAGTTTGAGCAGACGCTTTTCAAAGAAAAACCGGATTTAGTGATAGTAGTGGGCGATGTCAACTCGACACTGGCAGCAGCTCTGGCTGCGGTCAAGCTTCACGTCCCGGTAGCCCATGTAGAAGCCGGACTAAGGTCTTATGATAGAACTATGCCTGAAGAAATAAACAGGCTGCTAACCGACGTTATCTCCGATTATCTTTTCACCCCTTCCCCTGACGCTGATAAAAATCTGAGGAGAGAGGGGATAGCCGATGAGAAGATATTCTTCGTCGGCAATGTTATGGTAGATAATCTGCTTTACAGTATGGAAAAAGCCGAGATGTCCCAAATTCTAACCAGGTTGGGCCTGGATAAAGGCGGTTATGCTGTGCTAACCCTCCACCGCCCCGGTAATGTGGATAATAAGGAAAGGTTGACTAATGTCCTCTCAGCTATAAACAGCATTTCTCAAAAAATTCCAGTGGTGTTCCCTGTCCATCCCAGGACGGAAAAAAACATTGAGAATTTTGGACTTCATAGCTTGTTTACTGGTAATCGCATTTCCTTTATTAAGCCCCTGGGCTACCTTGATTTCCTCAAGCTTGAAATGAATGCTAGATTTGTGATGACTGACTCCGGGGGTATAGAACCAGAGACAACAGTCCTCGGTGTCTCCTGCTTAACCCTGCTAGATACCACGGCATGGAAAGAGACTGTCAGCCAAGGAACCAATACCCTGGTAGGAAGTAGCAGTCAGAAGCTAGTAGAAGAGGCATACAAAATACTGGATGGCAAAGGCAAAAAAGGAAACTGCCCAGAGCTTTGGGATGGCAAAACAGCCGAGAGGATTATAAATATACTTACACATAACGTATAATATCAAAGGAACCGTTATTTGTGCCGACTTGATAAATAATCTGGATGGGGGTAATTACATAACTGAGAGAGAATAGAACTAAGATGGCTGAATCAAAAGCATATCCCTTCGGTAGATACTTCGAAGATTTCCAAGTTGGCGATAGCTACTATCATTGGCCTGGCAAGACAATAACGGAATCAGACAATAACATCTTCTGTCTCCTGACCATGAATCATCATCCTATTCATTCGGATGTAGAATTTGCTAGAGCAAGTCAATATGGCAAAATTCTGGTTGTAGGTCCGTATGTGTTTTCTCTTGTTGTTGGTATGACTGTTCCTGATATTAGTGGACGTGCGATAGCAAACTTAGCTTACCATGAGGTACTTCATACTAATCCTGTTTTTATTGGCGATACAATATATGCTAAGACTACTGTGCTCGAAGTACGACCTTCGAAGAGTAAGCATGATCGCGGGATTATCAAAGTTGAGACATGTGCATATAATCAAAATGACCAAATTGTCTTGAAGTTAACCCGCTCTGTATTAGTGCCTCGACGAGAGAAGGAGGAGTGAATAATGTCGAAGCCGTATCCTGGTCCTTGGGTTATAAGAACATTATTTTTTACTCCTGGCCATAATGAAAGGTATATTGAGAAAGCGTTTAGTTCAAGTGCTGATTGCATTGTGCTGGATCTTGAGGATGCTGTTCCCGGCAATCTGAAGGAGGAAGCAAGGAAACTCGTCCGTAAAGTCTTGAGCGGAGACCCACCGTGTAATAAGCCGATTATGGTGCGTATAAATCCGTTCGAAAGCGGATTAAACCTGATTGATTTGGATACTGTTGCATGCAAGAATCTATGTGGGTTCATATACCCTAAGCCGCTCCGTGGAGACGATATTAAAGCATTCGATGTAATGTTGAGATTAAAGGAGAAAGTCCTTGGGCTTGAGGAGGGGCATTTTGACATCATCCCGCTGATTGAGACACCGCAGGCTGTATTGAATGCCTATGAGATTGCAGTTGCTTCTCCGCGTGTCATCGGCTTGCTCTTCGGCTGTGAGGATTTCCTTGCTGATATGGAAGCGACTTACGGTCCTGACCAGAGATCTCTTCTGGTCCCCCGATATATGATATCTATGGCGGCACGTGCCGCTGATGTAGTGCCCATAGATACCCCCTATGTTCAAGTGCATGATGATACTGGTCTGAGAGAGCATATTCAACGGGCAAAGGAATTAGGATATGAAGGTATGCTGGTCATGACTCCTCGGCAGATTGAGGTTGCACGCGAATGTTATACTCCTTCTGACGAAGAATTAACCGAGGCTTCGGAGATGGTTCGATGTGCCGATGACGCAGTCAAGAATAATCGTGGGATTGCGATGTACGGAGATAGATTTATCTCTCCGCCTACATTGAAAGGTGCAAGGAAAGTTCTGCAACGTAGTGAGGCTATAAAGAGCTTCGAAGTAAGCTGAAGAGGAGGAGATTATGGATGACCACAGCTTTATTGAACCGATAGATAAAGAGCGTCTCGTTAAAGATTTGAAAGCATTGGGCGTACGGCGAGGTGATTTACTTAATGTCAAGGTGTCCATGAGCTCTATCGGTTATGTGGTCGGCGGCGCGAAAACATTGATTGATGCATTGCTCGAAGTTGTCGACTCCAAAGGAACCATCGTCACAGACTCATTCGTTAATGCCTACCCTTTGCCTTTGAGTAAGAGAAATGCTCTGAGAGTAGCAGATAGGTTTACTCCATCATATGCAGGTGCTTTAGCCAATGCCATGCTTTACCATCCGAACGCTTATCGTAGCACGCATCCCGTTCAGTGTTTTGTTGCCATTGGGGTGCAGGCCAAGGAATTGATGGCAAACCACATTCCTGAAAGTTACGCCTATGATGTCTTAAGGGTGATGGCGCAATCCGGGGAGGGGCGTAATCTCAAGCTCGGAACAGATGAGAAGGTGGTTGGGGTTGGGACAACCCATGTAGCAATCGGGCTGCTCAAGCTCCACCAAAATCGGCCAAGGGCAGGGGTTAACTACTACGACTACAAGACAGGTCAGATCCGCACATTTGAAAGGAACTGGTCAGGGGCCTGTAGTAAAGGACTCATCAACTTCATCCCGCTGTATCGCAAGGTAGGGGCAATACTATCGGAAGGTAAGGTAGGAAACGCGGATAGTAAGATTACGGATATGAAGAAGACTCTTGAAATCGAGCTTGAAACGCTCTCGAGGGACCCTAGCTTCTTCTTCTGCGACGACCCGGCATGCAAAGGTTGTAGGCTGACCTGGGACTTCTCCACCGGTTCAGCTCTATCATTTAAACTCCACAGTACCATAAATTGGATGAAAGTAGCTAGTAAGGCAGCTATCCAATTGTTACGTAACGGAATATAAATAGATATGCTCTCCAAGAGCTACTTGACTGGAATTCGTAATCAATCAAGAATATTAATATCAAATTGTTAATGAATAGTATGTTGAAGGAACTGCAAATTGATAAACAAATCACCGGTCAAAAGAACTAAGACATATTATGAGGCTTTAGGTCCTCCTAAAGGAGTTCTATCCCCCAGGGATTTTTATCGCTTCAAGCGGGTAAGAAAATATCTATATGGCAGTTCAGTCTTTGATGTGGGTTGTGGATATGGGGATTTTCTAAAATTAATCAATCCCAACCACCAAATTGGTGGGACAGAGGTTAATAAAGAAAGGGTAGATTATTGCAACCAGGTATTGGGGCAAAACGCCATTAGGCTGGCTAATCTGGATGAAAGGCTTGATTTAGAAGACAGCAGCTTTGATACCGTAGTCTGCTCAGAAGTTCTTGAACATCTTGAAGACCCTGAAAAGGCTCTCAAGGAACTGGTTCGGGTTGCCCGAAAACGTGTTATTATCACTGTTCCCTTCAATGAAAAGATACGCTATGTGCTGTGTGTCCATTGTGCCAGATATACACCATATTCGGGTCATTTGCATTCTTTCGATAAGGAAAACATTAGAGGCATTATTCCCGATAATGCCAGGCTGGTAAAGATAGAGCTAATCTGCAACGGGGTATTAATCTACTTTCCCCGACTCAGTTTTGTATTCAGATTGCCGGTTCTCGTCAGCTTCCTGATTGACAAGATTCTAAACCATATTTTCCCCAGAGCCGCTTGGATTTTGCTTATCTTAGATAAGAATAATGCCACGGGTGGTCATTACTAAATTAATGGAGCAAAACCAAGAATACGCTACATTCGGCAGGCAGGTCGGTTATGTTATCACCGCTAACATAGCCATCCTTCTACTGGGTTTTGTCCAGCTTCCTATCATAACTAAAGGGCTTGGTGCCAATCTCTATGGCACATGGTCGCTAATCAGTGTTACCGTTTCTCTAATTGTTCCCTTCGCCATGCTCGGCTTTAGCATGAGTATCGTCCGTTTCCTCGCTGCTGAGAAGGATAAGAACACAATAAGGGAAGACTTCTTTTCCGCCTGCTCCATAGTATTCATCTCCGGGATTGTTTTTTCACTTCTCCTCTTTTTCCTGTCTGACCTCCTGGCGGTGTCTATCTTCAAGGACGTTAATTCATCTTCCTATATCAAGCTTGGTTCGGTCTTAATCCTCCTCAACTCTTTATATCTCGTGCTTTTGGCTTTCTTCAGGATGCGCAGGAAGTTAGGGCTATATAATATCCTTAACCTTAGCCAGCATGGACTACAGGTTGGTCTGATTGTAGTGGCTATACTGCTCGGCTATAGACTGGGCGGAGTTATCACCTCCTTCATAATCAGCGGGATACTGGTTATTGTGATATCCCTTTTCATTATCTTCCGGCAGACCGGATTTCAGCTACCTAGGTTTTCTCATGTGAAATCGTACCTGAAGTGGGGAATCCCCCTGACCCCGAACGCGGCTATACTATGGATAATAAACGTCAGCGATAGGTACATGGTCAGCTATTTTTTAGGGGTCGCTACCGCCGGAGTCTATAGCGCCGCTTACTCCATCGGGCATTATGCCTCTTTTGCCCTCGCGCCGCTGGGCATTGTCCTGTACGCAACCGTCAGCAAGACCTATGATGAGGGAAATCGGGATGAGGCCGGGAATTACCTGAAGTATTCGCTTAAATACCTGATGATGATTGCCATTCCGGCTGCTTTTGGCTTGTCCATACTGGCGAAGCCCCTGCTCCGGATACTGACCACCCCTGAGTTTGTCACTGGCAGCACCGTAGTCCCGTGGGTAGCGTTTGGAGCTGTGCTTTTTTGCTTTTATCAGATATGCGTATATATTATCCACTTGGTTGGGAAGACACATATAACGGTGAGGCTCCTGGGCATATCAGCGGGCTTAAACATAGGCTTAAATCTGCTACTCATCCCCCGCATGGGTATCCTGGGAGCAGCCATAGCCACTCTAATTGCCTATGGCGTCCTTGGTATTCTTACCCTGATGGTGACCCGCAGGTATCTGAAATTTGACCTCAGCCTGCCTTTTATGGCGAAGAGCATCTTCTCCTCAGGGATTATGGCACTCTGTATCTGGCTGATAAATCCGGAATCCATCTCTATGATTATAGTCTCAATCCTGGCTGGCATCATAATCTACTTCGGCATGATAATGCTGATTAAAGGGCTTAGCCGGCAGGAGATGAAATTCTTTGCTACTTTTATCAGGGATAATATTAGAAAAATGTTTATGCTAAAATAAAAGCGAGTTACTTTAATAGTTTCCTGCTCGCGAGATGAACTTTGGGGGGTAGAACTTGCCTGACCAAGTCAATATAATCGGGGTCTATGACAACACCGATTTTTCAGCTCCGATTGAATACACATTTGATTTGATTTTTTCAGCCTACGGTATAAGCTATAAGATTATGCCCTCTAACCAGTTTAGGCCAGAGCAATATGATACCAATAGCGTGCTGGTCATAAGCTACGGAACAGGACACCCGGAAGACGGAGTCAGAAAGCATATCCATATCTACTCTTCAGCTTTCTTCGGAAAGAATTATCTCAAGCCGCCATCAATGCCGCAGGTGCCTCTTAAAAGATACGAAGGTCTGCCTATAATCTATCCAGGCTCTGGTCAACTTAACGATTGGGTTAAAAGGTCAGATAACTTGATTGAGACCAATATTGACATCATTGCCTCATCCTTCTTTATGCTTTCCAGGTATGAAGAAATAGTCCGAGATGCAAAAGATAGTCACGACCGCTTCCCGGCAACAGCCAGCCTGGCCTACCAGGAAGGATTTCTCGATAGGCCTATTGTTAATGAATATATAGAACTTCTCTGGGGCTGGATTCATTCGCTGATGCCAAACTTGAAAAGAAAACCCTTTTGGCCAGAGAATAAGGAATTTGCTGTCTGCTTGACACACGATGTGGACTCATTAAAAAGATTTTCAGTTCTTCCGCCAGTTTTTGATATAGGTAGGACTATACTGAAGCAGAGGAATCCTCGATTAGCTTTAAACATAGCATTAGATTATTTAGGCTGCCTGTTCCACTTGAAAAAAGACCCTCTTGATACCTTCGATTATATGCTGGACTTGGAGCAAAGATATGGCTTTAAGTCATCCTTTTACTTCATGGCTGGCGGAAACTCTAAATTCGATAGCAGTTATTCCATCACCAAGCCAAAGGTCAAGAGATTGATTCAAAAAATCGAAGGCAGGGGTTGTGAAGTGGGGTTACACGGAAGCTACGACAGTTGCCGTGATTTAAAGAGAATGGCTTCAGAAAAGGAGAGACTGGATACAGTGGTTAATTTTAAAAGTTGCGGCTGTCGCCAGCACTATCTTCGCTTTAGAGTGCCAGAGAGTTGGCGAATTCAAGAGAGAGCCGGATTGCTCTATGATACTACTCTAACCTTTGCCGACCACGCAGGATTTCGATGTGGGATTTGTTTGCCCTTTAAACCTTTCGATGTCATAGAAAACAGGATACTTGATATCGTGGAGCTACCTTTAACAGTGATGGAAGGAAGCCTCCAACATCCCGATTACCAAAACCTGCCACCTCAGCAAGCCTATGAGGAAGCAACAAAACTTATTAAGGTAATAAAGAGGTATCAAGGAGTTTTTGTGTTGTTGTGGCATAGCTCTTCTTTTGATTCACTTGGGGGATGGGTAGGATGGGAGGAGGTTTATGAAAAGGTGATAGAATATATTGGCAGACAAAATGCTTTGGTCACTAGCGGAAGAGAAATTATTGGTTGGTGGAAACAGAAAGCGAGTAACTAGTAGCCAGTCACTGTTCCTCAAGTAAGAGGCCAAGACCCGATTGAGCCGCAGGAGAATAATCAATCGAAGGAGAACCAATGACAGCCGCTGAAGACAAGAAAAAGGTGCTCATAGTTTCCTTCTACTTTCCTCCTGAGAACATAATTCCTTCAATAAGAATAGGCAAATTCGCCAAATGCCTCCCAGAGTTTGGCTGGGAGCCGATAGTGCTTACCGTAGATAGAGTAAGAGGCATTCCCCAGACCCTGCCTGTAGAGATAGACGAGGCAAATATAGTTAGAACATCCTACTTTGACATTGGCACCTTCATTCAACAGAGGCTATCTAGTACTGAGAATACTTCTCTCCAAACCCAGGCAGGTGGTGGTAAAGAGGCAAATTGGAAGAGGAAACTCCTAAAGGTTATACACTTGATGCGCCCTATTTATACCGTGCCCCTATTCCAAACTTTATTACTTGATTATAACGGGTGGTACCCATACGGGGTGAAAAGAGGGTTACAGATTATAGCTAAACACAAAATAGATGCAATTTTCAGCTCCTACAGTCCTTCTGTCTCCCACTTCATCGCTTCGACTCTAAATAGAAAAGCCAAAATTCCTTGGATAGCTGAGTTCAGGGACCCTTGGACGCTAAATCCGTATCTGAGGAAGATACAGCCCTTCCAACTACTTGAGGAGCAATTAGAAAGACGAACCATGAGGAACGCTACTCTCCTCGTTGCCCCTTCAGATTTTTGGGCGAATAGGCTGGAATCATTTCACTCAATACAAACGGTTACTATCCCTAACGGATTCGACGAAGAGGACTATTTGGAAAATGTCCCTTTAACGACTAAGTTTACTATTACCTATACGGGGAAAGTATATCATCAGCGAGACCCGACGCCGCTTTTTGAGGCAGTGGCTGCGTTGAAACAGGAAGGCAGCATTACCCCTGATGACCTAGAGATATGCTTCTTTGGCAGCGATATTGGGGATATGCTTCCCCCATTGGTTGAAAAATATGGTCTCCATGATTACGTAAAGATGTATGGCTTTATTCCCTTCAAAGAAAGCATTAGAAAACAGAAGGAATCCAGCGTCCTACTTCTGCTAAGCTGGAACGACCCTAGAGATGAGGGAACGCTTACCGCCAAAGTCTTTGAATACATGGGGGCGAGGAGACCAATCTTAGCCTTAGGGTTCAGGGGTGGGGCGATAGATAAGCTACTACGGGAAGGTGGTTGCGGCATACTAGCCAACGAAGCGAGTGAAATCAAAAGCATTCTTATCAAGTGGCTTGAGGAATTCAAGAAACATGGAGAGATTACCTCCTTTTATTATCCCGATGAGAAGGTCATTAAGAATTATACCCGGAGGGAACAGACAAGAAAACTGGCCGAAGTTTTTAACGGGGTCGTCAATCAGTTTAAAGCTAGATAAGCGGAATCAGATAGGTCAAGCAGAACTATAAATATAGGACTACCTTTCTTTGCTGATTACCAAAATTGGTGTCCGGGGCATCTGATAAATTGCCAGGAGTATTTTCCTAGCGCAGAATCCGGTAAAGCTTTCCCCAAATAAACTAAACTAAGGGTCCGAAACCAGGTGTAGAACATATTACTTTGGTCTATCTTGGCATGCATTAACTTGTGTCCGATGGTGATAGCTTCTCCTCTCTGGAAAACAAATCCGCCGTCTTCATTCCTGTTAGCCAGAACCCAGGGCAATGCTTTCTGTAAACAAGCCTGTATGTCACGCTTTCGGTATTGTGTCTGGCAAGCGAGACGAACGATAGGGTCGATTGAGTCAATATCCTCGCAAGCATTTGAGTTAACATGAACACCAAATCCACCAAGTTCATTCTGCGTAGAAAGGCAACTATCAATGATTCTGTCAGTATACATTACCGGTCTTTTGTCATAAAAATAAGGTAACCAGAGATGATAGGCAAACATCACACCTGTAGATAACAAAACCGGAGTGTGAAAAGAATCGCCCCAGAGCCCTGTTTTTGGGTTCAAGTGTTCATCGAGCCAGTCAAACATTCCGGCAACAGTTGTACCTGCCCATTTTTCACCTTGGAAATCACGTGTGTACTGGAGGAAGGTTATGTAGTTTTGAATTTGATTGCTCAGGTCTGAGGCTATCAAACATCTTTTCCAATTTCTATTCTCAAGCCATTTGATGGCGAAATCAAGGTCTTTGAAAGGCTCTAGGAATTGGAATTTCTTGGGGGCAACAGTGCCGAGGCAGGTTAATGCCATAAGTACATGTAAAGTCAGATGCCTCCACCCCCACGAGTCACCATTACTGGCTAAGTCGTTGCTAATAAGAGGGTCTTTGAAAAGGCCGTCATCGCTTTGATGTTCTAAAATATAGTTAATCCATTGTTGTCTTTTCTCTGGAGAGAGATTACTCAAATCTCCGTAAAGATGGCGGGTGAGAGCCGCGCACGCTGAAGCGTATAAGGTGGGCTCTTTTACCGATTCAGAAAAGCGATATTGTCCATATGGCTGATTCTTTACCCGCATATTCTCTATATAGCTCAGTGTGCTGGCGCGGAGACTCTGGATACAGGTTGGGTCATCCAAAAATTCTTGCGCCGTCTTGATTGAACTCTGTAACTCTGAGCGTAGTTTAGGCTCTCGCATATGGTACCTTACGTCTTCATATTTGTAATAGATCCACTGCAAATAGTTATAAAAATGCTCATTAGAATAAATCATCCACCTCGAATATTTATTGGTTATTAAGGAGTATAGTAGCGTCTTCATCTTTTCGATGCCTTCTTACTTTGTTCCAGTTAGCCCTAAAAATGCTGGTAAAGACGGAAAAGTCATTCTCTATTAATTAGGTAAAGCATAGGTGTGAATGTAATATATATCAAAGCCGTTGCTGCTGTATAGCTTATCCACGCTTTGGTCTTGTTCTAGTTTCTCGAAATCGGCTGGGGAATATCTAAGGTTCTCTATTTCCGGGAATACGTCCTTATACATTACCCGGTCCTTTTCATCAAGTATTAAGTATGCACTCTCATCATATGATTTACCCAGTAGAGGCTCTTTGTCGTAGCCAAAGTGATACGGTGCGAGGAGTTCTTTCGGGATAGCTTCTACCGGGATATCTCGGCGGGCACTCCTTTCATCTGGTGGCACCAGGAAATCAGCAAACCTCCCCACCGTGATTGAAATGCCCGTTATCTTTATACTCGTATCTTTATTATCGAAAAACCAATCCAGGCCGGTTATTTCCGCAGCTGTGATTTGCCAGTTCGGTTCAAGGGTATATCGTGAAGGATGTAGTTTAAGTGCTCCGTTGACAAATAAAGCCATAAGTATAATTATCACCAATAGAGATGCTAATCGGTATGCATGGTTGCCACTATGGGCATGCTGTGCTCTTTTCATTATTTCGTGCAACACAAATCCGCTGAAGATAGTGCATATCATCACCACATATATTAGTAATCTAGTAGGACTAAAACCTATGTAAAGGAAGTAGAGCGCTATAATAGCCAAGGCAAATGCTGCCAGAGGAGCATACAAGGAGCCAAGTTTTCTGAGATTCGGTTCAGTGGGCATTCTTCTCCATAGGATTGGCAAGGCAATCATGGTGAGGACGATAAGAACCACAATGCCACCGTATAGTTTAAAAAAATGTTCTATGGCACTATACCCGTACCCTACCAAATATGTAACCTGGTCTCTAAGAAGAGCGAGGTGAGTGATACCGCCTTCGGTAATGAGGATGTAAGTAATGCGAACAGTAAGGTCCCATACATAAAACGAAGAAATCCAGGTAATGTTCCAGACAAACAGTATCAGCGAAGCAGTAATATTAAAACTAAAGGCACTGCCCACGGCCTTTGATGGCTCCTTCCTTGAGATGCCCATTATCCTGCCTGGCAGCCATATTGTCAGTAGTGCCAATAAGAGTACAAAACCAGGAATAGGGTGGAAAACGGGAAACAGAATAATCACGATGGTAAAAAGTATCTTCCATTGAACTGTACCCGGATAAAAACTCTTTATCAGGAGGAAGAAGGCCAGAGGTAAAAACAAATTTGACAGGTGGTTTGGAGTCAGATTTAAGTACCACCCGGATAGAAACGTAGCGCTGACCATGGTAGCCATTATCACCTGAGCCTTCTCAGGCAATATTGATTTGGCAAAGAGATACATAAAAGGTACATATAGTATCCCAAAAACAAGGGGAATATATTTTTGAAGAATCATAGGGGCGATACCACAGACAGTCGAAATCTGCGCTAGATATATATGAGTTATGGGATAGAACGACTCCCCCTCAATATGGCCGGTAGTAATAACATTTTGAATTTTCCCTAAATGAGTAAGAGGGTCACCGGCACACCACAGGGCGTAACCCCTGACAATCCAGAGAGACAAGATTGCGACATATACTATTGAAATCAATATTAGCCCGACAATCCACAAGCTGCTTCTGTCGTGCCTCTTGTACATTTGGTGAATTACGATACTAATACCGCAGATAAGACTGAAAGCTAATGCTCCCCAAAATATGGGAGGCGTGGCGGCATAAATAGATGATTCGTAGCCGGTAGCTGGTGAGTTTTTAACTACTAATAAGGCTACCATGAAGAGGAGGCAACATAAGGAAGCTATTATTTTGATGAGCCTATGAATTTTTTTACCTCAAGTCCAAGCTGTCTAGGATATTTCTATATCTTTCTACTGCTTTCTCATAGGTAAATTTATCTTCTATTAGGACACGAGCATTTTTAGTAAGTTCCTCGAGGTTTGGGTGATTCAAGGCCCTGATAACATTCTTAGCGATGCATTCAGGAGAGTTATCTGGCAGGACAAATCCTGTCTCCTCATCCTTGATTAGCTCAGGTATGCTTCCTACTGGTGTTGCCAGAACAAGGGTGCCGCAAGCCATTGCTTCTAAGACTATGTTAGGAAGGCCTTCAGTGAATGATGGGATAACTAGTATTTCAATTTTGTTTAAGCAACTCGGTATTTTTTTATTCTCAACCCATCCCGGTAGTTCCACCATATTCGCAATATTACTGTCGGCTACAATTTTTCTTACTTTCTCTCCCGATTCTCCTTCCCCCACAATTAGCACTTTTCTTTCCTTATCTTTCAATATTAGCGGTAATGACTGAGCGAATTGTAAAGCACCCTTTTCTTCAGAAAGACGACCGATATAACCTATTTCGTAGGTTCTTTCTGTCAATTCCCTGGTTTTTCTAAAGAGGACTTTATCTACATATTGTCCTCCCGGATAAATTTTGGCCTGGTATTTCTCTAATCTATCGCGTTCGAGTATAAGCTCATATTGAATAGCTATCCTGTCGGCCAAAGAATACATTATTTTTTCGATAAGGCTAAAGACTATTATTTTTATTATCCTATGTCTCGGATTGGTTAATTTCCGTCTTAGTTGCATTGAGGCTCTTGATTCGACTCTTAAAATCGTTTTTTTTCTCAGGAAAAGAGCAATATATAAGAAAGGTAAGAGAAGCACATTGCCTCCGGAAAAAATAAATACGTCTACCTCCCTTAATTTCCTCAGCTTAAGTATCACCTTTAATTGAGTCAGTAGCTCATAGAAGATTTGTTTTAAGAAAGACTCTTCGGTTTTGTCTTTTGCCTTCAAATTCAGCAAAGATACATTTTTAGGCAGTCTGCTCTCGTCACCGGGGCAGTTTATGGCTATCCATGTTACTTCAGTGGCAAGCGGCTCAAGGATTTTAATTAACTTTAAAATCACCTCGAAAGCAGACAGGTTTTTTTCATTGTCCTGGGTTATGAATCCGATTCTTGGTTTCATCGTGAAATCTCATTGAAAGTTTTTAGCACTCGATATACCTGGCTGCTATATTGTAAAGTGCTGGCCACTTTTGTAAAAGATGTTTTAATTGTGCTTTCACTTTATACTTTTCTACCTTTATAGAATCGGTGCACTGATTCTATAACATATTCCACCTTGTCGTTGCTTAGTTCCGGATAGAGGGGCAGGGAGATTACCTCCTGGGATATCCTTTCGGTTTCGGGGAGGTAGAAGTGCCCCAGACCGAGTGCTGGCTGTTTATGCATTGGTATTGGCCAGGAAATCAAAACCTCAATACTAGCTCCCCTCAGATGTTCGACAAGTCTATCTCTTTGCTGGGAGCGCACTACGTAGTTGGCAAATATGTCGAAGTATCGACCCTGTGAATCTGGCGGTGGGGGCAATCTTAAGTCAGATATATCTGATAAGCCTTGATGGTAGAGGTTTGCCAGTTCCCGCCGTCTTTCAATCCACTGAGGCAAATATTTGAGTTTGACATTAAGAATGGCAGCTTGAAGGTTATCCAGTCGGCTATTAAAGCCAAAGTAGAGAATGTCCCCGGTGGTTCTTTGCTGGCCATGGTCTCTCAGAAGACGTATCTTTTCCGCTATCTCACTATTACTGGTTACCACTAGGCCACCATCCCCGGCTGCCCCCAATATTTTAGCCGGATAGAAACTGAAACAGCCGGTTAAACCAATTGCGCCAGCTTTCTTGCCGTCAAAGGTTGCCCCTAAAGCCTGAGCGGCATCTTCAATCACGATCAAATTATATTTGGAGGCGACGTTCATTAACTTCTCCATATTACAGAGACGCCCGTTGAGATAAATCGGAATGATAGCTTTAGTACGAGGATTGATAGCTTCTTCAATCTTATCCACACTCATGTTAAAATCCTCTCCCACGTCCACCAAGACCGGCGTGGCTCCGCAATGAACAATGACGGCCACTGTGGCGACAAAGGTGTGAGCAACAGTGATGACCTCGTCTTCCGCACCGACACCAGCAGCGAGCAGAGATAAATATAGGGCGTCAGTGCCACTATTAACTCCTATCGCATGGTCTACCCCCAGGAAATCGGCGATATTACTTTCAAACTGCTGTAAGTGGTGGCGAAGTATCAGGTCGCCCTTGGACAAGGTTTCTCTGATAGCAGCATCAATCTCTTTCTTTAGGATGTGATAGTGCCTTGGGTAATCTACAAAGGGCACTTTGTAATTCATTTGATTTCTCCACTACAGTAATAATTTTTTACCGCTCGAATTATGCTATTTGCTCCGGGATAGTATACTTCCTCCAGCACTGGACTGGCGGGAGCTGGTGTGTCAGGCAAGGAGACTCGGGTTATCGGAGCTTTGAGATAGTCAAAAACCTTTTCCGCCATTAAGGCAGCAAGCTCGGCGCCGATACCACATGTTTTCCAGCCAGCATCAGCAATAATCAGCCTGCCTGTCTTTTTTACCGATTCAAAGAGTAGCCCTTCGTCTAAAGGCTTAAGTGAGCGCAGGTCTATCACTTCCGCATTTATGCCTTCCTTCTCCAGGCTTTCCGCAGCTTTCAGCGCCTCAGAAACCATACAGGAAATTGCCGCCACTGTCACATCTGCCCCTTCTTTTCTGACTGTGCCTTTGCCGATAGGAACCGAATAAATCTCCTCAGGCACCTCTCCGGTATCCTCGTGTAGCCAGCGGTCGTCAATGTAGACAACTGGATTATTATCCTGGATGCTGGCGACAAGCAGTCCTTTGGCGTCATAAGGGGTACCGGGCATAACCACCTTGACGCCGGGGATATGAGTGAACATTGCTTGCAGCGCCTGTGAGTGCTGGGCAGCCTGCTCCCCTCCTCTATTGATAATTCCCCAAATGGTCAACGGAACACTTAACTGCCCGCCGAACATGTAGTACCAGTTGGCCGCGTGATTGGCTATCTGATCCATGGCATAATACATAAAGTCCATCCTGGGATGAACTAAGATCGGACGTAGTCCCGCCAATGCGGCTCCCGTTGCCGCTCCGGTAATACAATTTTCCGATACCGGGGTGTCTATTACCCGTTCTGGACCAAATTGGTCAATAAGGCCGACGGTAGTATTGCCCACATACCATGGGCTGGTAACGCCCTGCCCGATCAAGAACACAGAGCTATCCTCTGCCATTACCTGATGCAGGGTCTCATTAATCGCTTGGACATAAGAAATCTTTCGCATTTTTCATTTTGCTTTTTAAGACTTAAACACGTCACTGAGTACTTCCCTTGGCTCTGGATACGGGCTTTCTCGGGCAAAAAGAATGGCTTCTTCTATTTCTCTTTCAATCCTGCGATATATTTGGCTTTTTTCTACCTCATCGATGATATTATGAGCTAGCAGGCTATTCTCCAATGCCTTAATAGGGCAGCGTTCCGTCCAGTAAGCTAGCTCCTTTTTACTCCTGAGCCCTTTATCCAAATCAGAATTTGGACCTACATGTCCTCTCAACCGATAAGTCAAGCACTCAATCAAAGTAGGTCCCCCGCCATGGCGGGCACGCTCAGTTGCCCCTTTTGCCGCTTTGAAAAGTTCGGTTACATTATTCCCGTCTAACTGAATTCCAGGCATGTTGAATATTTCGGCCTTTTTACAAATATTAGTATCGGCAAGGCAAGCCGATATCGGCATATGTGTGGAATAGAGGTTATTCTCACAGACAAAAACTACCGGTAGCTTCCGCAACGAAGCGAAGTTAAGGGACTCATACCAGACTCCCTCACCGACGGCACCATCACCAAAGAAAGCTACTGAGACTCTATTCCTTTTTTGTATGGAGAAAGCCAAAGCTGTTCCTACAGCCAAAGGTACTGTCCCAGCAACGATCGCTGAACTCCCAGGTAACCCTATATTAGATGATGCCAGATGCATAGAGCCCCCCCTGCCTTTCGAGCAACCAGTTGCCTTCCCATATAATTCCGCCATCAGTGCCTTGATGTCGCCACCTTTAGCAATGTAATGTCCGTGAGAGCGATGGGTGCTAAAAACGTAGTCATCGCTCCGTAGGTTCGCGCAGACACCGGTGGCTATAGCTTCCTGCCCGATACATAGATGACACGGGCACTTGATTTCGTGTTCAAGGATAAGCTCAGCTACCCTTTCCTCGAACCGACGAATTCTAAGCATTGTTACGTACATCGTCCTTAGCGTAGTTGAGGGAAGGTCGGTAGCTATCTGCACTGTGGATGGATTAGGATGTCTTTCATTCAATTTTAATTCTCTCCTCAAACCCATAGTTCCGGTACCATTGTACAAATGCTTCTAACCCCTTCTTCAAATCATAGGTGGGTTCCCATCCGATGAGATTCTTTGCCTTCGTTGCATCGGCAATTAGCCGTTTCACCTCTCCAATTCTTGGCTCTACATGAACCGGTTTTATCTCTCCCCTTTTGCCGCATGAATCAATGATCAGATTGGCTAAATCCAATATGCTTATTTCTTTACCCGTACCAAAGCCAATTGGCTCTGTTATCGGTTCATCGTGATTCAAAACTAAATCGTACGCTCTAACCGCATCCGCTATGTAGGTGTAATCCCTTGTCTGTAGACCATCCCCATATATGATAGGAGGAATATTGCTCAGGACTCTCCTGGTAAATATAGATATTACTCCCCCATAGCCAATATCCCTTTGCCTGGGACCAAAGACATTGAACAGCCTCAATATAGGGATATCCATTCCGAAAGTTTTGATATAAGCGTAACACATCCTATCAGCAGCGATTTTGCTTGCCCCGTAAGGGTGGGGAGCATTCAAGGGGTGATTTTCATCAATTGGCACATATTGGGCTGACCCATATACCTCACTGGTAGAGGCGTGAATCACCTTCTTAGTATCATTTGTTCTGGCTACTTCCAAGATGTTCTGTGTCCCTATTACGTTCACTTCATAAGTAAGTCGGGGTTCGATATATGATCTGTCAACGTGAATCTGTGCTGCCAGATGAAAAACAACCTCAACATCACGCATAACCTTTTCTATTAACTCAGAATTTCTAATATCCCCTTTTACTAACTTGAAGTTCCGATAGTCTAGAAGGTGCCTTATATTTATTAAATCTCCGCTCAGGAAATTGTCCAAACAAATGACGGTATGTCCTTCATTCGTATATTTCTCACAGAGATGGCTGCCAATGAATCCAGCACCACCTGTTATCAAGATTCTCATCAATCTCTCCTCTTATTTCTCTTATTTTCTGCTACACATTCTTCATATAGCTTTTCATAATCCTCTATTTTCTTATCGATGGAAAGATTTTCCGTGATATACTTTTTAGCTTTCTGTACTTTGGTGGCAGCTTCTGACGGGTTATTAAGAATATACTGTATTGTATTGCACAGTTCACCGGTATCACCAAACTCCACCAGATACCCGCCATCCATTCGGTTCACGTCCTCGGCGGCACCGGTATTTTTAGTAACGATAATAGGGGTATTACACATCAAAGCTTCAAGACATGCAAATGTCAGACCCTGCTCAAGTCTGGAAGTTTGGACCACAATATCAGCGTCAACCAATGCCGATAGTTTTCTTTCTCCGTCTAGAAATCCGGTAAACAAGACTTTATCGGATAGCTTTAATTCGCTAATTAATTTCTCCAAAGCAGTTTTGTAGCCAAGGTCGGGGCCGACTATTACTAAGATAATATCGCTCCTAGATTGAACCAATTGGTGAAAAGATTGAACCAAGAAATCAAGTCCTTTTACCCAGAGTATACCTCCTAGGAAAAGAAGTACGTGCTTTTCTTTGATATTAAAGTTTTTCCTGAGGCACCCCGATTGGGGAAGCTGGGAAAATTCGGCAAGGTTTCGGGGTGGATAGAGCAATGCAATTTTGTCCTCGCTAACACCAGCCTCTTTATACTCATCAATCCCCACCCTAGTTTCAGCAATAACTCTATTTGCGTTTCTTAGCATACGATTACCAAAAATGAGATCAAATAACCACTTGAGCCCACGTTGTAATGCCTGAGCTACTTGAGGGTTGATACCATGAGCATCCACTATGTAAGGGATTCCGTATCTTCGGGCATAAAGATAGGCAATTATATTCTGAAATGTTCGATATGATTGCATATGGATGATATCAAAGTCTTTGAGCCTTCTCCTTGTTTCCCTAATCATACCGGGGGTTAGGTGCAACGTGACCCCACTCCACCAAGTATGGAAAGAGGAAACCTCCACTCCCTCTAGAGAGTCTATGTAATCTTGGTCAAAACCGGAGTCACTAGTGAATATCGCGACTTCATGTCCTCTCTCCTTCAACATTTTTGAAAGCTCGGAGATAACACGCATACCTCCCCCGCCATACTTTGGGGAGAGGCTGGGGCTTACTTGTAATATTCTCATCTTTGCCTCAAAATCTCCGACTGCTCTTTGCCAGCGTCATTCGTAATGATTCGGGCTACATCCGATAAATCACGGGCGATGGCGTCAGCTCCCATCTTTTTGCTATCCAGAGAGGGCGAATCACTTATCAGGATGGTTTTACAGCCTGCTGCTTTACCAAGGTCGATATCTGCCTGTAGGTCTCCTACCATGAAGGAATGTTTAAGGTCAATGTCAAAGTCCTTGGTCGCCTGGAGGATCAGCTTTGGCTTGGGCTTGCGACAGTCACAGTTATCATCGGGGTGGTGAGGACAGTAGTATATGGCATCCACGTAGGCGCCTTCTCTGGCAAGGTCTCCCTTCATTTTCTCGTGAATTTCGGCTAGCGTCTCCTCGGTAAAATAGCCTCTGGCGATGCCTGACTGGTTCGTAATAATGATCACCTTGAAACACCGTTCATTTAGAAACTTGATAGCCTTCGCTGTAGCGGGGAATAGTTCAAAGTCCTCGGGACGGCGGCAATAGTGCACATCTTTTGCCATTGTGCCGTCACGGTCCAGGAAAACAGCCTTTTTAGCCATGGGCCATTTTCTCCTTAACAAGATAAGAGATAATATGAGCCAGAGTCAGGTGCGTGTCCTCTACTTGACCGTAATCTTTACTTGATAGGACAATCGATTTATCAGTGAGTTCTTTCAATCTACCGCCACCAAATCCAATAAGGCCGATAGTCACCGCCCCCTGGCTTCGGGCAAATTCTATCGCCTTAAGGACGTTAGGTGAATTGCCCGAGGCGCTTATACCAACGACCACATCGCCTTCATCTAATTGACCGATTAGCTGCTCTTCAAAAATAGAGCTATACCCTATGTCATTGGCCAAGGCAGTGATAACTGCTACGTTATCAGTTAAGCTATTGGCTCTAATGCGGGGTCTGCCCTCGACTGCTGAACCTATCTTGAGGTCACGAGCAAAGTGAGAGGCGGTAGTGGCACTGCCCCCATTACCGACGATGAATACCTGTTTTCCCTTCTTGTAAGCGTCAAATATCGCATTAGCTATCTCTTCTATGTTTTGTGGGGAGAGTTCGCTAACACAAAGCTGTAACCCCTCAAGATAATTCCTTATCATAATGTTTGCATACTGAGTATCTAGATTCTCTCTGATAGCCACATACCCACCTTTCCAAAGATTCTTTGAGTCTTATGAAACCGCCTTGATCTGGTTAAGACAGCTAGCATGGTTGCAATATAGGACAATACGAGCAGCCACATTTTTGCCAGCTCGTAGGGTCTCCCTCGCACCTTTTCTGCAAATAATACACCTTCTGTCACTCCAACGCTGCTAAATGCATTTGACTTCAGGATACTACTTCTGATGACTTTGCAGGGACCCTCAGCGAACTTATCATGAAAGGCAATTTGCCCCCCCCCAATGACATAGGGTTCCCACAGCATAAAATCTCTTCTCGTACTTTCAAAGTCATGCGCTCCATCAATAAATAGCAAGCTAATAGGATACGACCATTGTTTAACAGCATCTTCTGACCTCATAATTATGGGGACTACGATATGATTTACCCTGGCTCTCTTCATGTTGTCTTTAAATATCGTCTCAGTATTATGAAGGTGTGGGTCAATAGCGTAAACCTTATTTCCTTGCCCATTAGCTTCAGCACCCTTGGCGAGGTATACAGTCGACCTGCCCTTCCAGCTACCAATTTCGACTATGGCTCCCTGCCTACTATCCTTAGCGAGTGAGTATAGACACTTCACTTCTCTATCTGAGGTCGCTCTGCCTAGCAGCCCTTGCTCATCAATGTCAATCTGCAGCCTCTTTACTTCATTTTTATAGCAATTCATCATATCACTCTCTTACTTCTAGTTATATCACATAGCTATTTGTATTCCCTGTTTTTGTGTGCTAACCATTCTCCCGCCTTTCCAAATCCAGCTTTTACAATCACATGCCTTGCCCATTTCATAGAAGGTGGGCTCGTAAAAGTATAAAACAGAGTAGCAAGATATGTCCACATAAGTAAATTTAATTTATTTAACCTATCCACAAAGGTAGTATCAGCTCCTTTAGTAGCATATAGTAATCCTTGGACTACCCCTACTTGAGAAAAACGATTTGACAGCAGAATGTGGTTCCTTATTACCTTCGCTGGTCCCTTATCAAACTTATCATGGAAGCAAACCACCCCCCTCGTAACAATATAAGGTTCCCATAGTACAAAATCTTTCCTAGTGTTTTCGTAGTCGTGGATACCATCAATAAGCAGCAAAGAAATCGGAGAGCACCAGCTTTTCACTGCGCCCTCCGATTTCATAATCATTGGAACTACGATATGATTCACTCCTGCTTTCTGCATGGTCTCCTTAAATATCCTCTCCGTACCTCCGAAATGAGGGTCAATGGCATAGACCTTGTTTTCCAGGCTACCTGCTTCGGCGCCTTTGGCGAGGTATACAGTCGACCCGCCTTTCCAGCTACCAATTTCAACTATGGCACCTTGTCCAGCTCCCTTAGCCAGAAAGTACAGACATCTCGCTTCTTTATCCAATACCTGACGTTTAAGATTTAACTTCTTTTCGTCTATTCCCAGTTCGTTCATGCGTACCCACTTAAGATTATCTATATCACATAGATAATCTTACTCCCCTCAGGTTCAAAAGAAAATTCCAGTTCTGGTAAGCCTAGAGATTCTTTTATCTGTGGCCGCCTTTCCCTGGGACAGTAGAGCAGTAGGAAGCCACCACCACCAGCCCCGAGCAACTTGCCCCCCAGAGCACCAGCCGCCAGCGCTTTTTCATAGTACCCATTGATTTTGTCACTGCTGATGCTGTTAGCCAGCTTCCTTTTGAGCAGCCAGCCCTGATGTAGGAACTCCCCGAGGATGCTGGGAGAAGCGTTATTGTTTAACTGCTCTTTCAACTCACAAGCCATGTCTCTCAGCTTCTCCAGGGAAGCCATTTTATCACCTTGCTTCAGGTTTGCTTTCTGCTCTCTTAGAATACGGCCGGCTTCGTGTACATCCCCGGTGTAGAGAAGGAGCAGGTTTTGCCCCAATTCCTCCCTGTTTTCCGCCGACCAGATGATGGGCTCGGTGAAGACGGTGTCATCGGGATTGAACTGGATGTACCGGGAACCTCCGTAAGCGGCAATATACTGGTCCTGCTTGCCCACTGGCTCACCGAGAATATCTATCTCAATGTGGCAGGCGTCTTTAGCCAGTTCTTCAGCGGACTTCAGTATTCCCTGGTAAGCATAAAGGGCGTTGAGCAGACCCACGGTGAAACTGGCGGAGGAGCCCAGCCCGGCACCGGCATGAACATCAGCAATGGAAGCTACCTCTATCCCCCTGGTTATTCCCACCAGCTTCAGCGCTTCCTTGGCCAGAGGATGTCTTATTTCCTCTACACTGTCAACTATTTCGGTTTTGGAATAGTAACTTACTCTGATGGCATCGGTGAAGCGCTGGTTAACCATGATGTACATGTATTTGTTTATGGCTGTGCTCACCACTGCCCCGGACTTTGCCCGGTAGAAATCGGGGAGGTCAGTCCCTCCACCGACAAAGCTTATTCTGAGAGGCGTGCGTGTGATGATCATCTTGCCCCCTTTTTTAGATATTCTTCAAAAATTACGCACTGCTCTGGAGTCCCAATGTCGTAGAACCTCTGTTGGCTTATATAGGCTGCTAGCTCTCTTTGCTCAATTAAGTCCTGATATAACTCTCTTTCCAAAGAAACTGGGTGCCCTTCCTTTATGAGATTCAGTGCTTCACGCTTGAGGCATAATACCCCTGCCTCAACATACTTTAGAGAAGGCGAGGGGTTTTTCTTATCGTACTTCGTCACCATCAAATTATTATCCAGCTCCACATTGTTTTTGACTCCAGTGTTTTCCTGGTTATCATAGACTACCATGAGAGCCTTCTTACCGGAGCCGAGAAAGGTTTTTTCAACTTCGCTATAGTCAATGGGTAGATAGGTATCTCCATTCAAGACTAGGAAATAATCATCTAGTAGAGGCTGCGCTTTCTTCACCGCGCCACCTGTCCCCAGGAGTCTTCCCTTCTCATCACTATATCTTATCCTGACACCAAGACTCTCTCCATCATTGAAGTAATCCCTGACCTGCTTTCCCAAGTGGCCGATACATAAGGCGATATCACTAATCCCCTGACTCCTTATGAGCTCAAGCAAGTAAAGAAGAAATGGCTTACCGTTGACTTGAACCATAACTTTAGGAATTTGCTCCGTCAGCGGCTTCAGCCTTGTACCTAGACCTCCGGCAAGAATAACTGCTTGCATCTTGACCTTCTAACTAACCTTACACAAAATGTCCTTTATTCCTCGGCGAACTGCCTCGTCTGAGGTGTATCTTGGATTCCAGCCCAGCCTTTCCATTTTTGAGGTATCATATCGTACCTGTGGCACATCCCCGGGCCAGCCACGATTACCCCCAGTATATTTAAAGCTGGCGTCTGTTAGCTCCATCTCCTCAACGAGCATGCGAGCAATGGTACTTACTGTGGTTGAGGAGGAAGTCCCCAGATTAAACACGTTGATCTGGTCATGGGAATGCTGAAACCCATAGAGAAATCCGTCTACGCAATCAGCCACGTGGAGATAGGGCTTTTCCTGGCTCCCATCACCCAGTATTTCAAGTTCTCTGGCGTTTCGTTGCAGTTTGTTGATTAAGTCAAAGATGACGCCGTGGGTGGCTCGTGCTCCTACCACATTGGCGAGGCGGAAAATCCATGCCTGCATCCCGAAGAGATGGCAGAATGCCGAAATCAATGCCTCACTGGCGAGTTTGCTGGCGCCATATAACGAAATCGGCTGTAGCGGCGCATAGTTTTCGGCAATCGGTTTTACCGGTGTTTCCCCGCAAACGGTGCTGCTGGAGGCAAAGATAATCTTCTTAATTCCATTTAGCCTCATTGCCTCCAAGACATTATAGGTAGCAATAGTCCCCTGTTTTAAATCGAGGCTAGTGTCCCTAATGCCAGCTCTGGCGTCGGGATTGGCCGCCAGGTGAAAGACGACGTCATGGTTTTTCATCGCCTTTTGCACTGTATCAGGCTCCATCAGGTCAGCCTGAATAAACTGAAAGTTATCTCTACTCAAGTAATGCTCAATGAACTCTCTCTTCCCCGAACTGAGGTTATCATAGGCAGTAACCTCACCTATCTCCATCAATCTATCTACCAGATGGCTGCCGATAAAGCCGGCGCCACCCGAAACAAAGTACCTCATGCTTTGTCTTTCCTGCTTGCTATGTATTTCAGGAACGCCCGTGCCGAATGGCAGATTGACTTAAATTCATCCCAGCCGTGCCGGCGGAAAACCCGTCTCAAAGCAATCGGAACATAGGACAGCGATAAGTAATATCCCTTCAAGATCTTGTCCACCGTTTCCACTATTTCCTCATTGGATAATTCAGGATAGGAAATTATCGCTTTTTGGTGCCCCTGTTTATCGAGAAACTCGGTAGGGTTGTCTTCAAGCAGGTATCCGTTGTTCTGGGCTAACTCGTAGAACTCGGTTCCAGGGAACGGCGTGGCGACAGCCACGGTGATGGCATCGGAATTTGCCTCCTTGATTAACTTATTGGTCGCCTCAATGGTCTCCTTCGTCTCACCGGGTAAGCCAATGACAAAGTTGCCATGAATTGGCATACCAGCCTTCTTGGCATCCTGGATAAATCGCCGGCTTCTGGCAACAGTAATTCCCTTCTTCATCTTCTCCAGCATAACATCGCTTCCTGATTCAAAGCCAACGACCAGTACCAAGCAATTTGTCTCCCTCATTGTCTTCATCGTCTCGTAGTCAACGTCAGCTCTGGCCTGGCATGCCCAAGGGATTTTTACTCCCCTCCTCCGGTATTCTTCAGTGAATGCCAGCACCCATTCTTTATTTATGGTGAAGGTATCATCTTCAAAAAATATTTCCCTTACCTGTGGAAAGTTTTCCTCGACCCACCGCATTTCCGCCACGACATTTGCCGGGCTCCTCATCCGATATTTTCTCCCCATAAAGGTCTGCGTCCAGCAGCAAAAGGTGCACTGAAAGGGACAGCCCCTCCCCCCGAATACCTGTACCATGGGATAGAGCGCATAATTAAGAAAATAGTCCCTAACATTGAGTTGTCTCTGGTACATCTGAGAAACAAAGGGGACGCTATCCAGTTCCTCCGAATTGGAAAATTCTCTATCTGGATTGTGCTTTATCTTACCATCTTGCTTATATGAAATGCCCTTAATTTTCTCCAGAGGTCGGTGGTTTTCTAGAGCATCGGCTAGCTCCTGAAGAGTGAAATCATACTCCCAGCGAGCAACAATATCAACGCCATTACTCCCTAGGATGCTCTCCGGGAACTGTGAGGTCGGTGGACCAACCAAGACGGTACATACTTCGGGGTATTTCTCTTTTATGAGTTGAGCAATTGAGACATCGTTTTTCAAGCTGGGGAAGCTGCTATTTACCACTACTAACTCTGGTTGAAATTTCTGGATATCAGTTAGCATCTCTTCCCGATTCCAGTTCCAGGTTGGAGCGTCGACAATCTTGGCTTGGTGATTTTTTTCTAGGAGAGCGGTAGCATAGGCAAGCCAAATAGGGTAGTAGTGGGTTCCGGCCCGGCTGGTATCCTGCCAGCGGGCATCACGGAAGAAATGCGGTAGAAACGGAGGATTTAGCAGATAGATCTTCATATTTTTTCTCTCCCCGACATCCTCCGCGGAAATATAGTTTGCTTCCAGAATCCTAGGGCATAGCAACTATGCTCGACAAGGTAAACAATAGGTATGGAGAAGAGATACCTGCTCTCTCTCCTCTGAATGGCAAATTTGAAACCCGTTGCCATGATAGCGATTAGGTACAAGCCGAGGAAGGAGAGAAAAATCCAGCGGGTGAAGATTAGCGACAAGAGTAATAGTGGAGCTAATAGCGGTGGGATGACAGGTAGGTCCCACACTCCACACTCCCGACGCCAGCCACCGTAGCTATACATATTCTTGGCGAATTCCTTTAGACCTCTTCCATGGTCATGCAGAATGACCGCATCTGGAACATATAACAACTTGCCAATCTTTAGAAGTCTGGCATTCAAATCTGTTTCATCTGCACCAGACAAGTGAACATTGAATCCGCCAATCTTCTCCAAGTCCTCCTTTCGGTACATGCTGTTACAAGCACTTATACTCTTAACAAAGCGTCTTTCTCTAAATAGCCTAGTTTGAATTGAAAATCCGCCTCCCAAGAAGGTGTTCTGTGCAAGGTTGACAGAATGTATCCATAGTCCTTCGCCAATATTCTTTATCCCCCCTCCAACACCTACAATCCCGTCGCTAAATCCAGCTACTAAACTCTTTAGCCAATCCCTGTTTGGGATGCAATCCCCATCGGTGAACGCTAAATAGTCACCTTCTGCGTTTTTCAAGCCGATTTGACGCGCAGCCCCACAGGCGCCATAATCTTGATAAAGAATCTTGACAAGATACCTCTTAGCCTTCTCCACCGTTCCATCGCTTGAATGTGCATCAATAATGAGAACCTCGCAGGGTTTCAATGATTGAGCGAAAACTGCTTTTAGGCATTTCTCAATCTTGTCTGCTTCATTTCGCACCGGTATGATGACTGATATCTTAGGGTCACTCATTTTTCTTTATCTTCGCAAAAAGAACTTCAAGCGAATCCTGAATACCGACAAGGCTACAGCGAGCCCATGCCTGATTGCCTTTGGATTAAGCGTTGAAGGAACATAGGAGCAAGAGATAGGAACCTCCTTAATGATGACTCGTTTCCTTCTGGCTTTCTCCAGGATCTCAATGCTGATACTCATGCCCTTTTCAGAAAGAGGGAGGATTTCAAATACCTTCCTGCTCTGAGCCCTAAAACCACTTTGGGCATCAGATACCTTTACTCTCGAACCGAAATTCCAAAGCAAGGTGATGATACGGATCCCAAACTTACGGTATTTAGGCATGTTATGTTCATTGGTGATGAACCTCGAGCCAATTACCATATCTGCTTCTCCCCTGAGGATTGGCTCCAGGAGCCGGGGGATCTCATTCGGATTATGCTGACCATCACCATCTAGTATTACTAGAATGTCAGCAGCATTTGACTTGGCTACTTCAAAGCATGATTTTATGGCCTCCCCGTAGCCTCTGTTCTCGCTATGAACTATCACTATGGCCCCACTTTCCTCAGCTATTTGAATAGTCTTGTCAGTAGAGCCATCATCAACCACAATAACCTCATCAGTATGCTTTAAGGTTTTGCAAATTACATCATTGACATGTTCCGCTTCGTTATAAGCTGGGATACCAGCTATGATTTTCAGACCATTTTTCTGTAAAGATTGATATGATTGTCCCATTATACCCCCACAATTTCAGTGCATTACGTTATCTAACTACAGGTCTTCAACGCAAGTTTAGATACCTATTACCCATTAAACGCCTTGAGTCTCTACCATGCCTCCCCGTTATCAATTCCTGCTTCTTTAAAGAGTCTCCTAAGTTCTCGGCGAGCTAAGCGGGTAGGCTTGCCGCCTTGCCTTTCCCAGCGCTGCACTGTGGACAGGCTGACACCTATCTCCCGGGCTAAATCTTCCTGTGCCCAGCCTCTCTTCCGGCGCAGTTCCTTTACCCTTTCCCTGAGTTGCTCCATTATACCCCTTTCAAGCTGTGTTACACAACGCTTCACCTTGTATAATATAAAACTTTTTGCGGACAGTTGTCAAGCATATCGTCAGCCAGCGAACCAAAAGGTTGCCGCCAGTAAATCGTTTGATTGTAGCTACGATAGGCAAAGATTCAGATTCTGTGTTGCCTAATTGCACTCGGTTGGTGGACAAGTGTCAATATTATTGACCAAAATCTGCTATATGTCCAAACTAGACATTCCTCAATTGGCGTAATAAATTAGATATCATTTGCATAGAAAACACGTATGTATTATGTGTAGATTAGGATTGATGAAAAGATTGAACGCTTTATTATACCTTTCCCAGCAATATTTTAATGAAGGGGGCAATGCCAAGAAAGAGAATGAAAAGGGCGCAACCGATAACAGCCGCCACCAAGTTTATCCCAGCGACCTCAGGTCCGAACTGCCTCAAAAGGCTATCTACCAAGCTGCCCAAAAAGCCACCAACCCAGCCCAGAGCAATAGTCCTGACCCGCCCGGTAGGCATTAATGGGATCAGCTTATTACCGATGAACCTGAGTAAAATAGCAATAGCCAGTAAAATGAAAAAACCAGCTACACTCACTTTAGCTCCAATCTAGTTTAACTAGCGTTTACTTCCAGGTTGATGGTTTTATGATGTTGCCTTGGTAGTCCATTCAGCACTTGGTGTAGCCGCAGCTAGGGCAGATGAAGCAGCCCTCTTGATAGACCAGCAGGTTACCGCAATCGGGGCACTGCCCAGCCAGGTTCTTGGCCAGTCCGTAGTCCTCCAGCTTGGGCTTGCCATCATAACCAGTGGTATGTTTCTCCAGAACGCTGGCAATGGCATCGGCACAGGAAAGCACGGCCTTGCCCTCTTCCCAGGCAATGGATGGACAGCGGATGCCACGGAGCTGCCTTACCACCTTGGCAACATCTACCTCAGACCGTAGTGCCAGGGAAATAAGGCGGCAGGTGGCTTCAAGTTGAGCCGAGGCACAGCCGCCAGCCTTGCCCAGGGTGGAGAAGACCTCGCATATTCCCTGCTCATCAGAGTTC
>SDBU01001158.1_pt1 | contig 38572 bp, 61 predicted proteins | sample 2277071 | NCBI WGS metagenome assembly SDBU01 (sample SAMN10397929, study PRJNA504765) | marine sediment metagenome | isolation source: marine sediment core GS08_GC12, 126 cmbsf | place: Arctic Ocean: Gakkel Ridge, Loki's castle | collected 2008 | reverse complement strand
GTGATTATACAGTCGAGGAAGTTATTAAGGCTGCAAAAATTGCATATGCACACGACTTTATTAGTCAAATGCCTAAAAAATATGATACTTTAGCGCAGCACCCTCTTAGGGATTATTCTAAAAAGATATTTGATTTCATAGGGGAGCCTTTAAAAAAAATAAATATCAAAATGGGGCATAGGAAAGCAGAGCACTTTTTTTATATCACCTCAACCCAATTTGACCTATGCACCGTGGATGTTTACAATGAATTGATTAAAAAGTTTAATATTGACTCCTGTAATGAGTACATACCATATAATGAGTTAGAAATAATTAATAAAAGATTCAATAGAAGATTCAATAGAAGATTCAATTTACCAGATGGTCAAAAATATAAAAGCAATGTATTACAACATAGGAAGGATTATTCAGGGTTGCACCCAACGCAAAAGCCTGTATCATTAATCAGAGATTTAATTAAAACTTATAGTGATGCGGGTGAAATAGTCATGGATTTTGCAATGGGATCAGGCACCACCGGAGTCGCCTGCATAGAATTAGGCCGCAAATTCACCGGCATCGAGATTGATGAGAAATATTTCGATATAGCCTGTGAGAGAATAAGCAGGGCAGAGCGACAGGGCGACCTATTTAGAAAGCCGACTGGATCGCAGGCGGTATTATTTGACGAGAAAGGGAGTTAAGTGTATAATTCCCATATGAATGATGGCGTAACAATCAGCATGCTTCAGTTATTCGAGATGTTCCCAGATCAGCAAGCAGCACGCACATACCTTGAAAAACGACGTTGGCCGGATGGAGTGTTCTGTCCGGTCTGTGCATGTACTGAGCGCATCACAGCCCGCAAGAATGGCTACTATCGTTGTAATAATTGCAGTGAAGATTTCACCGTGCGCACTGGTACTATCTTTGAGCGCTCACACGTGCCCTTGCACAAATGGATTATCGCCATGTACTTGTTGGTTACGAGCAGGAAAGGCATTTCCAGTATGCAACTATCCAAAGAACTTGGTGTCACCCAGAAAACAGCATGGTTCATGTTATCCAGGCTCCGCGAAGCGTGTGGAAAAGATGTGGACAAGTTGCACGGTATCGTCGAGATTGACGAAACCTATGTAGGTGGGAAAGAGTCGAATAAGCACCTATCCAAGAAGTCAAATATGGGCCGTGGGTCGGTTGGTAAACGCGCAGTAATTGGAATGAAAGAGCGCGGTGGCCGGGTGTTAATGCAATCGGTTAGGCGTGTCGGCTCTCTCAAAATGCACCAACTGATACATAAGCATGTTGAAACTGGATCGGCTATTCATACAGATGAAGCAGCAGTCTACAACGTCGTTGGTGGCTACTTCTTCACCCATGCAATGGTCAATCACAGCGAAGGCCAGTACAAGGACGGCGACGTAACCACAAACAGTGTAGAGAGTGTTTTCGCAGTGCTCAAGCGTGGCCTGAATGGCATCTATCACCATGCCAGCACCAAGCATTTAGGCCGATATGTGAATGAGTTTGCATTCCGGTTGAATGAGGGGAATGTGAAAATACACACGATGGACCGCCTCAATAGTTTTATCGCCTTGGCTTTTGAATCCCACATCACATACAAGGAATTGACAGCATGAAGAAGGCTCTTGAATTGCTGGATAGGCTTGTGGATAAAGTGTTGAGTTATCAGCCCAAACCACAGAGCAAGCCAGCGAAGAAACGTAAACGGAAAAGCAATAAAGCAAAAAGAGAGTTAGAACAATGAAGCAAATATCTAAGGCGTATCGTTTGATAATTGCGGTCATCAGGCTTGATTTATTTCAAGAGGTGTGTGACGCTGTTATGTTTCAGGTAGAACATGAATTGCCGATGTCAACATTCCATGGGCGTCTAATGAATATAATAAAATATGTTGATCCCGATTTGCATGACAAAATATGGCGTGCTTATCCATCACAGAAGCGCGGGAAATAATTATGAGTAAAGAAAAGCAATTAACTATCGAGATTAAGAATGACGAACTTGTTATTAGCATCGGCGCTGGATTATTAGCATACGCAACCTTTACTGTAATCAATGAGGGGTACGGCAAGGATGACAAGAATTATATGGTTGTAAAAGATCGTTCCAAATTTGCACAATCTATAATTGAGGCCCTTGCTATTGAAGAAGAAGACGGAACCACACCCGTTCATAGAATGCTTGATAATGCGCTCGAACATATGGTCGAACAAGGAGAAATAACGGGGGTTGATTATCCAAATGATCCCTATTGGGATGGTTGTGTTGATGAATGAGCAACAATGGGAAAAGGGAGTCAAGTATATAAGTCCCTTTTTTAAGACGATACGGTGGCTATAACGCAATTCTTGTACTACCAACCGAGGAGACAACACCATGAGTGAATTATACCCCATCGAATATGGCTACGAATTGCCCTCAAAAAAAGGCCGTACCGAGCCTATTATGTATCCATTTGATGAGATGGACAAGATTAAAGCATCATTCTTTATTCCAATGAAACCAGATGATTTTAACCTACGCCCGAATCTGAAGACATCCATGGTTGCCTACAAACTAAATCATGTGATGAATCAGTGCGCTAGGTATCGTAGAGAGACAAATACCGAACTCAGAGTCACCACCTCGCCAAGGACAAACGAGAAACATAATGAATGTGGCGTTCGCGTGTGGAGAGTGAAGTAGTGAAATATCCCTGTGCTATCTGTGATACCATGACACTTGAGATGGTTACAATTGAGGGTAGTAATGTTGCTGTATGTGATGCACCTGGATGTCAATTCCTGAAAGAATATGAAGACGATGATTCCATTGATGGTCGTTATCTGGGTGCTGTAAATGAGTATGCCAGTACGTGCGATGGGTGTGCAGAGCTGGCTCTGCACGAATCAATGATCATGGATCCAGAGACACAGCTTGGTTACTGTGAGTCTTGCGTTGATAATGGCAATATTCCCGATAGTATTACCAAGGAAATGATTGAGGAATATAGGAGCGTTGAACCAGATCCCACCTCATTTGACGATATAGCCAAACAGATTCGCCCCGAATCGAATACTTCGGTACTTACCGAGAGGGTGGTATTTGTCAAAAAAGGCCCTGAGATGACCCCGCTAATGGGAGAGCTGATTGGGGATGCTATATTGGATTCAATTAAGCAAGGAACCAGAGCCATTAATTCTGCCCATCCAGAATTGCTTCCAGGAATAATCGAGGAAACTCTCCGGTTTATTGAGACTCAATATCTTGGTACCAATAAGTTGATGCTCAAAAACTACGAACAAGCCGCCGAACTGAAGAAGGCGGGCAATCTAATAGAAACATCAGAGGATTAACACCATGAAAACCCCGTCGGCATACCACAATACGGAATATAACCGCATGGCTCACAACGGTAAATGTCCCATATGTGGTCAACGTCATAACACTGGATCACTATATCACTATTCAAATATATGTGATGGCTTCATAGAGCATATCAATAAGCGAGATAAAATAATCGCGTGGGGATTCTCTTTTCTTTGCATTGCCTTGATAATCATTCTCACTATAAAGGCTTTCTCATGAAACTAGGATATTTACAAACAATGGGTGAGATGTATGGGGAAATGAGTGGGCTTGTAGGGACACTCCCATTTCGGAGCAATTAGTTGGCGAAGCCCTGGAGCGTGGCGCAACGAAAGAAAGTGTTGGTAAAATAGAATTCGATGATTTGGAATATGTTTTCCCATCCTTATCCCAACGTATTAAAACTTGGTGGAGGAAAATATGGAGACAGTAATGCAAGAAGTAATATTTCGCGGTAAAAGAATCGACAATGGTGAATGCGTGTGGGGCAATCTTATTCACAAGCCTGGATCTGATAAATGCCATATTTGGGTGCATCTTAAAGATAATTCTTTAGCGATTCGGGAAGTACATCCCAACACTGTCGGTCAATATCTTGGGATCAATGTTAAGGATAACCATAAGATATTCGAGGGTGATATCATAGAACACGATGATGGCACTCTTATGATAATAAAGCCAATAATTCCCATTGATAGATTCTATGACAGTTATGAAACTCCAACAGAGGATGATTGGATGTCTACATCAGATGTAGATTGGAGAATCGTTGGAACGGTTTGGAGTGATCCCGGATTGGTTGTGAAGGCCCTCAAACAGGATAAAGAACGGAATTGATGATGTCTGATAAGAAAATGAAACCATGTCCATTTTGTAGAGTACATCTTCACTGGTTAAATCAGGCGTGGAGACATCTACAGCATAATAAAAGACATTGCGTCCTCCATGAAATAGCTATTACCGATGAAGATGCTTGGAATAATCGTCCCGCCGAAAATGAATTAAATCAGACGATTGATAAACTGAAGAGCATAATATTCAATGCTTGGAATTTACCGGCGGCACAAGAGCAATTGAGAGATATGGAAAAATCATGAGCAAAACAGTATCAGTTCCACTGGATGATATGCCAGAATGGGAAATTGATTGCATGAATTATTACGGAAAAGTTCTTGAAGGCGAATATGCCCATTGGTGTAATGAATATGATGGACTTCCTATTGATGAAACATGTATAGAGTTTCAGAACTGTCTCTGCTTTGAATGGGAGGGAGCATGACCGAAATAGCAACCGCCACTGTAACGCCTTTAGGCTTAACTATTATGGGCGAAGATTGGGAATTAAAGAGTCGTGCTCAAAAATCAGTTCATGCAGTGGAAGATTCGATTGGAATATGGGGAGTAAGTACTTGGGAATGGGATGATGAAATCAAATGCTATCATATATATTATCCAAGCGAATTTAACTGCAACCCCCTATCCGTGAGCTACTACGGCGATGGTCAAATATCCTACAGCAGAGGTGATGACATCAACGTCACCAGCATCGATAACTGGTACCTCACCACACTGAGAAAGCACCTGAGAGAGTTATATCCATACAAGCCGGACTGCCTGCAGGCGACTTGATGAGGCAACTAGGCAACAAGATTTATTCAAGACGTAAACATTACACGAGTAAGAAGTGACACTATTGTCGTATCACGAATTAATAAATAGGGGATTATGTAATGGATAAAAATAAGCAACTCACTGTTGAAGTAAAAGATGGCGAACTCTCTATTACCATCGGGGTTGAGGTGTTGGCACCAGCACTGTTGTATGGCCTCAACTATGACAGAACCGAAGACGCTCGCGATTTTATTAAAATAACAGACCCGAACAAGTTTGCCGAAGGTGTGGTTGACGCTCTCAAGGATGAGTGGGAGGAAGACGGGGTAACGCTTGTTCATAAAATGCTTAATAGTGCAGCGAACTTGGCTGTCGAGAATGCGACAGAGGCCATTGTATTTCCAAATGAGGGGGGCAATAAGGTTCCGGTTGATAGGACATAGTTGTCCTATCACATTTTTACTGAGTAATTTGTGGCTCACGAACGGACCACAAAGTAAATTGTGGTTCAGATAATAGAGATTATGAGCCACAAATCAAAATAAGGAAAAACAGATGAGCTTTAGACCATCAAAGGAGCGCGTATTAATCAAACCGTCCCCGGTTGAAAATGTCAGTGAGGGTGGAGTTATTCTTCCAGATGCTGTCCAAGGGAAGCCTGAACGGGGGGAGGTCATTGCCGTGGGGGCAGACAAACATGAACCCGATGCACAGATGTTCCCTGCCGTTGGGGATTCTGTACTTTTTGATAAAAACGCCGCCATCAAGATTCACGTTGATGATCAAGATCTACTAATCGTCCATGATAGAGATATCATTGGTATTCTTTAAACCATAGGAGAATAATGTATTATGCCGAAAACACTCATTTATGAGGATGATGCGCGTCGGGCACTGAAAGCTGGTGTTGATAAGCTTGCCGACGCTGTGAAAGTCACGCTGGGGCCGAAAGGTCGAAACGTCGTTATCGCAAAACGAATAGGGCCACCTACCATCACCAAAGATGGCGTGACTGTAGCCCGGGAAATCGAGTTGGAGGATCCATACGAGAGCATGGGTGCCCAGATGGTTAAAGAAGTCGCTTCCAAGACCTCAGATATTGCTGGTGATGGTACTACTACCGCCACAGTCCTCGCTCAGGCAATTGTTGCCGAAGGCCTGAAGAATGTCACCGCCGGTGCCAATCCTATGGACCTTAAGCGGGGCATTGATAACGCCACCGCTCAAGTCGTCGCCCATCTGGAAAACATGAGCCGTAAAATAGATGGCAAGAAGGATATTATCCAGGTTGGTACAATATCCGCAAATGGCGATACCGAGATTGGCGAGCTCATCGCCGAAGCTATGGAGAAGGTCGGCAATGACGGTGTGATTACTGTGGAAGAGTCAAAATCCATTGATACCCATCTCGAGACCGTGGAAGGTATGCAGATCGACAATGGTTACATCTCACCCCAATTCATAACAGACAAGAAAACCATGGAGACGGTTTTTCCTGATTCTTTCATTCTTATCTGTGAGAAAAAGATCAGCTCCTTTAAAAGTCTCATGCCCATCCTTGAGAAAGTCGCCAAGATGGGGAGGCCCCTGTTGATCGTAGCCGACGATGTGAGGGGGGATGCGCTCTTAGTTCTCGTTGCGAACAAGTTGAATGGCAACCTGCACATCGCAGCAATACGCTCCCCCGCATTTGGTGGAATACGTACAGACATGTTGGAAGATCTTGCGGCTCTCACAGGTGCTGTCATCGTATCCGATGAAAATAAGATTAAACTGGAAACGATGACCACTGATCAACTCGGTTCTGCTAAACGTGTTATTATTGGAAAGAATAAGACCATGTTTATTGGTGGTGATGGAAACATAGAGGCAATCGCAGATCGTATCAATGAAATCAAAGTACAGGCTGAAAAAGCAGATGATGATTGGGAGGGCGAGATAGTCAAGCAACGCCTTGCCAGGCTCACCGGTGGTGTTGCAGTGCTGAATGTTGGTGCGTCCACCGAAGTTGAGATGAAAGAGAAAAAAGCCCGCGTTGAGGATGCATTGCATGCAACCCGGGCCGCTGTTGAAGAAGGTGTCGTTCCAGGTGGTGGTGTAGCTTTGGTTCGCGCCATTGAAGCCATTGATACCAAGAAATTAGTTGGCGATCAGAAGACCGGTGCTGAGATCCTGAAGAAGGCTCTGGAAGCACCTCTTCGTCAGATTGTCACCAATGCTGGTCTTGAGGCATCGGTCGTTTTGGAGGAGGTTCTTCACTCTGAACTCGACCATGGCTTTGATGCCCAAAACGAGAAATTCGGGAACATGTTTGAGATGGGGATCGTCGACCCAACCAAAGTGACCCGTATTGCATTACTGAATGCTGTATCTGTTGCCTCGCTGTTGATCACCAGTGAAGCATTAATTGCTGACAAGCAGGAGGTGATGGTGAATTTCCCATTGCCACCTGGCGGCATGGACGGGATGTAATCCTGACCTGATGGCGTGAAGGGTTGGCGCTGTGGCTGGCCCTTTTCGTATGTACACAAATAATGGAGTGAGTTTATGCGCGAAGAAATAATCGGAAATTGCCGCCTCATCCTTGGTGATTGCCTCGAAATTATGCCGACGCTTGGCAAAGTTGATGCGGTTGTGACTGATCCGCCGTATGGGATAGGGGCAAGCGATTATCAGCGAGGCGGCACAAAGCACGGAGCATCTCTGGTGGAGTGTGTAATATATGAGAAGTCCGATTGGGATAAATCCACACACCCACAAGCAATTTTAAAAGCGATTGAAATGTCGGGCCACGCAATCATATTTGGGGGCAATTATTACGATCTTCCGCCAACTTCTTGTTGGTTAATATGGGATAAGAAAAACGGCAAGAACCATTATGCTGATTGTGAAATGGCTTGGACTAACCTTGATAAGGCTGTGAGGCTAATCGAGTGGACTTGGCATGGCATGATCCGCAAGGGGAACGAGGCGAGAGTTCACCCCACCCAGAAACCGCTTGGCGTGATGAAATGGTGTATAACTCACCTTCCGGATACCGCGCAGATAATCCTCGATCCCTTTATGGGCAGTGGCACCACGGGCGTAGCCTGCGTAGAACTAGGCAGGAAGTTCATCGGCATCGAGATAGATGAGAAATATTTCGACATCGCCTGTGAACGCATAAGCAGGGCAGAACGCCAGGGTGATTTGTTTAGGAAACCTGTAGGGGAGCAGAGCAAATTATTTCAGGAGTGAAGAATTCCAACAAAAACCATATCAAATAAAGAGTGGAATAGATGAACAAATTATATAAATTCCAAGCACTAAAGTTCCTTGGGCGAAGTCTCGTCCCCGGAACTTTATTCACATTATGGAGCCATTATGAGTGAAGAAAATCTCAAAACTGACCTTGCCGGCTGGGAGCAGGAACCAGATGAATTACTCCCTAATTTAAAATCTGTCCTACCAACCAAGGGCAGAGAAGAAGCGTATAAATCTGTAACGAAAGATTTGGGACCCGTTCTCAAATCGCTTCTCAGTGCAAGTGCGGAAACACTCGAGGATATCGACAAAGTTCTTTCCACCGATCCAGCAGCCAAGAAATCATTCGACGACATGATAAAGGGCAAGCAGGACCATTTGGATATGGAACAGGCTATGGGCCGGGTATCCAATATAGTGTCGAGTATGATGATCGATCCAGACCTGCTCTATGATCGTGTTGAGAATTACAATTTTCCCCGTAATAGAGTTTCTCCCAGGCTACTTAGGCGAGCTGGTGCAAGCGTTACCATCCGGATGATCAAACAATTCAGGAATTATCAAATAGCTGAGTTTTCCAAGGTATCAGATGGTAAGAATGAGGGATTCAAGCTAAAATTCATTGACCCAGATAGAAAAGCCACTCCCAAAGAGATGGAAACCATCAAAAAATACGAACAGATATTCGCAACGCAGTTCTTCTATGTTCCCATGGAAGAAAAACCCAGCTTATTCAAATTCATGACATATATGTTCCAGGATTTCTTTGATCTTGATAAGGTGGCTATTGAAATAGTACGTCAACGAGCAAGCACCAACAAAAAATATGATTATCGAGGAATTCCATTGGGATTCCAGCTCGTAGATGCTGCCACTATTTATCACATTGTTCCCGAAGAAAAAGTCTCACGCGATAAAATCAATCAATATCGATATGATAACGATGACTACAAGAAAACGTTAAGCGATGCAGGATTAGCCCCTGAGTATCGCGATGAATTCAGATATGTTCAAGTTGACCGGCGACACATCAAACGTGCGGCCTATACCGAAGAGAACATGATTCTAAGCCATGCATTCGGTACCACTGATATCCGAGAGCAGTTCCAGGGCTTCTCTATCGTTGAACAGGGTCTTGATATGATCCGCTATATCATCGACTCAGTTGTCTACAACTACACACGCCGTTCCACCGGTACGATGCCGAAGGGAATGATCGTAGTAGAGGGAGCCACCGAAGATGGATATTCGCGCAAAGAGATGGAATTATTCCGAAAATTGATCTGGGGTATCGCGTCTGGCCACAAGGATAAATGGAAATATCCAATACTCGGTACGCCAAAGGGTGTTAAACCACAGTTCATTAAATTCCACGAATCGTCCCGGGAGATGGAAGATTTCCTATGGATGTCAACCCTATTCTCCATAGTGTGTGCTCTATCAGGTCTGAATCCTGAAGATATATCTTTGGCTTCCCAGAAAAACACTCTCGGTAAATCGAAGATGTTCCAGCAGGAAGAAAAGGGCGGCGCACAATATAGATCCCAGGATGAAGGTTTCAGATTCTTCTTGGGGTATGTAGCTGAAATCATAAACCAATCTAAAGCTGTTCCAGAAATGACCGGCATTGACGGGCTGGCGTGGACTTGGTACGGACTGGATATTGAGGATGAGGCCAAAAAGAAGGAACTCGAGAAGTTATCCCTCGAAACGACATCATCGGTAAATGATCTGTTAAAGGCACAGGATAAGCCAACCGCTACATTAATGATAGGGGATCAGAACCTCTACGACTTACCAGGTATAGGTAATACTACGATAATGCAGGGGATCATATTAGGACTCGGTGGTGTTCCTGAAGAAGGCGGAATGGAATTGGAAGAAACCGACGATGATAAGGGTATGAACAAATCGCAGACTAAAATTATCGTGATCGACGAATGATCCATACTCTCACAATGAGTAAGAGCCTATTAAATGGCTCCCGTGATGACAAGATTACAGCATTGGTAGACCTTACCAAGGCTATGAGCCTGGATGATGTCACAATCGAGACTATGCATAAGGCTCATAAAGCGGAATCGATCAGGGAGCCTCATCTTAATCCTGTTATCTGGAAACTCGAAAAAGAATTCTACGGATTGTGGGAACCCAAATCCATAGTATCCGAGATATTGACCGGTATTGGAATATCACAATCGGTGTTTACCATGAAAAAGGGTAAAAGTGATGTGCTGTACAATCCAGACGGCAATCCATTAGCATCCGAAGATATATTGCGCCTGGAGAAGATCATCGCCAAGGCTCTCAATGTGAGTTTATCCAAGGTACGAGAAATACTGACCAAATCAGCATCCGCTGCGAAACTGGCCAGCGCAGAGGTGATGGGGAAACCGCTGCCCATCAACATATCTAAATTGCCTAAAACGCTCCGTGATGCCATCAAAGAACTTGCTCTAACCCAACTGGAAGTGAGAGCGATCGAATTTGCGTATCAGTACGCAGCGATAAATATTGTCGGCATCCAGGAACTCGCCAAGAAGCAGATACAGAACATGGTTGTAGAGAGCATCCAGAACAAGGTCGGTCCCCGGGCGTTGGCAAATAAGATGTTCAATGAGCTGGCTTTGAACGATTCGAGCGTACTGAACCGTGATTGGGAGCGAATAGCAATCACAGAGACCAATCGTGTTGCATCTGATGCCTATCTTTCGTCCCGGCCCGAAGGCTCATATGTGATTGGACACAGCCATCCCGACGCATGTCCACACTGCATGAAATATATCGATATGCAGATATACAAGGTAACTCATGCCCCGCCACCGGCATACGGAGATCTGAAGCCATCGTCGAAGGCGTACAAAAAGATCACCGAAGTATGGGAAACTGAAGTGTGGCCTGGCAAAACCAACGTAGGTCGAAGCTTCTCTCCGAATAAGCGCGTGAATGGGAAACTGGTCAAACGGAGACCAGACGAAATGGGAATGCCTACAATTACTTTACATCCTAATTGTAGATGCCGATATACCCAATGGATACCAGATTTATATTATATCAAAGCCGGTCGAGTAGAATTTGCTGTGGATGAGGATTCCATAGCTGAACAAAAGGAATGGCTGAAGGCCAATCCACATATCAAGATAGGGAAGTGATATGACAAATATGGCTGATCTTGTAGATCAAATTAAAAAAATGGAGATCACAAATAATACCGTTTTATTTGCGGGTCCATTTGGGACGAGGGAAGATGTACACCGCTTGCAGGAGATGATTTTCAAAACGATAGGAATTAAAGTTCCCGTTTTTAGAATCCCCCCTGATGACGTGAAGGCGATTGATATCAAAGATGACATCATATTGATTGTCAGGACGAACGATGTCCCGAGAGAAGAGCAGGAGCGATTTAGGAAAAAGATAGGCGAATTATCGTTGCAAAAAATTATCGTCTTGTTCGGGGAAGGTAATGACGATATTAAAAATATGAGCGACGCGGACCTCACTCGATTGTTCAATCTAATTGATGATGAAATTGCAAATAGGAGTATAGCGATATGAACGATGCAACGATCATAAACGAGCTCAAGCTTCTCAATCAGCGGTGTAACAATCTGACCATAGGTCATAATAAGGCAGTTGAACACACTGTAGAACTCCTTCTTGTGGTGAGGGCTTATGAAAATTTGATCAATAACAGCTGGATAATGCGGCTGTTCCTCAAGTGGGAAAAAGTTGATAATATGGTGGATGTCATTGGTAAGATTGAGAAGGCAATCAATGATGAAAAAATAAGAGTTGTCGAGCAGGCGAAAACCGATGAGCTCGATGAAAAAGATCGTACTAAGATCGTCGATATACGAGAAAAAGAAGCCAAACATGATGTTAAAAAAGCAGCGCGGACTTCCAGGAGGAATAAAAAATGATTTCACAGAGTACATCGATTATTCAAAAAGAAATTGAGGATATCTGGGTACCTAATTATCTTCAAAGCCCGGTTCTCATCAAAAGGTTTTGGTACACCAGTACGTTAGAATTCTTTGCGCGTATATTCAAGAAATCGAATCTGACGGGGGAGTCGTTGAAAGACTTGAAAGGCGAGATTGATACAGATATTGATCTTGGTAATACAAAAAACGGTAATAGTTTACCGAATTAACGGAGTATATCATGGAAAACTTAAATGAATTTCCTCTGATGAAAAGTATTGTAGCTAACAAAAATCGGGCGATGGAAAAATCTCAGCCGGTTGAGCAGGGTGATGAGAAATTCCCCATGCTTGCAAAAGCCGTCAGACTTGGTAGCCTATCGAAGTCGCTGGAGTTCGTTAAAAAAGGCTCTGAAATCAAGGACGGAATTAGTGCCAAAATTGGCGAATGCCAGGGCAAACTCGCAGTACTCGAATTAGAGTACAAAGCCAGCCTGATGGCTAAACCAGAGGATATCGGTCCAACTGATATCACCATGAACCGGGCAGGTGGCTATGCAAAAACTGAGACAGTGCCTGAAGAACCATGGGCAATCCGTAGACTACGCGATAAGATCGAGGATCTCCGTCGCATGAAAAGAAACATCGTCGACAGCAAGAAATACAAGCTATCCGAATACGATTTAGAGCGTTTCGGGATGTAATGTGAAATTCTCTATCGATAACAACGGTGATGTGGAGTATGGTCCTAATGGGACCGCTTATATCCATTCGCTGATTGTAGATGGCAATCTATCAAAGGCGGTGAGAGCCACTGATTTGCAGAAGGCCAGAAAACTCCATGGTAAAATGACCTTCCAGGGGCTACCCATATCAATCGAGAACCGAAAAGGATCCTATCGGTCTGGTGTAGATACGGACGGAAAGCCATGGCGTTCAAAACTCCATTCCCCATACGGATATATTCGTGGAACGATGGGTACCGATGGAGATGCGATTGATTGCTTCATCGGCCCGAACAAGCAATCCGATACTGTGTTCATTGTCCATCAAAAAGATGTAAAGACTGGTAAGTTTGATGAGGATAAGTGCATGCTGGGGTGGAATACCAGAAAACAGGCGCTAGCGGCATATTTGATAAATTACAATCGGTCAGACCAGGTCATTGGAGTCACGCCGATGCCAATGGCTACATTCAAGATGAAAATAGCCGGCACTCGCAAGAAACCTATGATGATTAAATCGAGGGTAAGCAGATGAAGTCAATTTTGGGTAAAAAACGGAAAAAGCATGTGAACTCCCCCAGGCTAAAGCAGGAGCATTTGCAGCACGTTGTTGTATATTCGCTCTTGGCTCTTGGTGTTCTCGGGATATGGTTTCACGATTCAGTAACTGTAGAGAATATTGAGGGAACACTCGATACATTCGATAAAATCGTTGCCAGGATAACGGCATCGATCAAGGAATTAACCACACTCGGTATAGTTGTCGGGGGACTCATCTACGCCTGGTTGCAAATATTCAGAAAGCCCTAATCATGCCGTTAAAAAATAATCCCCCCCTGCTGAAATCAATTCAACGTATGCTCATAAAATCTTCATTCCAAAGAGGTAATGCTATGTCACATAAACCGATGCTCATCAAATCTACCGTTAAGCAGCACACCCGGCGAACCAAAACCGGCAGAGTGGTCAATATTCGTCAACATGTTACTTCTCGTACAGTTTCCACGAAAACAAAAGATGCTGCCGCGGCTGCTTCTGCGCAACAACTCAAAGATAGAAAAGCTATAAATCAATTAAAAGAGCAGCGGAATAGAACCAAAAATCTTGGCAAAAAACAACAGATTCAGGCTACTATTGATAGAATCGAAACAGAATACGATAAAAAATATCAAGGTAGACGACCTGGTGTCTATCACTACGATTATGGTCATTATGGATCGGTTTATATAACCACAAATACCGATTTAAAAGGCAGGGGTATTACAAAAACTACTGAACGTGAACATGGCATTGGCGTATACAGGGTTACGGATGCTGCGTTTGAAAAAATAAAAAAGATTCATGGCGTACCAACATACGCTCCAGGCAAATAGCATAAGGTCAACAAATTGACTCTACTTATCAAATCAAAGGTAGTTCGACGTAAGCAACCTATTCCTGTTGGTGGCCAGCCGAATCTTCAGCAGATGCGGATTCATCGAGACGCTATGAGTGTCGGTATGCGCCATTATCAAAGCCAGGCGAATAAAACCACCAGTATCCCGAAACTGAAAATGTGGATAGCAGAGGCGAAGGATAAGGTCAAAATGTCAGTGAGTTCGTTCTTCTGGTTGAAAGTCAAGCTGACTCCTGGTGAGAACCCAATGAGCCAATGGCGATGCTACGGCACCAAAGCTGCACCCGTACATATTATCAACGAGTACAAGGAGTTCTGGGATGATGTGATAGATGTTCATCAGAAACGCATTGATAAGTTGGAGAAGAAATTCAATGGATAATCCAATGAGTAAAACTATGGTACCGGACTTTTCAAATAATATGAATATATCGGATTTAAAAACGATGGATACTCAATCATTATCCAAAGCACGGGCCGTGGAGAGATTGAAGGCAAAGTTGGATGCCGATCCGGGAAACCAAGCATTGCGAGAAAAATATAACCGAGCACTGGAAGAATTGAATGGCTGAATCTATCACCAGCGAAGGGAAATGTCCTGTTTGCCATCATAGAATTGTGAAAGCAGACAAATTAGCCAAGAGTAAAACGTTCTATGCTGTGAAATCATTGAAAATTGATAGTGTTGATGGACAAGTTTCAGCTAGTTGTTCACAGTGCAAAACAGATCTCGTGATGCCGGTGATGAGGATTTCCAACAAGATTAGGAAACCGTCCAATGCATAGAGCGTCAATGCTCATTAAATCCGCCATACAGCGTGTAAAAAGCCATACAAGAGGCGGGAAATACGTTTCAGCACATACTAGGGCGGGTAAGGCCAAGAAACCTATTACATCGAAGCCAGGCCGCATGAAGGCTAGCGTGAAACAAATGCAGGATCTATCTGTTATTGTTCAGGGGCATGCTGCATATCTCACCAACATTGGCAAAGAAATAGCCCAAGTCCATGGGTTGTCGGTTCAATTCCACCAGGGACATCCCATCGGTGATGTTGCAGATCTGATAAGTGAGGGACGCTACGGAATGCTCATCGGGGGTATGGAATCGATCAAGAACCGGAAAAAAGATGATGACCAGCTCATTCAGATGAAATTCAGGGCGAAACAGCGAATGAGCTCTATCGCGAAAAAACTCAAGGGCACCATCACGATCCCCCGGGATGTGATTAAACATCTATCGATCATAGCATCAGCCACTGACACATTTATGAAACTCAACATGGGTGAGAAGCCCACCAGAGAAGATCTCGCCGAGATGGTCATCCTTCATAAGCGCACCAGGTCGGGGAATTATATAGAGTTGGATTATATTGAAAAGGTCTCGAGAGTAGAGGCGTTGGAAGGATTCAATCTCTCCCAGACTGTTGAAGAGCTGGATGTAGTCCCGGATATTGCCGATGATATAGATGCACCATATGACGCCCGGATGTTGCGTAAGAAAACCCATGCCGTGATCAATAATCTTGTGGAAGACAATGCATTGGATCCTGCTGAAAAGAAGGTGATGTTCCTACGGTTCTATGTTGGCGAAGAAAATGGCGATGGAAAAGAGAGGTCTTTTGAGGCGATTGCCACGGCTATAGATGAGGCGAAGGGTTTGCGGATTATGAAGGAGCGGAAGAAAGCCGGTGAAACCCATCGTTTCCAACCCTACCGTAACGTCAGAGTTGAATCGATCGAAGACGGGAAAAAGGTTGTCTCGCACAAGAAGGAAAAATACAATAATCCAGTCAATGCGAAGATTATCAAAGTGGGGCCGAAATCATTCCAGGTCCAACGTGGGAAGAAGATCTACACTATCACCGGCAAACCACCATTTAAGACCACCACAACCAATCCTATGGCCGTATACAGGCTGTATAACTCAGGTCTCGAAAAAATTATAAACCATCCCACTGCTTCAGAAGAATTAAGGATAGCTCTCAGGTATGCTAAAAAGTCAATCAAGTTACTTATTCTCAACAAACTGACTTTTACAGCGCAACTAAAACGTTGACTTGCTATATTTGAGGCGGTTATTACACCGATAGAGATGATACACAATAATTAAAATTCTCTCGATGCCCTCCCGGGCATCGTTAGTGTAGTGGCAAACCCCCTGGAGTTCATCTCTAACTCTGGGGGGTTGTTTTTATTCTGTATTGTTTTACCTTTAAAGTAAATAGTTCTTGCATGGCAGTTACCTTGGAGGTAAGTTAGTTCTACGATGGAAGAGCAACACACACTAACAGGGAATGATATAATGAGCAACGAAACCGACGCGCAATTGATTAAATTCGCTGAAAAGAATATAGCTCCATTCGTACAACTACGAATTAATAACGGCGAAACCGATCTTCACAAGGCATTAGACGGTGCTATCCAAGATTATATTGATCATCAATATGAGTGCTATCGTCAGCTCGTAAACGGTGTTGATTTCACTGCTCAAAATGAAGTTGTTGACACTCTGTCCCCTGAACTGTATGAATATTTCAATTCTAAGGCGCAAGCCTAGCCAGATTGGTATCGCCGGGGTTCAATCCCCCGGCTGGCACAACAAACGAGGATATTATGAATTGTGAGATTTGTGGAACACCAACAAATACGACGATCCAAACCCAATGCGCGGGACCAGATGTTTCTGTATGCGACGAGCTAGGATGCCAGCAGGCAGCGGATATACTCGCCAATGACATCGAGGCCGAAGCCGACGATATAGCTCGTAGCGATGCGGCTGAAGACGATTATAATCGCTACAGAAACTGGTAAATTGAAATAGCCGTGTTAGCCCGATCTGGTAAGGGGCTGGTCTGTAAAACCAGTTAACCATCAAGGGGGTTCAAGTTCCTCACACGGCACGTCTCGAAGTTGTTGGCAGTTGTTTTAGAGAATCCAAAAATAGAAATCAACTGCCCTTATTTGACATTGCTGGCGGCATAACACGGGTGTTTAGTCTTCTTATTGTCTGTAACGAATAAACAACCACGCTACCAGCAGTAATTATTTGAAATGATGGTGGAAGGGGCGGACATGGTGTAAGGCTAGCCTCACTCCCTACTAAGGAGAAAGACGTTTGGTACCGAACGCGCCACCATCAGGTTTATTTGAAATATGGGAGTGCTTTAGTATGCTGAACCGAAAGGGAATGTAGCCAGAGCGCAGTTGGACAACGCTCGTTAAACCGAACCAGTAAGCCACTCCCATTAACAGCTGACTGAAAGGCTCGTGTCGTACCCGAGTGGGTGCAATATAATAGTTGGCATGAGCCTGTCGGCATCACCATTAAGGGAGCAGGGAATGAAACGCCCAAATACAGAAATTGAACTTGGCATGTCTAACGCGGATGGCATCATAGATGCTGGCCTTGCTGATGCGCTAAAAAATGGTACTGTTTATGCCCAACATTCAGCATACAATTTTTGCGGATTTGTCTATTGGGATGGAGTGCAATATATCGAAGATATTTGGCAACACAACGGTAAAATAAAAACTATCGAAGCCGATACGTTGAAAGCCTTAATGGAATTGGCTAATGACGAATATGGTTACGAATAATGCAACCGCACCACCGGCAAAATATTAGAGGAATACAATGGCTCTGATTTCAACACCTGGCTATCAATGTGATGCCACAAAACGAAATGGTGATAAATGCGGTCATAAATGGTCATCCAGGAATGAGGGTGATCCATTGCCGAAGATCTGTCCGAAGTGCAAATCAAAAGATTGGAACAAAAAGGAACAGTCATCCAATCCTTCTGTATGAGATTAGTTTGTTGGATGTATAATTAGATAGGGAATGTCTTAGATCAAGGTAGATTCATGATTATTCAGCGTGGTTATAAAGTGAAGTTGTATCCTACGAAGGCTCAGTCTCAGAGATTGATCCAGATGGCAGGATGTTGTCGTTGGGTCTACAACCACTTTCTTGATATGAAGAAGACGGCCTACTTTGAAGACGGGAAGAGTCTTTCCTTTAAAGACCTTTCAAGGGAATTAACCCGTATCAGAAAGGAAATTGATTGGCTATCCGAATGTCAACTCCAGCCACTTCAGCAATCTCTCCGCCAATTGGATGTAGCTTATAATAGGTTCTTTCGCAAACAATCTCGTTTCCCAAAATTCAAATCGAAATATGGGAAGCAATCCATCAAAAAAGTCATGGGTTGGAGCGTTGTTGGAAATCGAATCAAGTTCATGGATGGGCTAAGTATTCGCTATCGAGGAACATTCCCATCTGAACGTCAAGGTACCTTGACACTATCTTGTGATCTTGCGGGCCAATGGTGGGCATCTACTCAAGGCTTTGAGGAGCGTGAGGAGCCAAAGTTAAATGGCTCTATCGGTATTGATCTTGGATTACACCATTTAGCTATCACCAGCGATGGCGAAATGTATGAGAATCTTCGTGCTCTAAACAGCCGGATCAAACAATTACGAATATTGTCGAAAGAGGTTTCTCGTAAAAAGAATGGGAGTCGAAATCATCATAAAGCAAAACTTAGATTAGCCCGATTCCATCGTAAAGTTACTAATCAACGAACGAATCATTTACACCATGTCTCGAAGGCAATCACTGACAAGAACCACGCAGTAATTGTTCATGAGGATTTGGCTGTAATTAACATGATGAAAAACCACAAATTGGCTCGGCATATTGCCGATGCAAGTTGGGGCGAATTCATCCGACAGATCACATACAAACAGGCATGGAAAGGCGGGGAAACGACCAAGGTTGATCGCTTTTTTCCGTCCAGTAAGACCTGTTATAAATGTTGGTTTGTACTCAGTTCATTACCGCTTAATGTGCGAGAGTGGACTTGCCCGAGATGTGGAGCAATCCATGATCGGGATGTAAATGCTGCAAAAGTTATAAACAAACAGGGCGCGGAACGCTCTGGCGTGGAGGGTACAGAGAGTAACTCTGGTTTACGGACCAGGGTGAGGGTTACTGGCCCGTTGAAGCACGAAGTTTCTACATAAAGGGAGACATTCCGTATGGACGATCTACGCACTGCCAAGCCTTTCAATGACTTCCAGGTCACCGCCAAGACATATTACTGCAAAGGCGAATTCTCCGCTGTGGAGAATATGTCCGAAGTAGAGAAATGTGGTGACGGCATGTTCATTTTTATTATGAATGAATTATCAACAGCTAGTGGTTGTGATAGCAATAAAGAGGCTCATACTCGCCTTGGACTTGCATCATCTCAGCTGCTGAATCTTGCCCCGTATTTATCACCACTGAAGGAGGAATCATGTTCAAGCCAGGGCAAATAGTTTATGCCGTCCATATCAGTAGAGACCGAGTCTATATGGGGGCTGTGAGAGTAAAAAGTGCCACAGAAAAAACAACCATACTTGATGGGAGTTATTCTGTCACTGGATTCAAAACTCATATTAGATTTAATGATAGCAGAGTTTTTTTGATTGAAAATGCAGATGAAGCAATAGTATTTGCCAATAGAAGACGGGAAAAGAAGATTGAAATTCTTCAACATAAAATTAAAGAATATGAGAAGGCTATTGTTGATAGCGCATAACGGTGACATTAACACTAACTTACGATAGAGTTCGATAATATTTAATAGAAAGATCATAGGGTTCACAATGCATCAATCTTTCAAAGCATCATACGAGACTATCAGTATGGAGGTAGTAGCCTCTATGATTAGTGTGCCTTCTCGCGGTGGTCAAGGGAGTGATAAATCACTTCAGTACAGTTGGGATCAGGCAAGCACCGATGGGTGGAAGTTCATCGACGTTAAGCCCTACAATGCAGATCTCATCGCAGCTGGCGTAAACGGTGAAGTCATATCATCCGGTGACATTGTAGTTGGGACGGTGAAATTCCATGGCGGGATCCCGACCAAACTTCACAACGTGAAAAACGATTTGAAGCGACACGCTGTGATCAACTCCGTCAGAATAAAGCGATTGGTCTATCTGGAGATCCCCGCATGGATGGCACTTACCACGAACTTGCAGCATAAATTGGATACCCGTCCCTATCTCTGTGAAAAGGGTGGGGGGATCGGCGGCTATGGTTTCACCGGTGAGGCTATAATGAAGCATCCCTGGCTTGCCAAAACCGGCATTGATGACCCGATGAATAATTATCGAAAAAACATCTGGTTTGATAATGTTATTATCGATGCAGTATGCGTAACCAACGGTACAGAGACAATCTATGTGGTGTGCAACAAAGTTGGCCAGCAGGTGGGAATGTGAAGTATCAATCGAGATACCAGGCTTACCTGGATGCCGGTGGTCAGCACAATCCAGGGAGACATCATTATTTCATCTCTTTTATTGGTGAAATGAAGAGGCAATATCTTCAATTTATAGGGCAAGCTGGACATGATCAGATACATGATCATGATAAATTCACCGCATTTATCCAACAATGGGTAGCATTGAGTAATTCACTATTTCCGATGATGATGGGTAGCCCACCTGGGATTTATAAATCAGTTTACCCAGATATTTCAGTACAACCACCAGTATATGAAAAAATCACGAAACCAGGTTGGGCCTGCTAAATGAGATTTTCTACCCTCACAACGACGGCCCAAAGACTGGGATATGGTGCTTTTTCAACTTGGCATCGTATTCCGGTAGGGCCGTTTATTCGTATGAGGCTGTATGTCTGACACATTGACCAACCAGGAGCTGGTATCTAAGCTATCGAAATTCAGCCCATTTCACCCAATACGAATACTTGTCCCAGAAAGTGATGCAGCTGTATCCATAAAAGGTGTCATCAAGGTGGAGGATCACCTTTACATTATTCCAGATAACGAAAATGCTATCATTGCTCCCGCGGGCTTATCGTCAGAGAAGCTGCTGGAAATGCTATCGTAGGGATCCTGAATTAACACACTACATTGAAAAGAGGATATTTCGATGGATAAATCAAATATGATCATGGCTGATCAATTCCCCGGCGAACCTAGTAGCATTGCAGTCAATGTTCCGATCACCTGTGATCTACTTCAGCAAATGAAAGATCAAACGCATGGTGAATTTAAGGACACTGATGAGTTCACGATAAAATATGATCGATACGATCCAATCACGATAAATTTGTCTGTTGTTCTCGTAAAAGTGCAATACAGATGGGTTGATGGAGTGCTACAAATCGGGGGATATGAAATCAAAACCGACACCCCGTTTCGGTTCGTTTTTGATATTTCAGGCGTTCCTACAGGTAGCGTATACGTACTTGGTGGGATAATGAATTGCGTTTTGATATGACAATAATGTCACAACGTCGAGAGATAATTTGATTGGCTGCTACACTAAACCAGGGGGAATTAACACTTCCCCCGCAACCCCACAATGAGGAATAACCAATGCAGATAAGATGGAATGGTATTTCGGCACAGATAGGTCCATTTATATTTGAAGCTTACAAAGACGGGAACATCTATAGATGGGATATGTATTATTATCCTAATCCAAGGAAACCAGCAAAATTGTTGGAGAAGGGTCAATCTGAATCAACAGAGAGTGCCCGACAAGCCGTAATTGCTTCCTATAATGAAATGTACCAGCAGATGGAAGAGATAGAAAATTAATACTTCTGTATGACCGATTCATGTTGGTTGTATAGTATGAATGAGAACGAATTGCCACTACAATTAACTCAGGGAATATCGATATGATAATGAATGAAAAGGCCCAAGATCAAGCTCTAATTCAGAAGATCTTCCGTGCGGCCCTTTCCGAATTGGCTGAAATGAATGCGGAATATTCTCCCAAAAGGTTTCGCGAATGGTACGATCATACGTGCGGTTATGAGACTCGATATTCATTATCAAGAGTGAAGGGTAAGAGCCGAGTCCAGCATTATTCCAATATATCATTCGAGACATATATCCCAGCGCAAGAAGATCCTCAGAGACGAGTGCAGGTGCAGGTGTGGGGTGGAGTTATAGTTGAGGGAATGAAACCTCGAGAGCATGAGCATAAAAGACATCTCATGCATCGGACCATATCATTTAGATGTGACCGAAAATTACAACACCAGGTGAATGCTGTAATCAAACTAATTAATCAGCAGCAAGAAGAGCTCGATAGTGACATAACCGAGATGCAAGTCTACATGGATAAGTGGCAGCAGTTCAATGAGCATGTGGTAAGCATCTGCAAAAAATTAAATATCCGCAAAAAGGACAGATGGGCCACTCATCATAACCTATATCAGATGATCCTTTATTTACCGGAAACAGAAACCAATAAAATCGAAACTGCTATCACGGTTGATTGTGACGGTAATGTTAAAATGGAAGTAGACCACCTCACTGATGAGAAGCTAATAGAGATAACCAAAATCATAAAATCTGAGAAGAAAATCACCCATGGCTGACAAATCCAAAGAACATATTTTACCCTGTGGTTGTACCATATGGACCGACGAACCAAAACCGATGCTTAGATACTGTGATGTTCATAGTATAGCTCCTGAAGCATTGAAGTTGCTGAAAGAGACGGCCCAGTACATGGGATCCGGTCGAGATATAACCAAAATTGAGATTGAGGAGATCCCGTTTGATTATCTCTCGAGACTCAATAAGCTCATAGCGAGAACTGAAAATTGACATACCCACTTGCAACAATATTTCTGAGTGATTACATTCAGGAGCGTAGTTTGTTAATAAACAAAAAGGAAAACGAGATGATGAAAATCAAACATGTCTTCATGTTCGTACTTGTCCTGCTTATGGGGGTTACCCTATTTGCAGATGTGGATGTGGGCAAGGTGTCCGTTGACGCTGCCCCGTCATTCATCTATGATGCTGACTCCATCCAGGACTTAGCCCTTGAATCGATTGCTGTCATGGCGGTTGAAACAAGCACAGCTGAGATGGGTGCCCGGTTTTATTTTGAGATTGAGGACAACCAAATAGTAGAATTCCTTCTGTATGAATCCCTTTTGGATACTACCACTGATAAAGTAGATGTGGAGATGCCCGGCTTTATGCCTCGTCGAAGTTCCGTTAGCGATTTCCCCGGTTACATGAACATTCACAATGCGTATGAACCTGTAATTCCAAAGTTCTGTTCGTTGTACCGTGGATCAGCCATCCATCGCACGATGCGCTACCGAGGTTAGCCGGTTCACAAGAAAGCAATATACCCATACAGGGTAACAGTGATTGAAAGTCCCCCTTGTTGCTGCAGCTTCAAGGGGGATTTTAGTGTTGTGACATTTATGTCATATTAGTTATTGACATTATGATGCGAAAAGTGCTATTTTTACATCCAAGAGCAAAGGGCGAATCTATCTAATCAGGTAACTTTCAAGGCCAAAGGCTCAATTCCCGTGGGGGAGTTGAGTCTTTTTTCATATTATGACCGAATTTCAAAAAATACCGATTGACTTCAAACCAGATTTTGTACTGTCAGGACAGTTATTGCTGAGTAAATCTGTATCTGAAGCAGGTGATAATGAATCTGGTACCCATGAGCGACGGATGATTTATGGTGAAATCACCAATCCAAACCGCGACGAAGAGGGTGAAATATTACTGGAAAAAGCACTTGATTGGAGTTATTTCGATACCAATGGCTGGATTAAATACGAACATGTAGATACCAGGCCAAAACACGTAATTGGTTGTAAGCATGAACGTATTACCACTCCAGGTGGTGGCACAATAATCAAGGGAGCATTGTTTAATGAAAACGAGCTCGCTGATGAAACTTGGGAACTAATTAAATCGATCGAATTACATAACCGAATGTATCCCGATAAGCAAAAATCATTGGGTTGGTCGATCGAAGGTGGTTACACTGATGATCAGGTTGCAAAAGGGGGGGCAAGAAAAGCCAAGGTAGTGAATGTGGTAATCACTCCTAATCCCATAAATAAAACGGTATATCTCAAAGCACTCGAAGCGAATCATGCCGCGTTCGCAAAATCTATGAATGCCACTCCCGTTACCACAGAAATTTCTGATAAAACTGGTGGCGATGCCATCACCGAAGATAAAATTGACAAAAAAGTCAAAGAGACCACAGAGGATATCAACACCACTGAGTCTAAGGACAAGAAGAAAAAACGTAGCGTTATGAAGGGTGTATCCCAAAAACGTAGCGTGATGAAAAAACGTAGTGTATTCAAAAAAAACGGAGTTACAAATGCAGTTTGAAACATACACAGACGCCCTAAAGCACTTTAGTGACCTGGGTGTTGATGACAAAGAAGTGGCAGTAATGGCAAAATCATTTTTTACAGAGCTCGCTGCCGAAGAAGCCGAGAAAATGGAGAAGTCCTTTTTCGCGGAAAATTCTGATGCGGCCACGACTGATGCTTCTGAAAATAAATCAATGTTGAAGAGCATTGGTGACAACCTCAAGGCTCTAACCGCCAAAATGTCCAAAAGCCACGAAGCTGCCGCGACAGATACTTCTGAAGGTCTTGATACTCTCAGTAACAATGGCGATGAAGTTCCCTTTGATGCCAGCGATATGCTGTTCTCGCTCCAGAAGGGTCTTGAAGATTTGACCCAGCTCGTCACAGAAAAAGTTGCCTATGATCACACTCGTGATGAAATGGAGGCGGTAGCATTTGGCGAAATTGCCGATATGCGCAGCGAGATGAAAAAGAGCATGGAATTGCTCAAAAGCGCCGTCACTATCGGTGAAGGCGAAAATGCCGCCACGTTGGCTAAAGGCATGGAAGCAATTATGAAATCTGTCGGCAGCGGCAGAGCCGTCGATCTCAATGCACTCAATATCAATGCCGACCCTACTGGCGATGGAAATGATGCGCCACGAATCAAGTTCAACGAAATGCAGGAGCAGCTGAAAAAAGGCGTTAAGGCCGGGAATATCACCGCTGCTGAAATGATCAACACAGAAGATAAGTATAAAAACGGTCAGTTCTCTGTTGTGAAATCTATGCTTGCCAAAGCAGCTGGTGGATCATCGGACTAAGTTAAATTTTTGAAACAATGTGATTTTTTAATGCTATTAAAGGAGTAAATATTATGAGTTTACTTACAGGAATGGATTATAGAGGGGTTTTGGATCTAAACAAATCCCTGGAGGCTAGCGGCAGCATAAGCTTGCTATCCAACGGGATGATGAAATCTCTCAACACCGGGGAAGGCACTGGTTCTGACATGACAGATCTTGATACCTTGCAAGACGGTCGTGCGATCACTATCGAAAATATCGATAGTACCCTAAAGCTTTCCGCCGAAACCGAGGATGACTTGGTATGGTACCATTTATTGAGAACCCAAGATATTCATGCTGTGCTTGATCAGTGGATGGAACAGTCTGATCATGGTGACAACAACGGTCGTCATAGCTTCAATATTTTCCAAACTGAAACCGAACTTCCAGCCGAAGTAAATGTTCAGCTCAACCGTAGAGTCGACGTGACGAAATTCTTGCGTACCGTAGGCTCTGTCAGCCATCCAATGGGTGAAGTGACAGCAATGGTTGACCCGAACTTCATTACCAATCGTGCTGGTGCTATCAGGATACTCAAAGCCCAAGAAAAGGCAACAGTATTCGGAAATAAAGATTTCATGCCAACCCAGTATGATGGGTTTATGAAGAAATTGCGCGATGCTTATGATGCTGGTTCCACCAACGCGTTTGTAGACTGCCGTGCAACCGGCAGCGGTAGCGCGAGTTCAGGGGGAGAACTTACTGAATCTCTACTTGATACGGGATCCCGGAATATCAAAAATAACCATGGTCGTGCAAGTGACATGGTTATGCCCCTTAATGTGAAATCCGATCTTGATCAGATTCTCACATTAGGTCGTCGCGCTGTCCTACCAGCTGTACAGGATGTGGCCAAGCTGCTATTAGGTGTGCCGGTTGATGGGTACAGAAGTTCCCATGCTTATAAGAAACAGATCAATTTCCATGATCAGATTGATACTTTTTATCCGGACGGAGAAAGTGAGTCGATGAAAGCCCCAACGGTTGCAATTCCCAGTACCGCCGCGGCTCCAACAGCTCCGACGGGCGTAACAGCCGCTGTTACTACCGATTCTGATTCTTTATTCTCCACTGGGGATAATGGCAATTATTGGTACAAAGTATCAGCCGTGACCTCTAAGGGTGAAACTATAGCAACTGCCGTAGCCGGTGCAACAGCTGTGGCTGTGGGCGAAAAAGTAACTCTTTCAATCACATGTAACGACAGTACCATCACGGGCCTATCAATCTATCGCAGCGAACTCGACGCATCCGACGCAAGTGATTGCCGCTGGATTGCTGATATTGAATGCACCGCCCCCCAGGGCGTGACCACGTTTGAGGATCTTAACCTGATTCTGCCAGGCACCACAACCGCTGTCATGATTTCCAATGCGCCTAATACAGATGCAGTGGATTATCGTCAGCTCATGCCGTTCGTGCGTATTCCTCTGGCGTTTGCCATCACCGGCTCGGTTACGTATCCATACCTATACATGTTGTATTGCTATCTTCGTACTCCGAAGTTGGTCAGCAGAGTAGTTGGCGGTACTTATCACGTTCTATATACGAATATTCGTACATCAGAATCTGATTTTGGTGTTGCTGCGTAGTAATAATCAATAGTTTGGTGCCTGGTAACCCGGGCACCAAATTTTAACGTTGTGTATAAATAGGGACAATAACAATGACTGATATGCGCGTATTGAAAGCTTCTAACAAGCTAACACAAACTATCAACTCATCTGCCGGTTCTGTTTCTTTTGAGGAAGGCATCGCCACCGAGTTCACTGATGGACAAGCCAAACATTTCACTGAAAAACTCAGGGGATATGAAGTGGTGAGCCTCTCGGTTGAAAAGGTAGCTGCTCTCGCTCCAAAACCCGCGATAGAACCAACCCAGGAAGAGGAACTTGCCGCTCCTGAATCCAAGGCTATCGGGCTTATCGGTAATATCAAAAATCTGCCAGGCATATTGGTAGGTGCTTACGATGAAGACGGTAGGCTTTTGGCATCTACTGTATCAGATGAGAATGGTGATTATGCTTTGCCAGCTCAGAAATGTGACTTTGATGTCAAATTCTATGGTAATAATGTTTCTGATGAGGATATGATCGAGGAAGTTATAAACAACGAAATGCCGGAAGATGTAGTCGAAAAAGCTGAACCCAAGCCCGCCACTGAAGAAGCTGAAATAGTTTCTACCGAAGGTGAAGAAAAAGTGGAAACCAAAGCATCTGCTGAAATCACGGAAAGTCCAAAGGGTTCTAGCGAAAATGTGATTAAGCTTCCAGTGCTGCAAGATTCGGTCAAAAAGATTACCAAATTTTGCAAGACGTACGACATCAAGTATGAAGGCACCAAAGCAGAAATGTGTGAAAAAATATATGCCGATCCACGTTTCGCATCGAAGAAGTAGACTCGAATGCAGAAGCTATTTCTCGATAAAACGAATCGGGTATTTCTCGACACTACAAAGATTGTTGATGCGGTCAACATATCAATCACCGGTCCTTCTGGTTCATTTCTAAAGGATGATGCTGAAGCCGATATCGAAGCCAAAGCGTGTACCTTAGATGCTGGAACTGGCAAGTTTTACTATGATGTAACTCTTTCCAGTTCAACGTCTATCGGGGATGCTTTTATTTATTGGGAGGCGACTCTGATTGCCATCCCTGTAGGCCTCGAGTCAGAGTTCAGTCCTGAAGATGCCGCTGTTTTGAATTCCGTTTCGCAGCAAACTTTTCTCGTAACTCCAACATATGTTATCAATAATTTTCTACGCGGAATTCCTGAATCTGTTATTGAAGCCACATCCCCCGGGTTGAGTTATCGGGATGTTATACGAGCTCAAATTCTGGCAGCGACTGCTGCTATGGAACAAGATACTCGTGTATTTTTCACTCCCAGGACGATATCTGACGAACGTCATGATTACAACCAGGATCCACTTCTTGAAAAGTTTTGGACTCAGAGGATGTTTGAATATCCGATAATAAGTGTGAGCAAAGTAAGTATAAAATTCAATGAGACCGAAACAACCGAATTACCATTGGAATGGGCCTTAATTGGGAATAAAGACGAAGGCATGGTGAAGATCTTACCTTTTGTAGGATCGGGGTCATTCCCATTGGTATTTGCAGTTGGCTTTGCCCTTGGTTTGAATTATTTCGGGACGTATTACATCCCAGATGCATTTGCCTATGATTATGTGGCCGGACTTCAATATGAAGATCTATCGGCGAATGAGCAGCTTGACATCAAAAACGCAATAGGCAGGCAAGTCGCCATCATGATGTTGCCAGGTCTCGATCAACATAGGGGTATAGCATCTGAAAGCACCGGAATAGATGGTGCCAATACAATGACATCATATACTTCCAGTGCCATGTATAGCGAGAATTCAGCTACCATAAAAGATTACAAACTAGAGAACGCAAAATTTGTTATACGTATGCAACGAAAATACTTGAAGCGGTTAATCACCGACGGGTATCAATAATAAGGAAAATAATCATGGAAAATGAAGTCAGAATTCTAAATAGAGAGTCTCCTGGTTTGTATCAGAGTCGCCTCGGTGACAAATTCAAGCAAACCATCACTCTGGCCAATCAGCTTCGTGATGCCAAGGTGACGGAAAATAAATTATTGTCCGGTATGCCAGGTTGCGGATTTGGTATCGCCACGTCCACGAAGGTCAGAATGAATGGGCCGATTGTATTCCAGATTGGTGGACAGTCGTATTCTTCTGTTGATGTTGGTATGTCTGAAAAGACAGCTCAGTTAATCGCATTAGCGAATGAGCTTAGAACGGATCATGGCACGAGCAAGACCGTTGTAACCGACACCAAAACATTGGTGAATGCCTTGCGTACACAAGAGCTCAACCGTTGTGTCACCTCACCAAACTTCGAGATTGATACCAACTTCGACATCAAAAACGGCGATGCGTTTGATATCATAGTCGGGGGTATCCTGGTAACAATCGCAACCGATCAAAACTTCGATACAGGCGTGGCCGAACAGATTGCCACTGATGCCTATTTCGCTGCCGCAATTCTGTCCATCGACCTTAATGGTACGACCCATATTGATTGGGGTGCGGAAGCGGTAGATGCAGCTACAGCCCTTACTAACCTGGACGTGGTAACTGCCGCGGGTGATGTTGTCTGTGGTACAGTCGTCGTTGAAGCCAAGGGTGGCGCAGCTGAAAACTGGGTAGCCGGTACAGACGCTCTCACCACAGGTACAGGTGGCGACATAGCGAACTCTACTGTCTATGCTAACGATCAATATGTAGGCGATGCCGTTATGGGTGCTGCTGTTAGTACGTCAGCTCCTGATACACTCACCGCTGCTGCTGTTGATATTCTCAGTGGTGCTGCAGAAGCAGTGTTGGATAGTGCGGGGCAGGATATTACTGCTACAAAATATGGTGCATGGCGTTTCCAGATCAGTAAAATTGGCACATTAACCACAACCGCATCACATGATACAATCGACATGGCATACGAATCAGCCGAACTTGCATTACTTGCACTTTCAAATAATGCGCTGGTTGCCAACACGGTTGTGGTAGGGTATCTGGTAATTCAAGCTGCTGGTGGCGGATTCACCATCGGTACGGATGATCCTGTTGATACAGATGCCGCCGTGACATCTGCTGTATATTATGACGAAAGTGGTGATTCAGGTATCATTACTGCTGGTACCGGGGCTGTGAGTGCCACCGCCGAGGAAATGAACATTGGTGCATCAACCGTTAAGGTGAACGGTCTTCTCCTGGCAGAAATTTCAGCAGACCTTACCCTACCGTTCCCATTGGTAGATACCGTCACAGCCGATAAATATGCCGGTTGGTTGATTATATCAGATCTTGCAGGTACTGCACATCTGATACTGTCAGCTGATGGTGATCCCACAGCATCACTACAGGCATATGCTACTAACGCAGCAGTGGTTGCAGCCCTCGACGCGTTGGAAGCTGCTATGCCAGGACTGTTCGTTGTTCTTGGAAGGTTTACCATGCTTAATGATGGTACTCTTTGGACCGCGCAAACTCACGAGATTACTGATGGCGAAGACATCGTCGACGGTACTTTCGCGATGAATGCGGCCTTGACCGGCATTCTGGCGATTACAGCTGATGCAATCACTGACCTTTCAGGATCAGTAGGCGATAGATAATGTTTGAAGTTTCTAGCACCATAGACAGTAGCGCATTTAGCGACGTGATGTTCACGTTGGAGGCTCTTGGCGATAACCGATTGCCGGCAACCGCTGATGCCGTTGCGAGATCTACTGTCATGGTTCAGGAACGTTGGGTTCATAATGCTATGAGGGCATTTACTCATTCAGGTGGTTCTTATGTCCGTGGAATAATGGACGGAGCTCAATATCCGTATCAAGGCGATCCGTACAGAGGAGCGGTTATAAACACCGCTCCTAATGCGGATGTCGTAGAAAATGGCAGTGCCCCTTACGATATGAAGCGAATGTTGTACACTTCTCCCAAGGCGAGAATGTCTAAAGATGGGAAAAGATATATGATCATCCCATTCAGACACGGTACTCCTGGAACAAAATCCATGGCGGCAATGCCAAAATCAATATACAAACAGGCGAAATCATTGGCGGTGAGTCGCCGTACAAGTGCCCGACAGATAACGAATCCTGTTACCGGCAAGAAAGTTACTCGCAACACGTATAATTGGGGTGGTCGATTACGACAGAGTGATGTAGAGGCAGCGGGTGCAGCTAAAGTCAATATGCAACCTCATTATAAATCCAGCATTTACGCGGGTATGGTGAAAATGGCGAACGATACTGGTGGGAGTCAGTATATGACCTTCAGGGTTATGCACCAAGATAGTACCGGATGGCAACATCCTGGAACTGCTGCAAAAAAATTAGCTGAAAATACAGCAAATGAAATGGAATCAGAGGTACAAGCTGAAATTGAAAAAGGCTTTGATCAGGATATGAAAACGATGTTGAGGCTGGCAGGATGACTTTAAATCTTGCCATACAAACCCAGAAGCTCATCAGATCCAAGCAGATCAAAGCGTTGTATTATGAAGGATGGCTCTGTAGTTGTGTCGCCGAAAACAATGGTGCAGCCGATCCAACGGATACCTGTTTCGATGGATTCAGATACAAAGATCCTGTTGAATTTGGAGTTATGAGAACCCAAGTCGATATGAGGCGCATACACGACAAAAACGCTCAGATATTGCAGGGAGCTTGCCAGATATCGATACCAAGGCAGCAGTTGGGGCATAATGCTGTGCATGTTTCTACTGTAGACCTTAGTGCTGATGTCGATCTATCAACGGTGAAAAACATAAAAGTGACGATCGATGGGGGTACTTCCACCACGATTGATTGCTCCGCGTCAGCTGTCAGTGCGGCCACCACTACAATTGATGAAATATTACATAATATCAACGATGCCGGATTAGGAGAAATCGTTTATGAGTCGGGGGCCGATGGTGACCCTAATGGTTCAGGATATATCAGTATTACCTCATTATTTATCGGAGACGGATCCAGTATAGTATTTGAAAAGCCCGCTGCCGATGATGCAACATTTGAAATATTCGGTCTCAATGAGACTCAATATCCCTATCAGTTCACCCCTGATGAAGTCAATTATCAATACATCAGATTATATGACAAAATTTCCAGGGGCGATGTGATTGTGATCAATGAGCGAACACGTAGGGACGGAGTACTTTTAAAGCGAGATGTGAACGACAAAATTGATGCATTCGATATTCAGAGAATTATTTCTGTGTATCAAAGAGGAGTTCAATACAAAGAGAACATTGACTTCACTTTTAGCGGATCATCTATTACCTGGCTTGCAGGTAAAGGTCCGGATACTGAAACATTCTATTCAGTTGAAGTATTATCCAAAGAAAATTATATCGTGTTTGAAGATCTCGCCCTGGATCGTGGAAACGATGGCGATGAAATTCCCAAAAAGATACACATGGCCTTAAGGCAATACAACGAAACCGGGCAGGAAAGAAATCTGCCGATTGATAACTAGCAAATTTGGTGAGGAGTAAAATATGCCAATAGGACACAAATTAAAAACAACGGTCATCTTGATGCCATTGGCGAATAAAGAATACTCGTTCGAGTTTCCTGGCGGTGTAGAGCGATATAGACTCCAATTGCGGGATAGAACTAAGACTCTACATCTCAGTACCGAGCAAGGAGCAGTAGGTGTTAGTTATCTATTAACCGCATCAGCCCTTGCTATTGGGACTACAAAGCCAAATGTTGCCAATGGGGCCTGTACTGTCTTCATTGGAGGCGAAGAGGTTTCTATAGCAGCTGTGGCAGCTGGTACGGCCCTTTCCGGTGATGATGTCCCCCAAGATAAATATGGAGCATGGGCAATTGATGTCACAGCAGGTGATGTGAAAAGCATCACCCCCGCAGCAGACAATGCAACCGGATATGATACGGCAGAAGAAGCTATTGCTGCTATCCCAGCTGTAGCCTTGGATAAAACAAGGCTGGGGGTAGTGACCGCTATTAGCGATACGGGAGTATTCGATCCAGGAACTACTGACCTCGATGCTGCCGCTGTAACGGATACTTATACTGATGCCGACTTGAAAACTGCATCGGATTTTCCGTACATGACAATGTCTCCAGGGATGGGATTGAATGAGGATTTTATTTTCTTTACCCAAAAGAATTCAGATAAAACTCTATACTTCTCATCCCCAACAGCAGGGCAAAAAGTTGAAATCCTATATTGGACCGGAACGCGAAGGGAATATTAATCATGGGTCTTCATTATGGTCGTAACGTCGGTAGTGTTAACGATTTAACCGTACCGACAATTGATACCGCTGACAATGTAGATATGGTTGATGTTGTTGGCAATAAGTCTGATACTCACGATGGCGATAGCGTCAGAGCGATGCTACACAGATTAGACGAACACGCCCATAAACCAAGTAGAACGTGGCCTACATTAGCAAATGGTGTTGATGTAGTCGCTGGTGCCGCTTGGGTTTTGGGCAATTTTGCTGAGGTCGCCGCTGTTAATGATATAGGCGTTGATTTCGACATCCATCATATCAGTGTCGAAGCGTTGACTGCCAACGATGTGTATGAGATAGTGCTATATGCGGGCACTACTGAGATTGCAAGAGCGAGAGTCGTCAAAAATGCCAATCAGGACGGGACAATGAATATCCCCGTTCAATGCGAAATTCTGCCAGCAAATACACAGATTCAAGCAAAACTAGCAAGCGCATCCGGTGGCGACACGGCCACGGTCAGCTTGTTCTATCACGAGTATTAAAATGAAATACGGAATCAACATAGATGACATGCGAGCGATGATCCAGACGGTCTTAACCGGACTGGCAAAGAATGGTACCCGGCGCGGCATGGATAGTAACGACGCTATCACCCTTGTGCTTAGAACTGGCATATCTGAGTCATCCTTTCATCTTACCCGTCAACGATTAGAAGGGGGAGCCATCGGAGTCGCCCGAGGATTCTACCAAATTGAGCCATGGGTGGCCCGGTCAGTCATTAATGATTATATCGAATATCGCCCATCCATATTGGCCGATATCGAGAAGGTCTGTGTGTGTGATCTATCGATGTTGGACGATGATACCCCTGAAGAAATGGCTGCTATGGACCTCCAGCTACAGGGCAATATCCCTCTCCAGATAGCAATTTGTAGAATGAAGTATCGCCCTGTACCCCATCCAATACCGGCTGCAAGTGATATTAAAGCGCAAGCCCAATATCATCTTAAATATTATAATGCAGGCGGCAAAGCGAGTATTGATCATTTTGTTAAATCTGTGCAGCGGATGGAAAAATAAAAACCATGGAGATATAATTATGCCCAAAATAAAATTTGATGTGACGGGTGTCAGCATCGTGTTAGTGACGGCTTTATTGTCGTGGCAAATATCGGCGGCTGTTTCAAAGGAACGGATCGATACGCATATTGAGAATAATTATGTTCATAAAGACATAACGGCGTTGGAGGAAACTTTCGTCCGCAAGGATGTACAGGCCGAGCAATTGAGGGCCATAATTGAACGACTGGATAGGATTTCCAAGGAAATGGGGATCGAGGCTCCATAGTATGCATACTGAAAAACAAAAAAGAAGCGGAAATGTCAAGAATATGGGTTGGGGTTATACTAGCAGTGATAAACGTGGTAGTAACTTCAATCGTGCTTAATTTCAAACAACCTGTTTATTGGGGGATAATCCAATGAAACGATTTCTAAATATTCTAGTGGTGATCTTGTTCGTGCCAATGATTTTATTGGCTGGAGATGGCGAGATTATGTCATTCATCAAAGACAGCTGGAAGCTGATTTTCGGTGTATTGGCCTTTATTGCCGGTGGTTTCTATGTGCCTGGTGTTAGGCGAATATTGTTTATAGCATTGAAAGCAGCCATCAGCAAGAAAGTGTTGAAGGAATTGTTTTTTGAGGCAGCAGATCGGTATGCTAAAAGTACGAAAAACACCAAAGTTGACGATGTTTGGGTTGCTAAAATGCGAGAAGGTCTCAAGGACGAATAATGCCCGCTCCCTCTCCATTAACAAACTTTGATGCTAGCCCTCATCCCTTAGGGCAGGAGATTAAGATCCGGTGGTCTCTACCTACGACTTTGCCTTCCACCTGGCAAGTAGTGGTGTTGAGTAAAGCGGGATCAAATCTCACTGCCCAGGAAGTCATTGATTATTTTGCGGGGAACAACCCCGATGGAATTTTCTCTGAAACGATAAGCGGCGAAGAATTCCCTGACGTAACGGGATATAGTGATTTGACAGTCACTGATGGGACCGCTTACTATTATCAAGGATTCGTTCAAGATACAGACGATGATGCTCACTCAGAGGCCGCTAGTGACAATGCTATATCCGAAGTGACGGCTACAACGTCAATCATTGATTCAAAACAGCTGATACTCACAGTCATAGAACGAATTTTGAAAAATTACGAGATGGTGAAGGATAAGGATTATCAGTTATCTACCGAATATAATTTGAGACCACAAGATACAGTATCAATTCATGTTGGTCGACCATCTGGCCAGGTTCTTCAGCAATTTTTAGGTCACTTCAAACAAGTTGAATCAAATACTGTGATTTATGGAGAAACAGAACTTGACAATATTCAAGTAGTCTGGGAAACCACAAATGGTGATCGTCGGGATAGACTTACAAACATATTCCGAGAGACAAAAGAATTTATGCGTGGATTCCTAGAGCATCCCGACGGTGGCGACATGGATTCAATTGAAATACTCATGGCTGGCGACGTAATCAACGAAGCCGTGAAAGATCGTATACAACTTGGTGGAATGATGATGATATCATGCGTCATAACATCATCTACAACAATGTCAGACGGACTTGCATCCTGGCTGTCGGGCGAAGCCACAGGTACGGAATAAAGGAAATATCATGGCAAAATCTTCTAGCACAGCACCTAAAACTAACGACGACACCCCAAAAAAGGTGATGCCAAAACAGAGAATATCTTTATCTGAATTCAAGGCTGATCCAAATACGATCAAGATCGGTAACGTTCTTGAAAAAGGATTCCGGGTGTGGATGAAAACTGCTAAAAACCAATCCCTGAATGCGCGAACTATCGCGGAATGGGAATCACTTTTTAACGAATATTTAAAATCTTAACAGGAGTGAGAAATGAAACAAGCACATGGTAATAAGATTCTCACAGAACCGCAAGTAGCGGCAACATTGACAGTAAGTCCCACCCCCCGGGCAAATCCATTAGGAACCGGCAAGATACTTATCATTGGGGAAAGCGAAGGTGGAGCACCCAGCACTGTTTTTGGATTTACAGATAAAACACAAGCTACAGAAGTGTTGAGATCTGGTGATGCTCTTCGCCAAATTGGTATGATGTTCAATCCATCCAACCAGCACGATGGTGCCAATTTCGTTGGATTTGTTCGGGCGCAAACCGCCGTACAGGCTGAACACGACGCAACGAGCGCGAAAGTCGTCTCTAAAGATTACGGTACTTGGGTTAATAGCATCTCGGTGAAAATCGAAGATGGTACAGTGACCGAAGGCGTGAAAGTAACTATTGTATCTGGCGACGAAACTGAAGTGTTTGACAATCTCGACCTGGCTATGTCTATCCAATATGTTGGTTCTGAATCGTCTGGATTACTGGAAATCACAGCAGGTGATCATATTATCGGCCAAGCCGGCGACCCGGCATCAGAGGTGGTAGAGTTTGATTTTGACCTCACCTTGGCAGCATACAGTACCTTGTCGAAGGTAGTGAAAGCGATAGATGCACTCTCAGATTGGGATTGTTCGATTTATGTTGGTGCTCCAACCGGTATCGGGACGCTCGATAGTATTGTTCTGAACACGCTTGCAGAAGGCGATGCGAAATCAGCGGCTTTGATTACTCAGGCATATCCCAATATATTCAATTACACACTGGATAATTATTCAGCCTTTGTCAACGGAACAGTTGAAACTGACGGCACGAAACCAAGTCTTACAACAGGATTTGAATTTCTTGCCGGTGGCACAGCTCCTGTCATGGACACGGCTGCTATCATTGCCGCATTAACACTAATTGAAGATGTTGATGTTGATCAAGTGTTTATCGACTCGGAGACTCCAGCAAATTGGGCACTTGTGACGGCCCATAACCAGAATAACCCGTTCTTCCGAATGAGTGTTTTTGGTGGAGTATCACAAGCTACTGCAGCACTCACAAAATCAGTCGCAATCACGAATGGCAAGCTTATAAATAGCATTTATGGTGCTATCGTTGCACAAGGCATATATGATTTCAAAGAAGACGGATCGGGTACTGAACTGCTTGGTCCTAAATTCGCTGCCGCGAAGGTAGCGGGTCTTATTGCCGGACAAGTAGTCCAGGTGCCGTCATTTAATAAAGCACTTAATGTTCAGGGCCTTGAATTTGAATATGACAAAGATGATCGTGAGGCATTCATCGATGGTGGTGTAATTTGTCTCCGTGATAAAAAAGGCATCGGATTCGTTATCAACCAAGATGTATGTACGCTGCAAAACAATGTAGATTTGTGGGATCCCGCATCAGATGGATCGCCACAGATTTCATTGAACCGAGCAGTTGGCCAATTCAATAAAGAATGGTCTGTTGGGGCGGATAGATCATTCATTGGCGGTAACGTTGGTGTTGGTAGAGCAACTATTGTTGGGTTTGATGAAGGGTTTTTCAAATCAAAAGAGGCCAGTGGACTTATTGCCCCAGACGATTCAGATCTTGACAACGTATTGCCCGCTTGGGAGAATCTCATTGTCAACCGCCTGGATGCTGGCTGGAAAAATAAAGTTTCAATCAGAGTTAATGGGCCTTTTGTTTATTTCTTAATTGATACCATTGCGGTTATCTAAAGGACAGGAGAATTCAGATGGGCAATACATTACATGGTGCCAAAATAAAATGCCAATTCGCTAGCGTTACCATTGGGGCAATGCAATCCATTACCACCAGTGAGGATTATGGATTAGTCGATGTGAGAGGGTTCGGGGATTTCGTACCTATCGAAATCGCAGCACTTATTTTCACCGGCAATTTCAATTTCACAACTTTTATTCTGAGTACTGAAAAGATAAAAGACTTGCAGTATGGTGAACGTGAGGGAAAAACAGTTGAGGCGATCACCGAAGAAATAGTAAAGCAAATAGGCTTTGATATTGTGATTGAGAACAAATATACCGGAAATAATGTAGCCACAATTTCTGGCTGTAAAATAGGTACGCTCGGGATGACATTCGCACAGGGCGCGATAGCTCAGCGTAGTGGATCTGGTAAATATGGTAAACCAGTAGTAACTCCGTAATATCCATAAGGGGACAAAAATATGGAAATGCTGGATGTTGTAAAAATCTCGTTAGGCGAGTTCAGGATTAAAAATATTCTGTCAATCGGAGAAGAGAATGATATTGCAGTCGCAAGGTCCGTTTTAAGCCAAGGTATGTACGGACATATGGCGGCATCGAAACTATATAGTGAGAGAAAGGCCGCGTCTGACATATTCGCGGTGGCCGAGCTCAACGGGAGAATTATAAAAGCTCCAGACGACTTTAAAAGTACCGGAGAGCTTCCAAGAAAACAACTTGACGAGTTGTGGGAGGCATGGACTAAACAGTCAGGCATGTTTCTCGCCCCAAAAGTCAGCGATGACGATCCTTCAAAAGATGAAAAGTCAGACCCTGACACCGGAAAAACTGAAGGCGAAGGCGAAGACTGAGATAAAAGATAATTTTGCTCGTATTTGGTTTCG
>SDBU01001157.1_pt1 | contig 38603 bp, 62 predicted proteins | sample 2277071 | NCBI WGS metagenome assembly SDBU01 (sample SAMN10397929, study PRJNA504765) | marine sediment metagenome | isolation source: marine sediment core GS08_GC12, 126 cmbsf | place: Arctic Ocean: Gakkel Ridge, Loki's castle | collected 2008 | reverse complement strand
TCTGATTGCCCTTCATGTTTTGTTTGGTTTGGTTCAGTCATTTTGCCCATAGCTTGTATCACCCTTTTTCCTAGCATCCGGTTTCAATTCTATAATCCATCTTTTCCGATCTGTACTAGGTATGATATCAGTTACAGAGTAATACTGAGTTAGCCCTGGGGCTAAATTTAGTTCCACAGCTTTTAATAGCTCACTATGGAATATCGTCTCGTATGTGAATCTGTTGTCCAAAATAAAAAAGCCCCGCCTTTTTTCCGCCGGTATTTAGAAGCTTGTTTCAATGTCACTGGGAGTGATCCCCATATCCTGACCCCTGATCTTTGTTCCCAAGCTGAATCAGAAATTTGTTCATCCTTTTCCGGTTCTTTTTTACTCTCCTTAACCACTGGTGATTCAGGTTTATTGAATTCGATGGCTTTTTCTTTCTTACTCATGTTTACTCCTCTCCCTGTTCTGGCCCTCCCCCCTGCCCTGATTCTTAAATACTCTTGCGGCAGGGGTTCGGATGAGATAGAAACCATACTCGCTTTAAACGAAAAAGGGGCTGCCCCGGGCACATTGCACCCAACTGTGACAGCCCCTATCAAAAAGGAGGTAATGAAAAAATATGTGAGAAAATTCACACATGGAATATATTAAGCATAGTCCTGAGAGTATGTCAAGCTATTTTTCAAACTATTTTATGTTATAAGCATATGCTCATAATTTACAATTTGCGCCAATGTTTTATATAATGTTTTCAGCTATTTGTGAAAAACAGGTGGATAACCTCTTAATATCATTGCGTCAATTTTTGTCAGTCGATGCCGTTTATCGTCTATGCCAAAATGGGGTAGCTCAACCTAATATCAGGCACTTACAGCTATTTTATGCTGTTTTTGCGTCTTGGCACGATATTTGTATCTCTAAATAATTATGATTCGCAACTACACAACCGGCAAAACCAAATTCGTTTTTTACCAAGTGACCGCTCCCGATGGTAGATTTCAGGGAGAGAAGCGGGTCGGGGGTATTGATATAAAAACAGCACTATATGAAGCTAAGCAATACCCAAAAGAGATGATTATTTGCATTTTCGATTCAATACATGAACGCAAACACCCAAACAAAGGAGATTGCCCATGATTTTTGATAATCCAAACAAAGCAAGAAAACACTTCAATAATGAGATTGACATCGAAGCATGTGATAAATGCGGAAGATACTCAGCTTCAGCGGCTGATGACTGGCAAGATGGAGAGATTGTAAGCTGCCATGTGGATTTTGATCGTATTTGTCTTACGTGTGACGCAGAAGAAGAAAATATCTAAACCCTTTCCATGCCCCAGTTGAGGCCTGGGGCAGAGTGAGGGCTTAATATTAACCACTAACAAGGAGGGAATTATGGAGATTAACAAAAGAGGAAATCAAATCGAAAGGGGTTCAAATATGGGCGGAGATCGGTATGGATACGGTTTTAAGGGATGTAGCCACAAAAATGGTTGGATTCAGTATGATACAGATCAAGATGCCTGGTATTTCGGTATCTGGGTACACCCAGAAAAGAAGCTGGTTTTTACCTATGCAGAGGGGGACACAACCCTAGTAACTTGCCCCACAGAAGAAAGTTTTAAGGCTGAACTGGCAAGCCTGAAAATCCTACATTGCGAGTTAAGGAGGTAGTATGAACACCATTGAATATTATGCTCAATTTGCAGCTGGCCCCCACCTCTGCAGCGTAAAGGGAACTACAAAAGAGGACTTTAATAAAAACCCTGTGTTGAAACACAAAACGATCTTTGTCGGCGGCAAGGGCGGGATATCTATCGAATCATAAAGAGGGCATACTACCCCTTATGTTTAAGGGAGATCGTTATTCTCTGATGATCTGGCTAAGCAGATTGTGTAAAAAATCATAAGAAAGGAGGTATAAGTGATAACTTCAAAAGAAATCAAGGCGGAACGGCGCAAGATACAAAGGCAGGAATTGAAACAGATCGAGAGCTACCTTCACCCGTGCCCTGTTTTAAACAATACTGAAATACTTCACGAACACAAGGGGCAACGAATTATTTTCACGGCCTGGGTTAAAGATAACCCGATAAATAATAAAATATTAAACTATCATAGGGCTGATATTTTAGCTAATAAACATTTCTATAATACTGAATCGTTGGAATTTAGATGGCTGGCAACTGATAATTGCGGAAAGGAGGTATAAACCAATGGTAGGCGAATTTAATCCAGAGCTTAAGATCAAGATAGATAATATCCAATTTTATCTTGAGTACTTACTCGATTTTAACGACAAAAAGGCCAAGGCGCTTTATGATTATTGGCTGGCTGAAAAAGAACGGCTGATAAATCAAATAGGCAGGGAGGGTAAAGATGAAACTATTTGAAGTGTTTAACGGCTTTAATACAGCCCTGTTAGACGAAAATCCAATTGTCGAAGCTAAAAATGCACGGCAGGCCATTGAAAAAGTATTAAAAGATTTTGGCATTAAGTATAAAAAGCTTATATGCAGCGGGAATAGCTGGGTTAAAATGCAGGCCCAACCCATCTGTTATATAAACGGATATAAATATAAAGATGGTCGTGCTTCATGGTGGGAAGTTTGGTAAACACTTTTCTATAAACAAATTAAAAAGGAGAAATAAGATGAATGAAAAAGTTAAAAAGGCTATCGAAGAATATCAATGTTCTGGTTGTGTGAATGGTCCCGCTCTTGAATGCTATGAGTATGAAGATGGGAGTGTTGAATGTAAAAAGCATTGCGCGGGGACATCAATGGGAGGTAATGGCGCTTTTTTGGGCCGCCTCTTTTTGGGTTTGCCTAAAGGATTTAACAGGCTCGGCGCTTGTGAAAACACCAAAATATCAATATTTGAAAGGCTCAAAGACGGGTGGGAATATGACAAATTCAATATTTTTGTATGGAAACACCTAGACAAATTCGGAAATGTTTTAGTGCGCGGCCTTTCTCCCAGGATAAACTACCCTTTTATACATATTTTTCTTGAAAACTGCATAAAAGATATCGATTGTATTGAAATAACCGAGGAAGATATGGCTGAAATGGACTAAAAACAGGGGTTCTCTAAACAAAGGCCACCAGGCGTTAGTTGGTGGCCTTTTTTATTAATAATCTCGATGTTTTCTTAATGACCAAACAATTAAAGCAATAAAATGGGCTGGATGATCATTTTGGCAATGCCATGGCCGATACTAGTCAGCAATATCGTTTGTGCCGGGCTGTTTTCCAAAGGGCTAATCACCCCAAATCGTTATCGGAAGCAGAGGTTTCTATTTTTACATCCCCCTCCTCGATTTCTTTCCTCGCTTCACACAGAGGACAAAAAACAGCCTCATAAAAAATATCGCATTTGGGGCAATGTTTCATTTTTTAAACCTCTTATTTTATCACAATACTCCCAAATTCAGCCCACCGCTTGGTCGCTGTGATATTCCAAATATGTGAATCCTCTTTATAAACTGCGTCAAATAATCCTTTCAAATAGTTGTCAAGATCGGGTCGGCTCTGGTGTGGCTTTAGATTCATTTTAACGCGTTTCTTTTGACTCCAGGATGGAGGCATGGATATATAAAAAACGACGTGGCTGTGTGCCTCTGGAAGCTCTACGTTTAATTCTCGCACCCTGTCTTTAAATGCTCTGTATTTTAAAACAGCAGGCCGTTTTTTCCACTTGTCAGCCCTGGTCATCCTCGGTTTTGGGCATGGGTTTATAAAATATTCAGTCATTTCTCAACCTCATACCCATAGCCATCCGATTCATAAACCATGCGCCTTAAAAGAGATTTAATAGCTTCGGCCATCTTGTTTACAGCCTCTTCCTTATTCCCCCCATTAAATACAATATAGTGGCCCCCAGGACCTACATCGCTCCAGTCATGCTGAAACACTTCTTCAACAAAATCGTCTAAGCTAAGTCCATAATTCATTTCTCAACCCCTCGGCGTCTCTTTTGCTCCGCCCGTAATCGTCTGTAATATACCTCTACCGGTTCCCGTGGGATCTTCCGGCGCTCTTTTTTCTTTTGTTTAGTCTTCATACTTCCCCTTCGGTAAATCCGGTTTCTCGTCTGGCCGGAGCCCCTGATCGTTGTGATGCCACGTTCTTATAGTTTTTGGCTCCCATTTTTTTAATTCTTTTGTTTTTAGAACTATATTAGCCATTCTTTCATCAGATTCTTTTGAAATTACCATTAAAGCACAAATAAAATAACCAAATATTGTGAATATGCTTGCACAAACTATTAACCAGTACCATGCAATCATCTTAACCTCCCCTAACCATTCGTTTTGCCCTAATATTATACACAATCTCATACGGCATAATTCTTATTTTGATTCTCTCGCTTCTCCGGGATTCCCAAAATGCTGCGTACATGCTTCCTATTGCAGCCGCTTGCCAATATCCGAGCAGGCCGATCGTCTTCAAAATCCCGCCAAATTGTTGTGGAGAGGGTATTCCATCGGGATCTCTTTGAAATTCAATCCGTTGCCATTTTGTCACCTTTCCACCATGGGCGGCCTGGCGTTCAAACCTGTACTCCGGTAGGTATCCCGTGAATGTGCCGTGTTGTGTAGGACAATATTTTTCCATCAAACCCCCTTTAATACTCTCATATCTCTAATCATTTTCTTGTTTTTTTCCAGTTTTTCCTTTGTCATGTCTGGGAAGGGTAACATTTTAGTGTCTTTTATTCGATTCCGACACATCTGTCGATAACATTCCCTAATATCTTTAGCTATTGGAAAATATTCGTTTTCTATTCGATATTTAATGATAGCCTGGTGAAAATCATCATCAGGTATATCTTTCAAATCCTCAAACCACATTTCACTTAAAATAGAGACTTCATCAATAGATCGTTTATGCTGTGGGTAGTAAACCAGTAATTTTGTCAGTTCCTTCAGTAGTTTCTTTTTCGTCATCGTCTAAATTCTTTATCATCTTACACATTTCCCTGCGCTCTGCGTCTTGGGCCTGGGCGTAGGTTTTGGGTTTCAGGGTTTTATCGGCAGTCTCTTTTTTCTCTCTGCGATCCCAATTTAAAATAGTAGCATAGTGTGATTTGTATTTATCTCCCTTACTTTCAATATAGTGAGATATATTTTCTATTTTATGTTTAAATGAATTTGGAAACCCATTTTTTAGTTTTTGATGTTCTTCTTGTGTTAATTTAATGTTTTTAAATTCACCCAAATAAGGCCTTATAAATATTTTTTTCTTTTTATATATTTTTTTCTTTATATCTACTTCTACTTCTTCTTCTTCTTCTTGTTGGCAAGTTACATCGTCTTTACTTCGATGTGACTTCGTAGTTTTTTTTAATTGTTTTTGTGTCCAGTTGTCGCATAACTCCCTTAATTTAGGACAATTTAACTGTATAGTAGCCTTCTTCCCAACACCTCTTATTTTGAAAAATATTCGTTTTTTTTTATCGGGATAATGTTGAAAATATTGTAAAACTTTGATCGTTTTTTTATAAGAAACTTCATAGTTTTTTCGCCAACTTTCCACCAAAAACTTGTTATAACCAGGAGTTTTGACGTTAAATTCATCGGCCATAAGTTCAAGCGTTCGCCAAAAAACATGCTCTCCAACAAGACCAAAAAGAGAAATCAAATCCCTTATAAGGACATCATTTCTTGATTTTGAAATCCATTTAAACCATTTCATATAATAGCATCCGTAAATTTTTCTATTTCCTGTTTTAATTTCCCATATAATTTAACATTTTCACTTAACCAAATAATATAATTTTCTGGGAGTTTATTCAGCGGTTTTCCTTTATGTTTTCCAAACGGCATCTTAAATATTCTATCAAGAGGTTTTTCGTCACCATAGTAAACATTGGTTAATTGAATTTTCCCATCACTGATAAAACATAACCCGTTGTTTTCGTGAAATTTTAGATCCTCAACCTTCCCGAATTTTTTATAATTTCCACACAGATCAACAATAAGAGCGGATTCTTTCCCCTTGGCCGTCCTTACCCCACGCCCAACCATTTGGTAATACAAAGCAAGGCTCATTGTTGGTCGAGCCAAAACAATAGTATCAAGTTCAGGATAATCAAACCCTATCCCCAATATACCAACATTACAAACCGTTTTAATTTCTCCATTTCGGAAAGCGGATATTATTTCATTCCTTTCTTTTTTATTTGTTTTTGCTGTTAATATTTCAGCATTAGAAAGATTGTTTTTGGTATGTCGGGCTTCCTCTACAAACTTATTAAAAACAACAATTCCAGAGCGCTGCATATTGTTTAAATCTTTTACAATTTCAACAATCCTATCAACATGATTAATAATTTTAAAATATCTTTTTAGGGATTTATCATCAAAGTCAGCCCCCGTTGAGTTAATTTTAATTTGAGATACATCAAAACCCTCAATATCAACATACTCCAACGGAACTAAATATCCTTTCTTAAAAAGAGTTTTGTTTTGAACATAATATATAACATCCTTAAAGATGCGGGGCCGTGTACGCGTCAAGAATTTTAGAATTGATCCACCAAAACCATCTGTTACAAGTCGATACGGGGTTGCCGTCAACCCAAGAGTTTTTACATCTAAATAATTTAAAAAATCTTTATACATACCGGCCTTAGCGTTTACAAAATGACATTCATCGATAATTATATGTTTAAAATTCTTAAATAAGTGTTTTTTACGGATGATGCTACCGATTGTAGCATAAGTGACAGGACTTATATTTTTTTGGTTAAATGAAGCTGAGTAAATTGATGCTCGGCCACCAAAATTGTGGAATTTGGATATATTTTGCTCAAGAATTTCTTTTGTTGGCTGCAAAACTAAAATTTGTTTATTCAGTTCTTTTGCGATTTCGGCAATAATGAGCGATTTTCCCGAACCAGTTGGCATGAGGATAATAGAATTTTTTTTAGCCTTACTGTTAAAAAAATCAAGAGCGACCTTACTAGCCTCTCGTTGATATTGTCTTAATTTAAAATATTCCCTCTTTGACATCTTATACTCCTTAAAAACACAAATGCCCCCAAGGATGCCCGGCTCTGACAAGCCGCCCCGAAAACATAGTTTTAGAGGAACCCCTGAAGGCATTTTTATCTTTAAAGTTAGTATTCATTGTCAGATTTAGCATATTCCCCCTCTACACTTAATCAAAAGTAATGTCAAGGATTATTTAAGGCAGCTCTGTTTTACCATTTCAGTTATCGCTTCCCTAACTATGAGCAAGTAACCTCCATAAATAAGGCCGCCGATTGCACATGCTATTACTACCGATATAACGGCATAAATTAAATTATCTTTCATATTTCACCCCCTTCAAGCTGTTTTATTGGGAATTGTTTTTACAAGGCTATTCTTCTTTTCCGGGATCCCAAAATCTTTAGGGTTAGGTTTTCCCTGTTTTCCCAATCCCCAGTTAATAACATCCAGTAAATAGGCATCGAGATCATTGCGAATTGGGTTGTATGTCCATAATATTTTCAATGCCTCAATCATTCTTTTTCTTGGTTTCATATTTCACCCCTCAACACCTTTCAAGGTTTTCCCAGCCTTTCGATCCTTTGCCCCTGTTCCTTTAAAAACGTTGCTACTATCTTCCTTGTACTATCTGGAAAGCCATCTATAACCTTATCGGGAATGCTCTTTAAAAAACCCGCAATACTATTCAGGTTGCTCAATATGGCCCCCTCGACGTCCTTTGGGGCTTCGGAATAGGCTTCTCGCCATAGGATTGAAATATCTTCATGCGATATGTCAATTTCAATTTCTTCTTGATAGTCAAGCCAATGTGTTATTTTCATAGCCCCTTCTCCTTCTTCCACTTTTCAAACGATTCCCACACTGGATCGCCTTCAACCGGCTGAAATTTCAAATGCTTCCCCATCTTTGTTACAAAAGCAGTTCCGATCTGTGGCCTGTATTCCCAGCGCCAGAGCTTCCCGGATTCATCTGTGCCCTGGCCACGATAGAAAGCGTGGTTGCACTTAGGGCAATGTTTATGGTCGGTAATACAGTACGCTTTGGGGCAGAAATCTGGTTTCATTTTTATCCTACAGGATGATCATTTTTTGGTTTTGGTGGTTTTGATGGCCCTGGTGGAACCATTTTCTTTATCCGTTTAAGAGGATTGCTAACTACCATTTTTAACGGTTGTAGTGGTTGGTTGAACGTTAAAACCTGTATATATATTCTTCCCGTCAGCGCAACCTTTAATCTTTCAAGGAATGATAACCCCCAACATGAAGTAACCTGGCCATCAATTGCTTTGTGTGCTGATAAGGGTAAATATTCAGGCTGATTTTCCGCATAAGTAACATTGCACTCTTTTAATTTAACAACTTTCATGCTTCCTCCTTTTTCCTCTTTAATAATTTTATCATTTCTGAAAGTGCTTGGTCTTCATCAATCATGGTACCCGCTGGTATCTCGCCTCCGTTCCAATCTTTTTGATTGAGACATTGCCAGCGTAGCCAATTCCAAAACATGGAATATTTTTTTTTAAAGGGTTTCATTTCAGGGACTTCCTTAAATCAATACAAGCATTTCGGGCAATGAGCACGAGGCTCGGTATCAACATATCCAGGACAACCGTATGTAGCACATGGAGTTTTAACGCCCACTGAATCGGCTTGCCGGAGGGCTTTTTCTTCTAACCAATCGACATAGCTGTCATTATACCAAGTATGAGTACGAGAGGCGTTCCATTCATCTGTTTTGGTATATGACGCATCGTTACCCGTTTCTTTTTTATATAATGCTTCTAAATCTGTCATTTCGGATACTCCTCTGGCTGTAAGGAAGGAATCTTTTTAGCCCACCTCCAAATCTCTTTGTTTGTTGGTTTTCGCGCAGCTATCTGCGGAGCCACGTACTCTGGCTTCGTATCTTCGTATTGGTCTAAGCTCTCCCATACTACCTCTGCTTCTTTAGCATCAAGGCCCTGGGCGTCTGCAGCATTAAGATAATCTCGTAAATTAGTGGTCGAGATATAATATTTCGAATACATCCTTGCTCTTTCTTGATTTGTTAAGAAAATCATTCCGGATACTCCCTAATTATTTTATTCGCTAATAACTCAAAAGTCTCTAATGGCATTTTTGCAACTTGGTCTTTATGTATCCTGATATATTCAGAAAGAAGATCGTTTCTTTTATCCCAATCAAAAACACATTCATCGGTTGACGAAACACAATATTTAGGATGAGCTAAAAATTCTAAGGTTTTTATAAATAATTCACTTGATATGTTCATTTCGGAACTCCCTAATTTGCAGATCCAGCGGCGTTTCCTGTTTCCCTGCCGACTTAAAGAAAAAAGGAACCCCGGCGGCCTTACATTGGTTTCTTGTGTATCGGCCCCATTCAATATCGAACGGTCTTGCTTTGGAGCCTGTTTCAGCGCCCATGACAAGCCAATTAAGATCCTGTAATGCCCAGGACATCTCCCAGCCAGGAACTTCTTTATTCCACCGCTTGCGATATTTAATATTAAAGTCCACTAATTCTAAAGCAGGCTCATAACTAACCCACCTAACTGCCACGGGTGTCTGCATCAGCCATGGCAAGCGTTCATCGGCTGATTTTTGGTCTTCTATGGATACGCCGAAATGAATATTACTAATATCATCATCCGGCCTAATCCACATATTCATAAATTCAAGCATATTTTCAGGACGTTTCGTCAAAAGTAAATATGTATGCTGTTTGGCTAAATGCATCATGGTATAAAAAATATGATAGACTCTCTCCCACGGCTTCCATGTGAAATTTCCTTTTCTCATTTCATCATGGAAAAGATCTGCCATGCTGCAAACAAATATTCGCCTTGGTTTATTCCATTCCATAGGTTGATGAAATCGGTTAGAATGAATTGTAACTCGAAACGGATCATCTTTCGGATACCCAAACCGCCCCGCAAGACGCTTTGACATACGTTTTGCGTAACAATGGTCACAGCCGGGACTTCCGGCATGGCTGCATCCAGTCACAGGATTCCAGACATCGGTAGCCCAATCTATTTTTGTTTTACTCATCTTTCTCCTTTTCAGGACACCACTTCGGCGGTGCCAGATATTTTTTAATAAAGGCAACCTTTTGCTCCTTCGGACATTTCTCCAAAACTAATAGTCATCTTCGCATTCAGCATTCTTGCAGCCCAGTTCACTACAAAACACGCATTTCTCTTTCGGGCAGTTTTCTGGTGTTGGTCCAGACGCTTTGATAAAAAACGGATCACCCGGCCGGTCCCAGTGAAGGCACTCGATGAAAATAACATCGCCAAGGAATTTAAAAGCGACGCGTTCAAGGTTCTGAGCGCCTATTGTGTAATTCCCAAACTCGCATTTTTGGCATTCATTGGGCATCTCTTATTTCTTTCATCTTCTTCCCTCAATACTTTTATAGCTTCAAAAAATCTGTCCGCCTCGGCCTCGTAATGTAGCTGTTCATAGTAGTAGTATTTATTCCACCTTTTTACTTTGCCAGTGAAAGAATTGGGGAGTTCAGCGAGGGCCCGGGCTAATTTTTTCTTGGTGATCTTCATTCCCAAAACGGAATATCGTCGATGTCTTTTCCTCGAAATTTACCCCAGGGTAATATCATTTTAAAAACCTACTTCTTGATGGATGCCGGAGCTTTCGCAGAGCCCTTCCCTCTATTTGTCGGATTCTTTCTTTCTGCTTTGATTTATAAGAAAAGAGCAGAGGATGATCGGCGGTTTCCTGTAATGTGAGCCCCATATAAAATCTGCATATTATTATACGTTCTTCTCTAACAGTCAGTGTAGCCAAAAGTTTTAGCATGTTGCTTTTTATTCTATTCGTAATGTATCGAGTTTCACTACCCGCTGCATTTATTTTAGTATAAGTGCCAATTAGAATGTCGTTCTTTTGATCATCTGTTAGCTCCCCCCTTTTTATATCACAAATCTCTCTCGGGAACATATATGCAGGAGTTGTTTTGAAATGATCACATATTTTTTGCACCCAAGGTTTTATTCTGCCCGATCTCATAATAGATGTCATCCCGCTTTGCAACTTACTTATAGTAGTGTATGTAACGCCAGCTATCTCCGCAACTTCTTTTAGTGTCATATTTTCTTCTAGACGAGTTGCACCAAGCCGGTTTTCATATTCTCTGTTAGGATATCTTAACCGCGGCCGGCTATTTCTATATCTAACCTTATCGGCGTACTCATTGCCGTCAGTGTCTTTTATGGTGTTCATTTTCCCCTGTACCAATTATCTAAGAATTCATCGAATAGTTGAGCATAACCCCTAACTCTGCTCCGGTGAAATCCAATTCGTTCCCACCATTTATAAGCTGATTTCTCAAATAATTTAAAATATTGTGGATAACGTTTTTTATACAGCATCATTTCTGGATATGACCTCAGAGGACAGACAACGCATCCCAAACGGCTAAAACCTTCATCGTATAATGAGCAATACGGGATTTGGTAATAATCAATATATTCCCATATTTCCCATTCACGCCAATCAAATAACGGATGATAATTGATTCGCTTTTTTGTTCGCTTGTTTATCCAGCCCCTTTTCGCTCTTGCGTTTGATTCTTCGGCACGAATACCAAGAATCCTGTGAACTAAAGGAACTTTTGCGCCTGGCCTTTCCTTGATATGCTCACAGCACCATCGATACTTTCTGTGCGGCGGAAACCATTTCCCGACTCCGGCCCAAAATGATAATTGTGGTCTTAATATTTTAATATCGCGATGATATTTTCTTATAAATTGTATTAGTTCCGGTGGATCTGGCATTAAGGAATAATACCAATCAACCTTAATCCCTGCTAATCCTGAAATATGTTTTAAGACAATTGAATCCTTGCCACCTGAAAAACATCCCATATATCCTTCAGGTGGCTCATGCTTCTGTAAAAACTCAATAGCATATTCAGTTTTTGTTTGACCTTTTAGATTGAGTTGTTGCATATCAATAAACATCCGGGTAAAGCAGTTCCAATGCCGTAACATCCCCATATGTAGCGTCGTCAATTTTAAGGGCATTCTCTTTTGATAATGTAGTCTTGCCATTAAGATATCGACTAATTATAGATGGTGAAATGCCATGTCTTTTTGCCCATACGGTAGGCTTCAGCCTATGTTTTTTAAGGTATCCTTTTAGTTTCATATTGCCATTATACAGAAATTTAATTCTATGTCAAGAAAATAATGCAAGAATACACACTTTTATGAAACACCAAGAAAAAAGATTGCATTTAAGCAAAAATAAGTGTTGACACGATTTTAATAGTATGATTTACTTATGCCATGAAAACAAAAACCCACAAATATAAAGGAGAAATAAAATGTCAGGACCAGAAGGTAAAGCACAGAGAGAAGCAAAGCACATGAGTTTAATCAAGGCCAAGGCCAGAGTTAATGTGGCGAGAAAAAATTTGCGCCAATTATATGATGATGTGACAGGAGTGGACGTGGCGCCGCCATCAGATAAAAAAACAGACGTAGAGCCGAAATATACCCTTGTTTCAGTTTTAGATAACACTGGAATCGAGATTGCCGAAATGGCAGAGAGTATAATCAGCGTAGTAAATGATTTACGCAAAGAAATTCTTTAAATCAACCACTTTTCATTCGTGTATAATGGGATTAAAAATTAAAAAGGAGAGATTATGAATGATGATTTCAAAGTGTTGGTAGTAAACGAAAGTGATTCAAAAAGTATCTATAGCGGCATAGTCACGGTTGCGCTACTTCTAATATCCTTTTCTTTTAATTATCATTTCCTTGGTGATTCTGTGGTTTTGAAAATACTTATAGCAATTTGTTTTCTTATATTTATTTATGGAAAAGCGACTAAAAATATAAAGAGAATGAACAAGCAAGAGGCTATGGAATATTTAAACACAAAGGAAGGCTGCAAATTCCACGAAACAAGAACCAGGATGAACTGCGGCATTTTGGATGATACCTGTGCCGATTGTGATGATAAAGAATGTCCATTGAATACTTAAAAGGAGGGAAGATAAATGAAGAAAGTATTTTTAGGTGGAACGTGTAATGAATCAACATGGAGAAATCGCATTATACTAATGTTAGAAATAGATTATCTCAATCCCGTTGTAGATAATTGGACTGAGGATTGTATGGAACGGGAAATTCAAGAACGCCGGAATTGTGATTTTTGCCTTTACACAATCACTCCGAAAATGACTGGTGTTTATTCCATAGCCAAGGTTGTTGATGATTCTAACAAAAGACCAGATAAAACAATTTTAGTCGTACTGAGAGATGATGATGATCAGAAATTTACACAAGGTCAATGGAAATCTCTTATGACTGTGGCTAGGATGGTTAGGGATAATGGTGGACAGGTATTTGATAATTTAGGATCAGCGGCAGTTTACATAAACAATTTAAATAAATGATAAACCCACAGGCGAAACCTGCAACAACCATTTTAGAGGCTACGCCAAGTGGTAGCACGGTGACAGGTGAGCCTGTAAAACTTAACCGCCCGAATTTACGGCTCGACAAACTAAATTGCGAGTGTCAGAAATTACGGGTTGGTTAAAAAGAATAAATTTAGAAAGGAGGTGGTGATTCGAAATGAAATACTCAATCTTATGTATCTTTACTCCAACTGGAAAAACATATACGTTTAGAGATGTTGAAATGGTTTGTGATAACGAAACTGTTTTGCAATTCAACTATTCGGCAATGTCAGACGGTAAGGCAAAGACAGCAACATTTCCAAAAGCAACACTGTGCGGATGGTCTGTAACTCCCGTCGAGAGCGCATCTCATCTACCAGGCGTATGATGAGTAACGGTACCCTTATGGGATACTAGCTTTTGGCAAGTCACGGTGGGTAAGGGTTGGAAGTTCAGGGACTTCAGGCTTGCCAATATTTTCAAATGTGGGAATCCGCAAGGATAAGAGGGGGCTTGATAGGAAAAGAAAAACCTCAGACGCCCTTGGTAATTTGCCAGGGGGATAATGAGAAATATAAACTATCTCCCACAGTTTTCCCTATGTCGCTTCGGCTTCATAGGCCGCCCCTGTTGAGGCCTCGAGGCCCATTAAAGGCAGGGGCATTTGGCACGTGATCCTGTAAAGGTTGATAGGTGTGAGTCCTATCATAAAACATCGCCTTGCGTGTCAATGTTGGCACACCGAAGGAGATGGAGGGGGCTGGGATGAGCCGTTTGGCAAAGTAGGTGTGTCAATCTAAACGCCGGAGAGGTAAAAGTGCCTTAATTCCGGCAAGTACCCTGTTGGTAGTAAAGGACAGACCATCGAGAGGAGGTATTGTGGACACAGTTGAGCTAATTATCGAAGCGTACACAAAGGTTGCTGACGGCATGAAGCGTATAGACCTTGAGGACGAGAACATCACTGTTAAAGCGTATAGGGCCGGAACTATAATTCGGATTGATATTAAGGAGGATTAAAATGACAGACGTATTAGAAACAGATATAGATTTCCCGGTTAAGGTTTATTTTGAATTTCAAAAGGCAGAACCTATGACTCGTCATTATCCTGGGAGTGATGCGTTTATCGAGATTGAAGCGATAGAGATATGCGGTATTGAAATTACAGGGGATTTATATATGGCAGTAGAGGCAGCCTATAAGTACATCCTTAAAGATGAAATAAGGGAGAAGGTAGAGAAATGGAAACAGGAAAACGAACACTGATAAAAAATTTAGTATTAAGAGGAACGATTTCAGTTTCTACAGTAAAAGCTGGGAAAGAAATAGAGGTAAAGCAAATCGACGAGAGGCACCATAAAGCTTTGGTAGAAAACCGCTGGATTCCTATAGATGAATTGGAAAAAGTATCAAAAGAGGCTTAGGAAATGAACAAACAATTACAAGACTACGCAAGGAGAACATTAAAAGAAGGGCTTGCTCAATGTTCGGACAAGTCTCAATTATTATTTAAACGAATGTATTCTTTTGAGGATTTAGAAAAATCAATAAATGATGTTGTAGATATGATGGAAGTAGAGAAGCTTGACTGGGCCATGCAACAAGTACAACGAACCTTAACGTCTGGATTAGGTAAAAATGATAAAGCTAATTAAAATGGCCTGGGTATGGATTGACTGGAAAGAACTATATAGCTGGGCAAGGGAAGAAGCACGATACGGGATAGGGATAAGTGCCTTAATCTTTGCCTGCACATTATTCCTGATGCTGGCTATAGCTGAACACGACATTGGGCAAAGGCTGAATCATCTAGAGTTAAGGATAAATGATTGTGACAAAAACATTCCAGACATGACGGTGATAAAATGACGGATAGTTATAGACACCTAAAGGATTTTGAGAGTTTTGTTAGAAACAGATTCAAACATATCGTTAATGGCGAGGGACCAGTTATCGAAAGAATCGCTGTTAAGATTGCCCTTGATGATATCTTTCAAGATCAATGTGATCAATGCGATTACAAGGAGATGCCAGTATCCGGAGGACATTGCTATATGTTCCATGAAATGCCCAAAGATTGTGCCATGTTTAAGGAAAAGTAAAAGCCGGATGATCCAACAATACAGGAGACACTTATAAAGGAGGAATAATATGGAAATTGTAAAGTACAACACAAATGCAGCGGAAATCGCAAAAATGTCAGACATTTATATGCACCTTACTATCGAGGATATTGACGATAAAGAGGGTATAGAATTGGTTCACTCGGCCCGTATGACCATGGTAAAACACAGGGTGGCAGTTAATAAGCTGCGGAAAAGTGCAAACGAGGATGCACAGGTATTCATTAAAGCTAATAACGCAAATGCTAAAAGGCTGATTGGTTTAATGGAACCCATTGAGGCCCACCTGAAGAATGAGGAAGAAGTGATCGCTGATGAGCTAAAGCGTATTGAAGCTCAGAAGGAATTCGTCGAGAAACAGCGAATCCAGGAAAGAGTTGATGCTCTTTTTGCCCTTGGCGTTGTTATGCCCTTCTTCGACATAGCCATGATGCCCGATGCTAACTATGAAGAAATGCTTGAAACCGCCAAAACGAAATACAAAGCTGAACAGTTGCGCCTCGAAGAAGAAAAAAAGGCTAAAGAGGCCGAAGAAAAGAAACTTGCCGATGAACGCGTCGAGATAGAGAAGGTTAAAGAGGAGCAAGCAGCCATAGCCAAGGCGCAGGAGGGAAAAGAAAAGGCTCTCCAGGCCGAAAAGGATAAACTCGAAGCCAATAAAAAAGCAGAGGAAGAACGCAAAAATAGGGAAGCCTTTGAGAAAAAAGCCGCTGCGGATGCCAAGATTCAGGCTGAAAAGGATGCCGAAGAAAAGGTCGAGCGGGAACTCAAAGAGAAAAAGGAGTTCGAGGAAAAGGAAGTGGCTGAAAAGGCGAGAATTGAAGCCTTAAAACCCGATAAAGAAAAACTTCTCATGTTTGCAGACAAGATTCAGGATTTAAAAGCATATAACCTTAGCGTGGTATCACCAAAAGCGCGAGGCTTATTCCACGATACTTTAGATGCTATTATAAGCGTAGAAGAACGGCTTAGAGCAAAAATAGATAGACTATAACGAAAGAGATCAGGAGGATGTGTAATGAAAATTCAAATCGATTTAGAGGAAACGGAGGTATTCCCTATCGACTATACAACCTATGACGTTGATGTAGTTGAATATTACGGAACATATAAGGTTGAGATTACAGATAAAATCCAGGCGGAAGAACAAAAGGAAATAAAGGAGGATGTGGAGGATGGTTAAATATGCGCTCAGTAATGACCCGAAAGAAATAAAAGCACTGTCTGGACCTGAAGATAGATGGTTTGTGGAACTCGGTGGGATAGCACTCATAAGTAAAATAGAGGCGTATCTCGAAGATGGGGATACCGTTTGGTTTGCTATCTACCGAAACGACTGCCCAACAGGGCGAATTATTCAGCGGATAAATTCACGATATGTTGAGTCTGTTATTTATGTTGAAGTAAAGGAGGATCAAGATGAATGAAACTGGCATATTTGCATCAAAGGAAGATACAGAAAAGCTTGTCAATTTAGTTCGGCGGGGATGGCAACAAGGTGAAAGAATAATTGTATTCTCTGTGGGGGAGGGCATCAGGAAAGATAAAGCAACGGTAGATGCTCAAAAAGTGTGTCACCAATTAGCTTTAGATTATGGTTTGCCTGAAATTACAGGCTCCTATGGGATAAAAAAAGATGGAGAATTTGTTAAATCAGGAGGATAATAATGAATGAAAAAGGCACAGATGTAGAAATATTTGAAGCTAGGGGAGATGAAAAGACAAAAATTATAGAACCAACCAACCAAGCCCCTGCGTCGATGTATGAGCTTACGCTTGCGCAGGGCGGCGATCTAGAAAAACTTGAAAAATTTATGGAATTGCAAACCAAATGGGAAGAACGAGAAGCCAAGAAAGCCTTCACCAAAGCGATGGCTGCATTTAAGGCTGACCCCCCGGAAATACAGAAAGACAAAGAAAATGTGCAGTTCGACTCAATGTATACATCTATCGGGGAACTTGTAAATAAGGCTACTCCTGAACTTAGCAAATATGGATTTTCTCATAATTGGGATTATGGCAAGACAGAAGATGGGAATCCGGAAGTGACCTGTATATTGACGCATGAATTAGGACACAGCATTTCGGTTACACAGGATTCTCCACTAATTATATCCAAAAACAGGGAGGGGAAAGAGGTCACAAATCTGCTCCAGCAAGTAAAGTGTACGCATACATATCTTAAAATTTTGACCTTTGAAGCGGTAACAGGACTTGTGAGCAAGGATGCCAACCTTGATGACGATGGTAATGCTGCTGGAAAAACAGAGGAAACTAAATATATTACCGATGTGATGAAAAAAGAAATCGAGGACTTCATCAAAGCCACGAAAACAAAGAAGGCCGAGTTCCTGAAATATATAAAAGCAAAGTCCATCGAGGAGATCCCATTGACTGAATACGGCAAAGTGATCGCTGCTTTCCAAATTAAAGAAGACATTATGATAAAGGCTGAGGCCAAAAAGAAGGAATAGCAAGGTGATACAGATGAAAAATAAACTTGAAGATAGCTGGAATGAATACAAAGGAAAAGTGTCAAACACTATGACCTACCGACATAGAGATAGGTGTAATTTCAAAGCTGGTTTCAATGCGGCTTTTAAATTGTTTGGAAAGGAACAAGAAATGACGCTCCAAAAATTTCAAGAAGAAGTAGAATCCATTTTAATTGAATATGGCTATACAATAACCCTTGAATGTACTGGTGGTCTATGGATAATAACAGTGTTTAGCAAGGTGAACGGAAGTCAATTAGCCAGTACGGGTGCAACAGGGTTATCAGGCGTGGCAAAAGCTTTAAAAACACCGTTTAATATGTGTCCTTGGAAATAAGGAATAAGGAAAATGATTGAAATATACACATTCCCCCAGCTCAGTCCTGAGTGGTTCCAGGTTAAACTTGGCATAGTATCTGCCGGATCGTTTTCTAAAGTCCTGGCGCAGGGTAAAGGAAAAACAAGAAAAGGATACATGCTAAAGCTCGCCGCTGAAATTCTCACTGGCGAACGCAGGGACACATATCAGGACCAGGATATGATCCGAGGCACTAAACAGGAACCTCAAGCCAGAGAGGAGTATGAGTTCGTTACAGGCAGTTCAGTCGATCAGATAGGGTTTGCTAAGCGTGGACGGATTGGATGCTCTCCGGACGGTCTGGTGGGTTCTCCAGGCGGGATAGAGGTGAAATCGCCAATTCCAGAAGTCCAGATCGAAACGGTTATTGCGAACAGAGTACCCCCAGCCCACAAGGCGCAAATTCAAGGGAATATGTTCGTGTTAGATTTAGCGTGGATGGATTTCGTATCGTACAGCCCTTTGCTGAAAGGGAAGAACTACATTTTTATTAAACGGATGTTCCGGGATGAAAAATACATCGGGAGCCTTCAAATAGAGCTTCTTAAATTCCTGAGAGAATTGGATGATCTGGTGGAGAAAATGAAATGAATATAACACCGCAAAATATACTTAATCTTTTACAAGAAAAAAATAGACAGCTAACTATGAAAAATGAAGAGTACGCAAAGCTGTCCGAAAAACTTGCAGCGGCTAAACGAGATTTTAAAATTGCCCGGGCCCAAAAAATAACCAAACTAAAAATAGCAGGCGAATCCGTTACACTCATTCCTAAATTAGTTGAGGGCGATAAAATTGTGTCTGATCTTGAATATATAATGGACGTAGCGGATGGGGTTTATAGGGCGTGCAGGGAAAGCATAAATGATATTCGTAACGCAATTGAAACAGGACGAAGTATATTGTCTTGGCTGAAAGTTGAATTACACGAACAAAGGTAATAGGCGTGTCAGAAGATGAATTATTGAAGAATGCGGAACTATGAAAATCTTAAACTGAAAGGAGTATTAAATGAATAATGTAATAGTTAATAAAGACGAGTTATTAGAAACATTAAAGAAAAACAGAGAAACCCACAGGATGATATTTGAAGATGCTCAAAAGGGATACAGAGAAGAAGCTATACGGCTGTTGGATATTGCTCTAAATGACGCAAAAATAGGAAAGAAAATAACGACCTTTATTCAGCTCGAATCCCCGGTTGATCAGACAAAAGATTATGACCGGATAATTCGGATGCTTGAAATGAGCGTTGATGAGCAAATTGATTTAACCGAACATGACTTTGCCCAATATGTACTTGATGACTGGTCATGGAAGCAGGACTTTCTAACTAAAAACGCATTTTATACAAAAATGGTTTAAAACGTTCCTATGAACATCCTACCAAGCGCAATGATAAAGAAACCAATAATCCGGCTCAAAAGGGGTAGCAAGGCATACAAGGATTTGCAAATAGCCGTTTTGGAAAGGGATAATTATGCTTGTCAAGAATGTGGTTGTTATACTATGCATAGTCCTCATCATATTGTTTTTTTAAGCCAAAATGGATCAGACACAATGGACAACATGGTTACTTTGTGTGGATTTTTTCAAAATAACTGTCATCGTAAAGCACATGACCATAAACTAAGGATTACAAAAAAATGATATTATGTAAATGTGGATGTGAAAAACCAGACCAGAGCTTTTGGGAACGGTTGAGCTTGATATTTTGGAGCGAGAAAAACAAATTGCTCGGCTTATGACACAGATGGAAAAAAAAGGATAAAAAACCCATAGCAAAGTACACCCCACCTTGAGATCATCGATCTCAGGGCATCTCAGCGAGTCGGTAAGTGATTGAAAATATAGGAGATTAGCTATGTGGATGATAGAGCCATTAGAAGCAATGAAAAACAGAATACCAGGCCAGGATGATGAATATCTTGATATGGTTCTGTGGAGCTGTACGGCGTTCCCTTTTAACCGGCCTTACAAAACATTAAGATAGGCCGTTTATTTTGAGGAAATGGGAAAGCAGAAAATAAGTGTCTGTTCAAGATGTGGGAATCCTTACCTTCACCATAGCGGCAGGGTATGGATAGACGAAATGTGTGAAGTGTGTAGGAAAGTAATGCATAGGTAATTAAAGGATGTGAAGAATGGAAATACCAGATAAAATATATTTACAACTTTATGAAGACGGTGAATTATTAGACATTAAAAAGGATGAAATTACATGGTGCCAGGATAAAATTAACGATACCGATGTTGAATATGTGCGTAAGGATGTGAAGAATGGATAAAATATTTATGAACACAGAACAAGCAGAAGAAATTGTAATAGCGGATAAAATAGGTGTATTTCATGGCACCGGGTCAGAATTGGCACACGCTAAACTGTTATTACACTCTCGCCCAGACTGTAGGGTTTGTAAAAATTGTGGCGCTATCCACAGGCTTATTTCTGAAGCTGAAATATGTTGTACTGGTATAGATCTTGATGGAAAAAACAGTTATGGTGATAGACTACAGAATAGTTAAGGAGTACTACTGAATCTATTCCGCTATTAGCCTTTGGTGGAGGATCTGAAAACCTAAAATAACCACCAAGAGTTCCCGCCTGCGTCAACAGAGGAAAACACAACAAAATTATAATTATTAAAAGGAATTTCTTCATGTCATTTTCCTTTCTTAAAGCCAGATCATTTCTTTTTAGGTATGAATTTGGTTGTTTCGGCATGAATGGCCATAAAATCAACTATCTTCATTAGAAATGCAACTACCTTGTCGTCTGTTTTATTTTTTGTAACCCTTGCGATAACAGTCGCTATCCCAACTAGCATAGGTAAGATAGCCAAAATTGTTCCCCATGTTATAAAATCCATAATATTATCTCCTCTGTTTAATTTAATATTGCCAATGTACGTTCTGGGGATTGCGCAAAGCAGTTCCTAAATGAATAAATGTTTTGCCTTCTCCGATTCTTCTAAAGTCTACTGCATACGCAGCCTTTAATATTTTACGTCTTGCAACAGAAGTAAGACACTCTATATCTATACCTTCGCCAGTTATATGGTCTGATTCCGGTTTTCCACCTTCAGCTTTGTTATGCACTTTGCAACGACACCAGCTAATAACTTTAAAGCCGATCCCAGCCAAAGTTCTTGCGGCTTGGAGTTTATCAATAAAGTATTTATTCTCTTGAATAAACCCACAGCCGCACTTACAAAACATTTCAGATGAATCAAGATTCCTTGTCAGATTGCCCATCTTCTTCCTCCCCGTTTATCTTGTCTTTACATATATTACCTGCGTTATGGGTGTAGATTATAACTGTTTCTTTCCCACATTTTTCGCAAATTGACATTACTTAACCAGCAAGACACCGATAATACCAAGTAGATTTACAAGCAGTAATGTTATAGTAATAAGAAACCTGTTCTCGATTTGTCTAATTTTAGTCCACATTTTCTCAAACTCCCCTGGTATCCGTTTATGTCGATCTTCGCATAAATCGTGATTATATTGTTTATCGACCATTTATTTCACCAATTCTGCTACAAGATCAAGTAGTTCTGTCTCACTCATATAATAATAAGGATCGCCATCCACGGCAGCATCCTCTTCCCCGACCTGATGATCTGCGAGCCAGCACTTAATTGCAGGGACGTTCCAACTTATATCAGGAACTTCCCCTCTCAAATATTCGAGATCACCCGTTTTAAACTCAAGTGGTATCTTAGCCAAAGAGTAAACTCGCTTTGTAACAATCCGTTTGTCATCAACATAAAGATCACACGTAGCAGCTTCATCCTCTGTGTTTAAATTTGTAATTATTACAGAAGTAGCTGTTGCGTCAAATTCATTTACGATTTCTTTTGTTATATCTTTACTTAGCATATCATCTCCTTAGTTCATAGTTAACCTTTGCATCTGTACTCTGATCTGGAGTTCTGCTCCATTCCAATTAGTATCATCATCTCCATCTGTAATATACATTGTATCATCACCCGTTGTATGTGTAGCTCCAATAGTTCCGGCAGCTATAAGAGTACAGAGTACAGTTGCGTTGGCTCCTATAGCCATGCCTGATACTACATCCGTACCATCAACTGCAAAGCCAATATCTAAGCCACCTGTTAAAGCATTTCCAGCAGTTTCTTTGCAGATTACAGATTTTGTCTGATAGCCCAGTGGTAAGGTATAAGATGTGTTGCCCGTTACTGTTAAATCAACATATTTCTCTTGATGATTTACCGGAAGATTAGTCGGAAGTGCACCTGATACATCTACCTGAGCCTCGTTACCTGATTTATCTATCCATTGCTGGTGACCTATTCCGTCTTGTTCAAGCTGAAGAACGCAGCCGATCTGTTTAACTGAAAGATTATCAAATGCACCCTGAGCGGTAGTAGCGGTCTTTGCCATAATCCATAATTCATCAGCACCACTGAAAGACTCCGCCGCAGTGAACTCAATAGTTTGCCCCGTTCCTGCTACTGCATCACCAATAGTTTGAGTTGCCGTACCATCCAACTTGAACTCGAAACCTGCAACCGTTTCAGTATAATCATAAGTCAAACGATATCGCTTGCCCTGCTCAAAATCAGTTCCTAAATTTGCTATAGTTATTAGTGCATAATCGCCTATGGCATCTGCCGTGACTGCTAAAGTTCCCCCGTCATCTGAGTATGCAGCATATCCAGCATTTGTCCAATCGTTTGCCGCACTGAAATCCCTATCAACTGCAGTAGTCATCATCTCCGTCTGACTCGCCCCTATATACTCAAAAGGCACAGGAGCGCCGGACGAATAAGCTTTGTGTTCGATGGTGGAGAGGGCGAGGTTGAAAAGGAGGATGCGGTCGCTTGTTCCTTCTGAATAGACAGTATCACCATTGGTCATAATAACTAAATCAGATCCCTCATTTTCCATTGCAGTATATGAACCTGAATCAGCAGCAGAGCTGGCTACTACTGTTCCGTTTCTATACAGAATAATTCCAGAACTTGAACCTGTGCCATCATAAGTAGCACCCCAAATATTATGTTGGTCAAGATTTGAAAGCGCAGTAGTTCGTTGTCTTATAATACCGCCTAAAGAATCATCTTCTAATAACAGTTGATATTTGTTATCTGAGTCTATAAGGAAATTATACTCACGGTTTGTTCCGCCTACTCCTTTACTTATAAGATCTGAAGTTTCAGAAGAAGATAAACCTTGAGCTGATACAATAATGCTAAAAGGACTATCAGTAGTTCCATCACCGAAACTCAAATTATCATCATCCGCAACCGTAACCTTATCATCCACACCATCAAACCAGAAAGCCTCACCCTTTGAGGCAAGGTCAGGGATGTTTTGAAGATTAAGACCGTAAAAGCCCCTGTAATCAACATCCCCAGTTATAATTTCTCGTCCATGTATTTGTACTCCCATTTTAGTTTCTCCTTAATTTAGGTATCCTAAGTTGACCACCGCTCGACATTGAGCAACAATACTACAAACGCTGGTAACACCCGCTGCACCTCCGGCAATCGTGAATTGAATAAGTGTTCCTGTTGGAATTTCTAAGGCTCCTGTCCACGATAAGCTCGCTTCTTCCTCTAAGAATACAAGAGCCCCGTCTTCCGTACTTATTAAAACAGCAGGTTCAGCGTCATCCGTCTGGATTGAAATAGATGTCAAAGCCCCACCGGATATGTCAACATTAGGCATTCTGAAAGTTAGTTTTTCTAAGACAACTGATTGAGTCGTGCCAGTGAATAAAGTATCAGTTCCGGCAGCTTGATTGAGGTCAATCGTCGTAGCTGCCATTTGAAGATTACCGCTTGCTCTGTTTACTGCGGCAGTAGATCCAGATAGGGCAGTATGAATAAGATCAAGAGAAGCCTTTGCAGAATCATTCTGAGCTGCTCCTCCGTCACCAGAGAAAATTCCTAACACATCGTACAAAGAGACACCTGCTGGTTGAACAGTTCCCAAACTAGCACTTGTTCCAGCTATAAATTTAGCCAAAGGTGTACCGTTTGAAAACTTGGTTTTCATATTTCCGATCATTTTGGTTTCTAAATCACCAATATCACCAGAAAGAGTAACCGCCAATCCAGCGGTACGCTCATAGATCAAAATTAAAGCTGCAAGCCTTATGATTCCTTTCCCTAATGTGGTCAGTTCGGATGCATCATAAGCAAAACCGCAAAATAACATACTTGCTGCAACCTGAGCACCAGTTTCATCAATACCAACACTTCCATCGTTATTTATCCTGTAAACACCGCCGATTACAACATCAGTATTCGCATTATCAGTTTCATATGCATACCAGGTTTCAGTTAAGTCACCATCAACCATAGTCAGGGTATGGTAGGTAGCCGAAGCCGTTACTGTATTTGCACCAACTGAAAGCCCGGTAATACCGTACTCGCCTACGCCAAGGAGACTCCCCTTAATTGTGCCAACCGCATTGATATCTGTTTTTGCGGCTGCATCCCCACCGTCTGTGCCTATTTCAAAATATTCGGCAACAACTTTGTCAACGCAAAGAAGCGGAAGATCAGGAGTGATTTTTATGTCGGCTAAATTAGTTGTAGTCCATGCCGTTCCGCCAATACTTGTACCTAATACGCACAGCGTATAGCTTGCCAATTCTGCATGAGCGAGTAAATCAGCTTGCGTGATAGTTACTACCTCACCTAATTTAGCTAATTCGGTTTGAAGAACTACATTATCAGTGCCTACACTTCCAGCTTCAGGAACAATAAACAGAATATGTGCAACCCCATGTAAACCGTGTAGGAACTGATGAATACTTCCCATGGAATAGTCACCGGAAATCATATTAGTTCCGTCAGAACCAATAGCATCTATAACAGATTTATTAGTTCCCGGTTCAGTCCCGCCAGTTCCATTTCTGAGGGCATCCCAAGTATCTCTTATAACTGCCGCCATCGAAATACTGTTTGCAGGCGCAGCAGCAGTCGGAAAGGTTGTTGGCCCACCGCCTACAATTACTTTTGCAATATCTTCAAGGATAAGCTCAAGGGTAGCCCTGGACGATCCGCCCGGATCAACCGTTGAAGCAATCGCTGCCCCACTGGTAGCAAAATAAGCAGCAATTTGAGCGAGTGCCACATCAAGTTCGGTTCTTGCACTGCCATTTATAGTTGAAGTAAACGCATTCGCTGACATTCTGTTTAATATCAGTCTCACCTTTGCTGAAAGATCAGTAGTCGCAATATCCGACATATTATCATTCGTGGCCGTTGCGTCTTTCTGGCCAACAGATGTCAATAAAGAATCATCACTATCTGCCGGTGTCTGTCCCAATCTTTCAAGAATCGCCTTGCATAATTCTATAAGAGAGTGGGTTGTTGCCGGTGATGTATTCATCGCCGGAATTGCCTGTCTTGCGTGTCCAATTGTGTCTCGAAAATTCATGTTAATCTCCTTTTCCTCCGCCGCCGTCTGATATGGTCAGACATCCTGTTAAAGTCCCGATCCTATTCGAGCTATATTTCTGCCAAAATATGATCCAGAACCGAATATGTTATCAACTGTAATGCTTGCCAATTCTACAGATCCAGCAAAAGAGGAATTGGCTTTAAACTTTAAAAAATCTGTATCAAGAGCAGTAATGTCATCAGAATATGCTCCGCTTGAATTGACGATCGCCCCATCAACAGAACCGAATTCAGGGGTCAGGGTTCCGGCTGTTCTTACAATGGTTTCCTTTACTTGATAATCTTTTCCTGCTTGTGCAGGGGTGCCTGATTGGGTCAGATCACTTGCCGTACCCGCAACCTTATTCGCCTTACCTGTGAGCGCTCCTGCCGCTGCCTGTGGTGCCCAGCCTGTGCCTTCTGTCCAATTGGTGAGGGTGACAGCTTCAATCCTAACATTACGGATATAGAAAACATCATCTATTCCCGCATCTTGCCAACTGTTGGCTGTGCCATCGTAACCCCAAATCTGTATAACATCAGCCACTGCAATAGCATAAAAATCAATACTTGCCAAGGCACCTGTTGTGTTGTTTACTATATCACTATAGACACCCCCCAACCGTATTTTAATTCCATCTATATTACTCTGCCCACTTGGAATATAATAATCAACCCTACCCCTGTAACAGTTACCTACGGTCATAACACCAGTGGTTTTTGTAGCATAATGAGAACTATCAACATTGTTAGTAGTAAATCTAAGCCAGTTATCGGAAGGAGGTTGCCCGGCAGCATCAGCATCGGTATCTATATTGCCTACAACAGTCCCCCGTTGTGGAGTCCATCCATCTGCGCCGGCACTAAAATTACTCGTATAGCTATTAGCCTCCGTCACCGCAACAAAACCACCATCTAAAACTATCATAATCCCCCCTCTAATGCTGCCCCTCTGCCATCCGTCACTATATTAGATCCTAACATAATTCACCTTATCCATTCTTAGATATCGCATATTGATATTGTCCTGTAATAGCATATGGTCCACCAGCAGACGCCTGAACAGTAACCTGAATATCATCTCCGGCCAAATGCGCCATACCAAACATATCAACCAGTGAAAAGTGAATGGCAAAATTATTCGTATCAATTGTGAATGTTTGAACATTCACCGATACATTATTGATCAATTCATAGAGCTTAACTGCAACTGTATTAGCTCCGGGATTAGCACACTTTATCCTTAAGCTGTTGATCATATAACTCGATATCGAATCATTAAGATCAAATACATTTGTCTCAGAAGCGTTTATCGCATTTATTGAGACAGATACATCTGGCAATTGATCCCACACCCATGGACACCAAGAAGAAACCAGAAGGAAATCATCGCCTACATCTGGAGTATTAAGAAATGCTGGATATACCGTAACTGTATCAGCCGCCTGACTGAAAGAAACAACCGGGCGAGTTTGCCCTGCATTCTGGCCGTTTATGGATATCAACAATGCTCTTTTCCACCAATCATCTGTTCCTTGGGTAAGGGCAGCAGCGTCTATAATGATTGTAGATGTTGTTCCTGTATCCGCTTCTATTTCAACAACACCATAACTCATTTGTACCTGGGCATATTCTTGCCTCTCAATCATTGATCCATCAGCGTTCGATGTTACAGTGGAGGAATTATAGGCATTACTCGCATTGTTATCTCCGAGTATCCAATCCGCTCCTTTTTGTTTCAAAATAACATAATCAATTGGTGTTCCAGGTGCAGCAGACAAAAGAGGTTCTACAGTTAAGGTATCCGAACCATCATCATCGACAATTGTTCTAACTTGTCCAGCGGCACTTCCTGTCAATGCAACTATCAGATTTCCGTTCCAATAATCCGCTCCTTCTGTTCGAGCAGTATCGACAAAAGTGGCAGTAGTTCCGGCACCTGTCGTCGTGCCTTCCACCGCAATAAGGATTTCATAAAGACTATGCCCCGTTCCATCAGCTTCGAATCCCGTATTCCCTCCATCAACCAGTCCTAACGCTGCAACAACAGCATTAAGAATAGCCATAACAGAAGCAGTTCCAGCCGTAGTATCAGCCGTTGCATCTCTCTGACCTAAGATAGCATGAACAGGATCATCAGAATCCGCAGGGGTTTGCCCAATCCGTTCTAAAATACTACGAAGTAGCATTATTGCCGTTTGTGTTCCGTCAGAAGCGGTATCCATCGCAACGGCAGCATCGCTCAGTTGCCCAATGACGTAAATACTTTCAGGATATATAAGTACATAATCACCAACATCAGGAGCTGTTCCAAATGCAGCGGTCGTGAAGGTCCCGTCAGCGGTTGTGTAACCGCTTATTTTCTTGATTTCACCTTCAGGCCCAGTGTTATCAGCCTCAATTATCTGACAGTAATACTTATCATTAAAAATATTTACTCCCTTACCTGCCAAGCCTAACACCGCGAACTCCGTCGCACTGGTTGCAGTCGTTACCTGTCCAAGAAAAGCTAAACCTCCTAAATCAGCCACAGCACCGGCAATTGCTTCCAATGAATGTAAGGTTCTGTCAAAATTAGATACGGCTGATATTACAAGCGCGTAGCCTAAAGCACTATTGTTTGCCACTGTCGTTTGTAAGTTTGTGTCCACAGCAGCTTGCATGAAATGATCAAGGTTATCGGCTTCAAGGGCGTCTGTTGCTTCAACCTGAACTTCTGCCTTCATTTCTGTTGACATACCACCTAAGTCAAACAGTCCTATGCCAGCCGTTCCGGCCTGGCCTTGTAATCCAATAGTACGTTCATGGATCAGAATCAAAGCAGCCAACCTATAAACGTCCTGTCCCAATGTCGTCAATGCAGACGCATCGAAGCAAAACCCTGCGAAAAGCATACTGGATGTCACCCGCCCAGCTTCTTCATCGACTCCAAGGGCACCGTTATTTTGCTGTCTGAATATACCGCCAAGAGCTACATGGGTATTCGCATTGGTAGTTTCATACGCATACCACGACTCAGTAATATCCGTGTCACTCATATTCAAAAGATGATATGTAGCTGAAGTTGTTACAGCATTTGCACCAGCATTAAGCCCCGTAATATCGTGAATTCCAGTCCCAAACATACTGCCTTCTATGGTAGTAACGGCGGTTATGTCTGTTTTTGTAGTTGCATCTGATTGAGCTGTACCTAATTCCAGGTAAGCAGCAGTTACTTTGTCAACGCAAAGAATCGGTAAATCGGGAAAAGCTTTTAGAGAAGCTAAGTTTGAGCCAGTCCATGTCGTTCCTGTACCTAATGCACACAAACTATAGCTCGCCAACTCTGAATGTGCGAGTAAATTAGCCTGGGTAATGGTAGTAACCTCACCCAGTTTAGCGAGTTCAGTCTGAAGTGCCGTATTATCAGCGGAAATAGATCCAACGGCTTCAGGAATTACAAAAAGCGTATGTATTGAATAGTCAGCCCTGATAGCATCAACATCTGTCTTTAATTCCTCAGCTTCCTTGATGATATTAGACCAGATCATATCAGGGATATAGACTACTTCAGAATCCACAGTTGCCCGGATCGCACCTACTACTAATCGATACATATCACCGACTTGCCATTCAGAGGCTAAGAACCTGTATGAACAAGCAACAACTCCGGTTGCTTTTGCAAATGTTGGTTGTGTGATGCCAGAGATTGAAAAAGCCCCCCCGGCTGTGCTTTTTGACAAAACAGCACTAATAGGGCCGGTAGCCACATCTATATTGCCTGAAGCAACCGCACCAGCATCAAGGTCAAAAATAGATATCGTAAACTGTTGAATTGAATCTTCCTCAACAGTCCCGGATGCGCTTTGTTCAAATCGAGCCTGAACCCCACCAAGGGCGTTTATAACCCACTCACTCCGTTCTATTAACGATCCATCACGATTTGCAATAACTGTAGAACTGTCAAAAACGTTGTTATTGTCGTTAGTTCCAAGTATTGTGTGATCAAAATTTGTACTTACTTTTGCCATGGTGTCCTCCTATAGCGTTATATTTTGCTGCCAAGCAGGTTTCTTATCAAGCCCCATCGATCTCTGCCAAGCTGGTTTTCCCGTTGTGGTTCCCCAAGGAGTTGTAGATACCACTCCTTTGCCCAGTTGCCTTTTAATTTTATTTCTACTCTTTTTTCTACTTTCCCTTATAATTCTATTTATCCTAGACGCTTTCTCTTTATCACTCAACATCTTCCAGTAAGCCGTACCGACTAAATTATCTAATCGTTTTTTCGATAACTTTTCACTTTCTGTTACAAGTGTATTATATTGGTCGTAATTTAAATCAATTTGTTCACCTTTAATAGATATATATTTTGAAGGCATCCCTGGATAAGCCATCAAACCCAAACCACTTAACCGTTCAATTTCAGACTCAACGATATTCTTTTTTGCCTTGCCCGTATATTTCTCATATACTTGTTTAACAAGTCTGTTTCTTTTCAATGAAAGACTGTCTATTTGCTCTCTTTTCTGCTCTGCACTTAGATTTTTGTCTATCATTACAAGTTTTATTTGTTTATTAATGTGCCCAAGCCTAGTTCTTGTTTGTCTGAATATTCCCATAAATTGTAATTTTGTTGGCTCTTTTTCTTTTATTCGTTCCGCCTTTTCAGGTTCTCCAATTTGCTTATAATAATTTACTGTTTTAACGAGAGTATCTATTTCCTTAAGTGTGTTGTAAAACCATGTTTGTTGTTTTGTATAACGAGCAGGTTCACGCTCTTTTACGAATCTACCCAATAATGGATAATCATCAACTCGCAATGTAGGATTTTCAGGAAAATCAAATACATTATGAGTTAATATATCTACCCCGCCGAGTAAAAACATTCCAAACACAGAAAAATACCCACGGATTAAAGCCTCTGCTCGTTTAGGAGATATCCCCAGCCTTCCTGCAAGTTGAAGTGTTTCTGAAGTCCATGGCTCTTTTTGTTCTTCTGGTTTTAATCCTGCCAAATGAGCACTTACAATAGGCCGTCCGGTAAAAAAGCTTTTATTAGCCCATTGTTCGGCTAAAGGTTTTAACGCCTGGGGAAGTCCAATAGCGAAGGTTTCCATGGCTGTGTAACCAATAAATTCAGCTATATGCTTTGTTTCATCATTCTCATATAAAACATCTGCCAACGTTGTCGGCAATGAACTAAACATTGCCCCTACTTCAAATGGCTTTGGTATTCTAAAATGCTTATCTCCTATCCAGAAGTGATAATACGACCACTTATCCCAATCTTCTAGTTCTTTGTACTTGTCATCGTCTTTGTAGATTGCCCATAAAGTAAGCGAAGCAGCCATAAGCATAGAACCTCTTATGGCAAAGTTTTTTCTGTTAGTCGGATCTGCAACCGCTCTGCCAAGTCTATATAATCCCTGCATCCTTGCATTTAAAAACGGCACTGTTTGAATTAAAAATTGAACAGTCCCAGCCGCTCCGCTCATAGTAAAATCAAGTAAATCCCTGCCTTCAAATCCAGAAGTAAGAATGGATTCGCCCTGGCCTCTTAAGGTTGCATAGATTTGAACTCTTGCAGCATTTTCGGAAACCGAACCCACCTTTTCCCAGAAATCAAGCATCTTTTTACCCGTGCTTAATATTCTGTCAAGAACGCCAGTTCCTTCTTTTCTCATAATCCTTTGTATAAATTTACTTGCAGTTGCTGGGTCATCGGCCCTGACATAACTACTCCCAAATCCATAACCGGATGCCATAAATTCTATGAAGTCTTGATCTTCATTCCACGCCTTTACAAGTCCTTTTGCTGAATCAATGAATGGTTTGAAACTTTTCTGTATAAGGGCTGTGTGCATTGTATCTCTTAGCAAATTAGCAACCCTAAATGCAGGCCCAAAAGTTGCACCATACGTTAAAACTCTTTTGGTTTTATTCATCAACTTCATTACGAAGTTATCGAAACTTTGAGAATTTACGCCACTTAAAGCATTGAAAAGGTCTGCATCAGTTACCCTGAAATATACTGGCTTTCCTTTCCTTTGGAACATTAATACATCTTGATTAGTTTTTTTATGGATAAAAACATTCTTTCCGTCTCTGTAAAAAGAATGTAGGTCTTTAAAGCCAACTTCTTCAATTAAATCACTATTCTGCAATACTGCCGAATTGAAGGCTTCTGCTCTGGCGATATTTCGTGTACTTTCCTGAATTAAATGCATCCAATTGTGGAATAAGTTTTCGAGTGGATCTCCAATTTTCGTTTCCGCACCTTTTAGTTTCTTTATTTGGGCCGATATAAACTTTGCACTCTTATGAGGCGCTTTTAAAAATTCAGCCTTTGCCTGCTCATCTTCAAATATTCTGTAAAAAGGCACATAGAAATCCTGCGCCCATGTCCTTCGAGCTTCAGGGTCAATAAGACCAGATTGTTCGGCAATATCTAAAATATTATCATTGAAAGCTTTTAACTCTTTGGATAATTCAAGCATCTTTTTATCATTAGATGCGCCAAACTCAGCAAATATCTGCTCTCTTTCTTTGGCATTGAGCCATCTTTCACGCCACTCTTTATCGGCTCGTGTTAATCCTTTAGCCCTATCCGCAGCTTCTATAGCTTCAGCCCTTTTTGCAGCAGTCCAATATAATATATTTTTCCAGTCCTTGCCTTGTTTTTCAAGGAATGGCATAAAGCCCTTTTTGCGAGTATCTACTGCAAGAACTTCGTTATTGATTAACTTCAACTTGCCGTGTTCTAATACCATGGCGAAGGTAGCTTCCGAACCAGTCAAAAGCCTGTGGAGTTTATAAGCTTTGTCGCCTATCTTTCCTTTAATGGGATGTAGTTTATCAACTGTTTGAGTTATTGCAGAATCCCAAAATTCTTTAGTTTTTATGCTTTTAAGCCCGGCGTCTATTTTTTCTTTAGCTGTTGTCTCTGTACGACCAAACTTTTCTTTAATTATAGAAGGAGCCTTTTCTACACGTTCACCTGCTTCCCTTATAGTTACCGCCCCACGTTCTGACTTTAATATCTCTTTAGAGCGCTCATATAATTGAGATGCTATGTGCTTTATGCTTTCCCATATATCGCCAAGAACTTTCTTCATTTGGGCTGTAAATGTTTCAAGCTTATTGTACCCACGCTGATATATATCCTTGCCGATTATTACTAAATCATCAAAAACAGGGGGGCCTTCTTTAGTCTCAAAAGAGAATGAACCTCGTTCGTCTTTGAGGGCAACTTTTACTCGTTCTTTGGCTTGGTCTATGTCGGATACTTTTTCTCCAGGAATAGCCTTTGCAATCTCAACTTTTCTTAAAATATATGTAAAACCTGGATATTCTTCTCGTACTTCTCGATAAACTTTATAAATACCCCTATCAATCAATTTTATGGCTGCAGCATGATATGTTTTACTTAAAGAACTTAATGGTTTAGCGTAAAGTAGGGCTTCAGAAAGTGGCCCAAGTTCAACTTCATCCCCCAGTTTCGCCATAACATCTTTTTCTGATTTGCTTAATGGTGCATTTTTATCTTTCGGAGCTTTTGCCTTGCTAACATTATATCTTTCATTAGCACGGGATTCATGTCTAATTTCGTCTAATTTACCTACCGTTACATCTTCGCCTTTGGGAGTAGGGGTTACTTCGACTTTTTCTTCTTTTGATTTAGGTTTAGCCGTAACCCCTGGAATTACTCCGAGTTTCTTCGCCTCTGCCTTAACCTCTGGTTTCTTAGTCTGCTGCCCCTTTATCTGTTCAACAATACCAATTCTTTCAGTATCGAGTTCATCCAATGTCTTTTCAACATCTCCAGCCAAAGTTAAAACAACCTCTTTCTCTGCCATGCCTGATTTTTTATATTTCTCACCCTTAGCCTGCCAGGATTTCTTTTCAGATTCCGACAACTTGGTGCCTAATTTTTTCAAACAATATGCAAGACTACTCATCAGTCTAATATTCCCGATTGTACTATTATTGCTGCAAGTTCCATAATTTCTTTATCGTCTTTATCTAACTGATCTATCTTTTTACGCCGTGGGTATTCTTCTCTCCAACGCTGTGCGGCTATTATTCCTCCACCGCCTCCCCCAGCTCCAGTTGGTCCAACAGGTGCAGGTGTTGGGACTGGCGTTGGCGTTGGTGCAACCCCTTTGGTGCTGAATGTGTGTCTCATCCCCGGCAAGGCCAGAACGGATAATTCCGTCATCAAGCCTACACCCTTCGGCGTGGGCGGAGCCGCTCCTGACTTTGCCGAAAATGAGTATCGGCGTCCTGGTGTTCCTGTTAATGATAGCTGAGTTATTGCCATTCATATTACACTATTAAAAATGTTACATTGTCAGCGGGTGCTTCGGTAAGTGCAGTTACAGTAAACTTACCCTCTCCTGAAACAAGCGCGTAATCAAGGATGTCCGTTACCTGTTCATCTAATGCACCCGAAGTAAAATGAATATTTCTTCCCTTATAATGCTCTCCAGTAGCTTCTGCAATATCATCACAATAAAATATTTCTGTCGTTGCAACTGTGTTGTCATGACTTACAGTTCCGGTTCTCATTGTCCCTGCGGATAGCGCTATTTTAGCAGCCGCCGCTGCGGTTAGGGCATCGGTTACAGCCTTGATCGCCGCAATTTCCGTATCAAGGAAATTGTCAATAGTATCCAACTTACCGTCCATCGCAGTAAGAGCGGTTGGGATGTCATCTCCCTGAAGCTCGTTTGTGTCAGCAAGAATATCTACTGTTTCTGCTTTCAGTGCAATAATGTCGGCAGCTACATCTGTCCCAGCAGCATTTGTAATCACTGCGGTCTCAATCTGATCAACATTAGTATCAATAATATCCTGTTTTGCTTCGGTCGCCACATTTGCTGTAATTCTCGCCATCGCAGTATCGTATTCGCTCGCAGGTGCCCTGGTTGACATATTAGCGTCCAACTGAGTATCATATTCACTCGCTGGTGCAACATAAGCCTTTAATGCACCTAAGCCGTCAGTTACATTAGCCAAATCGACCGCGGCAGCAGATTGACCGACTGTGAACTGTCCAACAATTTCACCGACCACTGACACACCACCAACAGTTCCGGTTGATATATAAAGAGAATAACTTTTACCAGCTTCGAAACCATTTCCACCAGTAGCTACAACAGTAACTTCATTAAGACCGGTAACTGTACCACGATCAACACTTAGACTTATTCCAGCAGTTATCGGAGTAGCGTTATTTTCTTCGAGTGCACTGATAACAGGTGTTCCTGCTAATTGAGTAGGTATACCTGTCGCAAAAGCACGTGTTGTAAAATCATGATAAAAAGTAATTCCAAGTGTTATATCTCTCATCCTGCTAATCCTCCTCCCTGTCCTGCAATACCTCCCATACCAGCTAAGCCACCGGCACTAACAAGGCTTGACATAATACGACCACTTGGTGCTGCTATAAGCTCAAACGCTCCAATAGGCCAATCAAGATCCGCTGGCCCCATAGTTGTACCGATAATATCAGTCGTAAAAATCCCCTTTGGCGTAGCTCCATTTCCGGTTTGATATAAAGGAGAAAGCGCATCCTGAACAGAAAAATCCGGCCCCAGCCCTCCGGCGTCTGTAAAGCAGGTACTGTCCCAAGTGGCCAATATATCCACGCCGTTAGTGCCTTCTCCAGCTCCCTGATCAGTAGCACAATAATCTACAGTGAGGGTAGAATTCCCAGCCGTGTCGTCAATATCATCGGTATTATTAAAAATAGCACAGTTGATTATATTTGTAGTTCCAGTGCTATCATCCTCAATCCCATCACCAAAACCTGTTACTATATTATTAAAGATGTTAAATGTACCAGTTCCACTTATATAAATTCCATCACCAAATCCGTCGGATAGTTTGTAAATAACATTATTATAGATATTTATTGTATCTCCACCACCAACTGCACTTATAGCATTGCCAGCTCCAGCAGGACTTGCCATCACATTACCATAAAACTTAGCACCATCGAATGCTGTGCTATATCCTACAGGATAATTGTATGTTGTCTGACCATCATACATTTTTGTATAATCAGTCTCAATATCAATATTCTGATTCATCCGCCATCCGGTTGCTCGATACTTCCCACTATCATGAGAAGCGTTACCTACAGCATAAATACTAACATAATAACTAGCGTTTGCTGTCCAACCATCCACATCAAAATGAGTGGTTTCGACATCTGCCCAGTTAGTTCCATTATGCTCGATTTGAAATTGAACTCCCTCTGTTGCCGCCACAAGGTCAGTATTATCCTCTGCTTCATGTGCAGCTTGTAGAGTTGTGTAATCACCTGCTGGAGATGATCCTGCTGGCCTTATTGTATGAGTTCCTGCTGAACCGTGCAGCTTAAAAGGTGTAGCCCGATTGTCCCAATCAAAAGACTCAACAATCGTAGAAATATCTTCTACGCTTTTTACTATCGAAGGTCGTAATCCGTTCTTCTCATTATAAGGAATATCCTTTAGTGCTGTTAGCTCGCTATCAGATAATATCTTAGCAAGCGGAAATGTCCAGGCTTTGTCAGAAATCTCCTTTCCATCAAAATATTCAGCTTCATACCATTTTGGGTCAAACTGTGATTCAGGTATAATTAGACGTAGAAAGTATTTAGGATCAAGCTCGCAAATCCCCCACTTATACCCAATTGGCTTTGCTATAACTAAAGAACCCTGTCGGCAACAAGATCGTCTATCCAATGCCTCATCGTACAGAAACTTAATAGGATCAAACCCATCACCCTCTGATGTTTTTATAAGTAATTCTAAATAGTCTGGCATTATTCACTCACTTATTTTAGTTATACTTATTGTATTTGCCTTAATTCAAATGATTTAATGTTACCCCCACCGTCTCGATCTATCTTGTGACATTTCACAATTTTAGGCTTTTCGGGTTCTGGGACCTTAACATCAACCTTAACGTCTACCGGCTGCTCTCGTATTTCGTTCAATCGAGTAAATACGTTATTGATTATTAGGTTAGCAGCTTCCATTGTATTTACAGTGTTTTTAACCGCCACATCTATAGACTTTGCCAGCTTTTCAACAACCTCTGCGATGGGATCTTTTGCTGTTTTCTCCTTTTGCTCTGCTATCCTACGCCCCGTTGCTAAGTCTATCTTATGAACTACCTTGACAGACTTACCCTTTTTATTAAGAAGCTCTTTGCCGTCTCTCTGTAAGTCCTTTATCTTATTGTCAGATATTCTTCTCATGCGGCTAAGCACTCCAGCATTTGTTCGTAAGTGGACTTCTGCTTGCCAACCTCGTCTAATGCAACCTGGGCATCCTCTTTGAAAGTTACTTTTTCACCCGTTTCTTCTCGAATTGCAGTAATCGTTACTTTTATTCCTGTTAGGTCTCCGAAGTCTTCTTTTAGTTTGGGTTTTATTTCCTTTACGGGCTTAACTTCTTTAGCTTCAGCCACCCCCTCACCCGCAAGAGCTACATCTGTCTTTTTGGGGGGAGGGGTGGGCTTTTTGGCTAAATTCTCTTGAATAAATTTTATCGCCTCCGGATGACTTTCTATGGCTTTGACTTCATTTTGGGTCAGCGAAAAACCACTTGCTTTTTTGTGGAATAAAGCAAAGGCAGTATATAAATTTTCGTAAACATGGTACGGATCTTTTCCTGAACCAACTGGCTTAGAATCCCACAAACCCCTATCTATTTCTTTTGCTGATATTTCTTCCCACCTTGCAGACTGCTCTTTTGTTAAAATATTATCTACACCGTGAGCAATTTCATGTAATAAGGCTTGTTCGGTATTTGCCTTAACGGATAATCCTTCCCCAGGAACAAATTTTCCTTCTCCTGCATATTTTTTATCAAATGCTATTGTTCCAAGCTGCTCTATAACTTCACTAGGAATGAGCGGATATCTTTTTGCAACCTCTGCGGGTTTTAATTGCTCTTCTTTCTTTGCTGTTTTTTCCCAAGGTTCTTTAGCTTTCTTCGGTTTTTCCCCTACCTCTGGTATGGGTTCGGCCTCTATCTCCTTTGTAGGCTTACCTGGTGCAGCCTCTTTAGGCTTAATAGCCTCTTTTACTGGCCCAAGCTCTTTCTCAAAAACCTCGGCGGAAATATCAGCGGGCTTTCTCGGAAAACCAGCTAAGACATCAGCACGTTTTTGTATCAGTTCTTCTGGTGTTAATGCAGCACCTTCAGGTTCTAATAAATCCCTATCTGCTCTAATTACTTCAGCTAATCGTTTCTTATAATCTTTATCTACAACTTTGGTTTTTGCCCTCATGCCAAAAGCACTTATGATAGGGATCGGAGCAGGTTCAATAATACCCTTGTCTCGTCCATATTCTTCTAATAACCCCCTATCTTCAAACGACCACAACTGAGGAGGCTTATCTAAAACTGCCTGTACCTCTACAGGAATACCTTCGGCAGTTAATAATTCAGGTGTTTCCTTTGCTTCTTGCCCAAGTATAATACCGGGTCCAGCAACCTTACCCTTTTCTAAACCCTCCAAACGTTTTTCAATACGCTCGTCCTTCATGTAATGACGGGCAACTCTATCTGTTTCTTCTGATATTGTAGACATCGGATGGTGGCGCGATACATCCCGTATCTCTTCACTGTAAGCCTCTAATTCTTTTTCATATTCTTCCAACTCTTCAAATTCGCTTCGTTCTTCTTCGGCTTTCTCCAATATATCAACAACTTCATTCGGGTCTACTTCTTCAATTTTCTGAATGAAATTAGTAGCTTCTGAAGTAGCCTTTGAAATAGTTCCCATCCCACCGCCAAG